>Ga0182030_10002078_pt1 | contig 42275 bp, 26 predicted proteins | sample 812S3MmetaG_FD_121299 | JGI IMG/M metagenome (GOLD analysis project Ga0182030, IMG submission 121299) | Permafrost microbial communities from Stordalen Mire, Sweden - 812S3M metaG (Illumina Assembly) | ecosystem: Environmental > Terrestrial > Soil > Wetlands > Permafrost | place: Sweden... | reverse complement strand
CTGTAGCCGCTTTTATTGCTGACACGCCGTGTATAGGTAAACCAACTCAATTTACAGACCAAACTACTCCTTTAGGATTGGCCACTTTGTTTAGCTGGGCCTTTGGCGATGCGGGAACTTCGACACTGGAAAACCCGGTACATACTTATGCTACTGCCGGTAATTTTAATGTGGTTTTTATTGCCACTTCGGCCAATAATTGTGCTGATACAATTACAAACCCTATATTGGTTAAAGGCAGCGGTAAAGCGCAATTTACCGCGCCTGATGTTTGTTTGAACAACCCGACAATTTTCACCAACAACTCAGATACTGCCACATATCCTATTGGAAGCTGGAACTGGAATTTTGGCAATAATACCGGCACCAGTACGCAAAGCAGCGGTTCGTATGTATATCCGGCAACAGGAACGTATACTGTAACGCTGATAGCTGATTTTGCCAATGGGTGTGCAGATACCGCTGCGCAACCGGTAACTGTATATGTACTGCCAACTGACACTGCCACAGTAAACAACGTTACCTGCTTTGGAAAGGGCAATGGAAGTATTGTGGTTACACCGGTTGACGGGCAAACGCCATTTATTTATAACTGGAGCAATGGTTTTACCGGAGGCAATAACGCCTTACTAAGTCCGGGTAATTATGTAGTTACTTTTACCGATGCGCACCAATGCACGGGGACTGCCGGTTACACTATTACACAACCCACACAATTGTATGCCGATACTGTGATTACACCTATAGTTTGCTACGGCCTTAATAACGGCAGTATTGCGTTAACTGATACAGGAGGCACACCACCCTATGCTTACCTATGGAACACGGGCGACCAAAGCAATATGATTAATAACCTGGCACCGGGTACTTATACCGTTACCATCAGTGATTTTGAGCTGTGCAGCCTTACAGAAACGGTTGTGCTGCAACAAACTCCTCCGTATCAGATTGTGCTTGATTCTGTTGCTACTATTAACCTGGGCGAAAGTATTCAGCTAAACACAACAACACTGAATGGCACGGCAACAAGTTGGCTATGGTCCCCGGATAATTTTCTGAGTTGTACCCAGTGCCCTAACCCGGTGGTGCAGCCTTACCTCACGTTTACTTATATGGTGCAGTCAACCAGTGATAAAGGTTGCGAGGCATCTAACTCGGTTACTGTTACGGTTATTCCGGCTTATTCGGTTTATTTTCCTAACGCGTTTACCCCTAACGGCGATGGCGTTGATGATTTTTTTGAGGTATTCGGTAATAAGGATGTTTGGCAATTCTTCTCTATTGAAATATTTGACCGGCTGGGTGAAAAGGTGTTTGAAAGTAATGATATGAATTTTAAATGGGATGGAATGTTTAAAGGGAAACCACTGCCCGTTGGGGTTTATGTTTATGAGGCGCGCGTGGTTTATACGGATAACCATACTGATAAACTGTATAAAGGTGGTGTTACGTTGCTGAAATAGGTTGTATTTATCATGCTGACTTACTTTTTATTTTTAATAGCTGCGCTGGAGGCATTCCATATTGTCAGATACCCAACAGCCGTCCCTTCCGTCCCCTAAAGGGGAAACCAAAGCCAATACAAAAGACCACCTTAAATTGAAGTAAGCTCTTTCGCCTTGCTATTTGAGTTTATAATATTACTTTTAATACTATAAATATTTACCACCTAAACCCAAAACCATGAAGAACCTTCATTACTTTTTAGCAGTTGCTTTCTGTTTATTTTTTAATAACGCGTTTTGCCAGGGCAACGCTGATAAAACTGCCGATGTTTTAAAGGGTATCAACGTTTATTTTCCGGGTTCGGAAGTAAAGGGTGATAAGCTTGATTTGAACGTGCAGGGGCGGCTAGTAGCTGTGCCGCTTTGCCATGCTGACATTGCTAAAGTTGACGAACATAATTTCAGTTTTACCTCAACAGATAGAGGCGAAAAAATAATGAGGGGGGATGAGCCTGCAAGTGTTGTAAAACTTCAATTGGTACATTCTGCCTGTGACAGGATTGTGGAGTTGCTGAATAGTTTGAAGGCTGCGGCTTGTGCCAGGTAGTTGTTCAAGAAACTGTTTAAAATTGAATCCAAATGCAATTTAACACAAAGAACACAAAGGAAGATGCCAATACAAAGGCCACAAAGTATTATTGCTTTTAATTAATCCCTAAACGAAGCTTGCTTCTACTTTATCTGGTAATCACCAATGGTGCGCTTGTAATAGTGTTGCTGTGATGCCCGGCCCTGTCTGTCACGTAAATTGAATAAGTGGCAGTTTCAGTTGTATCGCTGTTGTTTATAAAGTATTGCGGGGGCAAAAGGATATCTAAATTTCCCTGTATGGCGCCGGTGTAACCGTTGGGGGCCAGTTGGGGGATGGTAAACTGGCTTATCACGGTATCGCGGCTATCGGTTACAAAAAGGTTTTTAGTGGTTGTTGCGTTCTGGCCCAGGTCACCATCGCCATCTTTGTACGAAATAACAATTCTGATTGTGTCCTGATAGGCAATACAGGGATTGGGCATTATCGAATCGAAGGTAATAACCGGGCTGTCGCTGACTGACTCCTTTTTACAGCCCGGGGCTAAAGCGAAAACAAAGGCAACTGCTACGCAGGTAATTAAGATGATATGTTTTGAATGCTTCAAGGTGTTTATGGTGTTGATGCTAAAGATAGAAATTAAGATTTAATCGGGTTGGCTTGGCATATTTTGTTGTGTTAATTACTGAGGCTCCAGACATATTTCCTAAGTTATCGTAGCTCTCTTTAATTTACGGTTTATAAAGCTTTCGGCTTTTAAGGTCTTGTCGTATATAATCTAAAACTTTATTGGCAACTATGCCTTTAAGCAAAAAGGCGCTGACCGATACGGAGGTTTTAGTAATCCCGGTAAGGCCCATGTTATCGGCTATTTTTTTAAAGCGTTGCGCAACCAGCGGATGGTATTGTTGCAACTCATCTTCGGTTAAAAAAGGGAAAGGTAATAACTCCTCTGTTTTTTCGTTCAGCTCTCCGGTTTCGGTTACATCGGGTATAAGCGGTAAAAAATATTTTCCATTACTGCCGGCTAATTTAAATTTATCGCGGATGTTTTGAGGATAGCCATTGGTGATAATAGGGTTTTCAGCTACGCCGGATTCCTTTTCCTGCATAGGTAATGCCAGGTGGTTCTTTAAAAACCACTGACAGTTTCTTCTTCCTAAAAAGAAATCATGCACCCTGAAATCCTTTTTCAAAAATCCGCCAAAGCCACCCAGTGAGCCGCATGCAATCGCTTTGCTATCTTCAAAATCATCGCGCTTAGGTGCTATTAGAAAGGTGTTGTAGTCGCTCTCGTCCATTGCTTCCTGCACATCCTGCACGTCAAAAAGAAGTTGTGAGCGCATCGCACCTATCAAATTGGGTATCATATTTGTAAGCAGGCTGTCTTTGCCTTTAGGTGCGCTTGTTTTGTCGTCAACGCTTGGGAAAGGGTCAACCATAATAACTGCGAAATCTGCCCCCTTGTCGTCAAACTGCGGATGAATATCTGCACTGGTTGATTTTAATAACTCTGGCGGGGTTTTAGAATGTACTATCTTTTTGAGCACCTGCCGCGTTACGGTCAGCGGGTCGTTGTTAAACACACCCCCATCTACATTCAATGTTTTATATGGGTCGGGGATAGAAAGTGTGGTGTTGGTAATTTTGGTGTTTTGAAGCAATACATTGATAAATGGATTTTCTTCAATATACTTTTTAGGCCTGTTTACTATTCTTGGTGCCAGCCCTATGGGAAAAGCGCCGGTGGCCCTGGCTGCGTCAATCAACAGCTGAAAGTTTTTTTCGGGTTTCAGGTAATAAGGGATACGGCCCGGAAAGGCTGGATTATCCTGCTCCATCACTTTTAAATGAACAAAATCGCGGCGTGCAATATAAGTTTCAGCGCCGCTTATGGTGCCATCGTAACTTACTTTAAAGGGTATGCCCGTTATGTTACTCAGCGCCATCAGAACTTCAAATTCGTCATCGAAAAAGACAGGCAGGTTTGTGCCCTTTACCTTTTTGGCGGCTTTTTTAACTAAGTCGGCAATGTCATCCACTACTTTTGAGTTTAGCAGCGAAACCACCTGGTCGTCTTTAATATCTTTAACACTAAGCAGGTCGGACAGCGCATAATCGGTAATTAAGTTTACCCAGCAATCGTATAAAAGGTTTTTAGAGGTATATTCCTCATCGTCAAGTTTAGTGCGGTCGTTGATGGGGTTAAGGGGGTTATGAACTGTCACGGAGGTTACAGCTGCAGTCATTCCCCCGGCAGAAGCGCCGCCCAGCACATCAATTTTAATTTTGTGCGTGGGCACTTTACCGGTAGCAGTTTTTTTAGCAACTTCCCAGCGTTCCAGTGCCTCGAGCAGATAATCCATTACCCCGGCGGTGTATGCCCCGGCCGAAATAGCCCCGGCCATAGAGAAGCCCAGGTGAAAAGTATCGGCGGTTTCGGGGAGTTGTGCAATAAGCTGCTGCTGAACGGATGCCTTTGTTGGGGCGCTGACAAGTGGGTATGTTGACATGGGCCGGGTTTATGAGAATTAAATATATCAAATAAGGTTTAAAGTGGGTAGGGATTGTTTACCGATTAATTCAGCTTTCTTTTACTGACTGAAAGGCTGATTTTGAGTCCATTTCCCCTAAAAATCCCCAAAATTCGGTACCTCTTGCCAACGAGACCATCATGTCCTGATCGGGCAACCGTTTTTTCATACATTTGCGCCTCAATAAAATGAGTGGATGGAAAATTTAATTAAGGCAGCGCAGTTTATTCTCAGCCTGTCTATTATTGTAGCGCTGCATGAGTTTGGGCATTATATAACCGCAAGGATGTTTAAAACGCGGGTAGAGAAATTTTACCTGTTTTTTGATTTCCTGTTCCCGTTTCCGAACCTGATGAATTTTGCGCTTTTTAAGAAGAAAATCGGCGACACGGAGTATGGTTTAGGATGGTTTCCGCTGGGAGGCTATGTTAAGATTGCGGGTATGATTGACGAGAGCATGGACGAGGAGTTTTTGAAAAGCCCTCCGCAGCCATGGGAGTTCAGGAGCAAGCCGGCCTGGCAGCGTATGATAATAATGCTGGGAGGTATTATGGTAAATATACTGCTGGCGTTCTTTATTTATTCAATGATACTGTTTCACTGGGGTACCAGCTATTTGCCGGTGGAGAATGTGAAGTATGGTTTTGCTGTGGATACCGTGGTGCAGCAAATGGGCTTAAAAGACGGCGATAAGTTTATTTCGTACGATGGGGGCAAGAAGTTCCGCAGCGCCAATACCATTTTTATTGATATGCTGCTGAACGGTGCTACCTCTGTTGAAATTGACAGAAACGGGCAAAAGCTGACTTTGCCAGTGCCACAAAGCATTTATAAAGAAATGCTGGCCCACAAAAAACCTGATTTAATAAGCCCGTTTATTCCCTGTGTAGTTGACAGCGTTCTGCCGGGTTCGGTACTTGCCAGGGCGGGGGGTAAACATGATGATAAGATAATACAGGTAGATTCTATACCGGTGCAATATCATCAGCAGGTAAAGCGGCTGTTAAGCAACTTCAGAAATAAGGCTACTTACATAACCGTGTTAAGGGGTAAGGACACGGTGAAGTTGAACCTGACTGTTCCTGATTCGGCAATTCTTGGTTTCATACCATATCAGCCTGATAAATACCTGACTTTTGTTGATACAAAATATGGTTTCTTTGAGTCCTTTCCGGCCGGTATTGCCCGCACCTGGGATGTATTTGTAAATTACCTGAAACAATTTAAGATAATATTTAATCCTGAGTTGAAAGGATACAAGCAACTGGGCAGTTTCTTTACCATAGCCCAGCAGTTTTCGCCTAGGTGGGATTGGTTAAGCCTGTGGAATTTGACCGCCTTTTTGAGTATAGCTATTGCCTTTGTAAACGTATTGCCTATACCGGCACTTGACGGCGGGCATGCATTCTTCCTGTTAATTGAAATGATTACCGGCAAAACACCAAGCGATAAGTTTATGGAGCGTGCGCAGGTGGTAGGCATGATAATTATTTTTGCGCTTATGTTCTTTGCATTGGGTAACGATATTTTGAGGACGTTCTTTAGCGGGCATTAATGCTCCTCATCCCTCTGTCTGGCGACATCTCCCTTCTCCGAAGGAGAAGGGAGAGTGAACTTGGGTAGGCGGTTGTTTGCTGAAAAGGTTGTGGTGAAGCGCGATACGCCGCCCCTTCCGTCCCCTAAAGGGGAAACCAAGGCAAACAGCAAATACAGGTTTTACCGATAACTCTTGTATTTGTATTCTGCTTTGGTTTCCCCTTTAGGGGACGGAAGGGGCGGCTGTTGAAATCGCCCGCTGTTGCGTGAGCCGGCAAACAAAGCGACTGAAGTATTTGTTTTAGTTACCCAAAGCAAAAGAGAAAGAAGTATCCTGGTTCTTGTATCTAAAAGTCTAAAATCTAAAATATGTCAACAGGTTTTTTTAAAGTTCCGGTGGCGCATAACGAGGTGGTAAAAAGTTACGTACCAGGCAGCCCGGAAAGGGCAGAGTTAAAAAAGAAACTGGCCGAAATGCGGGCTGAAGTTCGGGATATACCGATGATTATTGGTGGCAAAGAAGTAAGAGGAGAGAAGAAGGTAGACCTTCGCCCGCCGCACGACCATAAACATTTACTGGGCCATTTCTACAAAAGCGAAAAGCAGCATGTTAAAGACGCTATCCATGCTGCACTGATTGCACGTGAGCAATGGGTAAACACCAGTTGGGAACACCGTGCATCTATCTTCTTAAAAGCAGCTGAACTTATTGCCGGCCCGTTCCGCAACGAACTGAATGCGGCTACTATGCTGGGCCAATCTAAAAATGCTTTCCAGGCTGAGATTGATTCGGCGTGCGAGATGATAGACTTTCTGCGTTTTAACGTGCAGTTTATGAGCGAGATTTATGCCATGCAGCCACAGAGCTCGCCGGGTATATGGAACCGCACGGAGTGGAGGCCTTTGGAGGGTTTTGTGTATGCGCTTACGCCTTTCAACTTTACGGCTATTGCCGGTAACCTGCCCAGCAGCTGCGCTTTAATGGGCAATGTGGTGGTTTGGAAACCAAGTAATACACAGGTATATGCGGCTTATGTATTAATGAAAGTATTCCGCGCGGCGGGTGTACCGGATGGAGTTATCAATTTAATTTACCCGAGCGGCCCTGATGCCGCGGATGTTATTTTTCAGCACCCTGATTTTGCAGGGATACATTTTACAGGCTCAACAGGGGTTTTCCAGGATATATGGAAAAGCATAGGCAACAATATTCACCGCTATAAAACTTATCCGCGCATAGTGGGCGAAACCGGTGGCAAGGATTTTATACTTGCTCATCGTTCAGCTGATGCTAAGGTTTTGGCAACAGCCATTGCCCGCGGAGGATTTGAATATCAGGGGCAGAAGTGTTCGGCCGCTTCGCGTGCGTATGTGCCATCAAATCTTTGGCCTGAGGTAAAAGAGTTACTTGCTGCTGATTTGAAGAGCATGAAAATGGGCGGGGTGGAAGACTTTTCTAATTTTATTAATGCAGTTATAGACGAAAAAAGTTTTGATAAACTGGCCGCCGCCATTGATGCCGCTAAGAAGGATGCGGATGCGGAAGTTGTTATAGGGGGCAAATACGATAAAAGCAAAGGATGGTTTATTGAGCCAACTATTATACAGGCTAAAAACCCTAAATACGTAAGCATGTGCGAGGAGCTTTTCGGGCCCGTGCTTACGGTTTATGTTTATGATGAAGATAAGTACGAAGAAACTATAACGCTGGTAGATGTAACGGGCCCTTATGCCTTAACCGGTTCTATTTTGGCCCAGGACCGTTATGCCATTGAACTGGCGACCAAAAGGCTGAACAACGCTGCCGGTAACTTCTATATTAACGATAAGCCAACCGGCGCTGTGGTTGGCCAGCAGCCATTTGGCGGCAGCCGTGCATCGGGCACCAATGATAAAGCAGGAAGCTTATTAAACCTGTTGCGCTGGGTATCGCCGCGCACTATTAAAGAAACATTTGTACCGGCAACAGATTACCGGTATCCGTTTTTACATTCGGAGCAGTAATAATCCAAAATACATTTTTCGCACGGAGTAAAAATACAGAGGAACAGCCAGGGTTAATTCAGAGATGTTTAATACCACAGTCAGAAGAAATTAATTTTGAAATAAGCTTTTAATTCTTTCCGTCTATCTTTCTCATTAATTCAAGCATGGCGCGCGCCTGTGCGTCAGTGAGGTCCTGGTTGGGCATGCGGACAAGGCAGGATACAATTTCTGATTGGGCGGTTAGGTCTTTATCAAGCATTACTTGCGTATTTGTAATAAAATTCATAATCCACTCGGGCGAACGCCTGTCGGTAACACCTTTCCAGCCGGGGCCAACTAATTTTTCATCGGTTAGTTTGTGGCATGCGTTGCATTTTGAACCGTAAGTTGCCTGGCCGGTGGCAATCATTTCTGAATCGAGCGGATGGGTAAGCGGAACGTTGTTAAACCTGCCTATTCCTTTGGAAGACGAGCCGGGAGATACACTTCCTGAATCGGATTTAACCAGGGAAGGCGATGCGCCGGAAGGTTGTTTATTTGAGTTACATGCTGTAAGTAATGCAAGGCAAAGGCTGACCAGGACAAGTCGCGATGGTATTATCATATTGGGCTTTTATAGTTAATTGAAAATAAGTAATGATTGAAAACCCGGGTAGGTATTTCAAATGATTTTCATCGGCCAAATTACAAATTTTTTCGTTGTTGTTTTTGACATTTATGGGGTGTTAACGCTTTGGTTTATATCGGGGGAAATACAGAGCAAACAGCCGGTAAAAACAGGTAATCATGCTTTTACCCTGCTATTTTTCGACAGGGCCTAATATATCCCCCGCTTTGCTTGGTGATTTTAGTGGCTTCGTGTAAATTTCCTTTCAATTAAAATCAAACAATCTTATTACATGCCATCACTTAAAAATAAAGTTATATGGGTAACCGGTGCATCGTCCGGTATTGGCGAAGCGCTGGTTTATGCGTTGGCTAAAGAAGGAGCTAAACTTATTTTATCTGCCCGCAGGAGTGAGGAACTGCAGCGTGTTGCTGATAAAGCTAAATTATCTGCCCCGGATTATTTGATTTTACCCCTGGACCTGAATGCGCCCGATACTTTTGAGGCGAAAAAGAAAGAAGCGCTGGGCCGTTTTGAGCATATAGATATCCTTATTAATAATGGCGGAGTAAGCCAGCGTTCGCTTGCCAAAGATACCACCGCGGCGGTTGACCGGCAGATAATGGAGGTAAACTACTTTGGCACAATTGCACTCACCAAAACACTGATGCCCGATTTTATAAAACAGCAGGGCGGGTTGTATGTGGTTGTAACCAGTGCGGTTGGCAAATTTGGCTCGCCGTGGCGCAGCGGTTACTCGGCCAGTAAACATGCTTTGCATGGGTTTTTTGACTCGCTGCGTGCTGAGTTGTATAATGACGGGGTTAAGGTGCTTTTGGTATGCCCGGGTTTTATTCAAACCAATGTATCGGTTAATGCCCTTACCGGCACCGGTGCAAAATTAGGCAGCATGGATGTAGCTACCGCCAATGGCCTTACTGCCGGTGAATGCGCCCGGCAAATAGTTGCGGCCATCAAATCGGGGAAGGAGGAAATTGTGGTTGGCAAATTCAAAGAACGTTTTGCGGTTTTTGCCAAACGCTTTTTTCCTGGTATGTTTTCAAATATGATAAGGGAGATGGCGGTGAGGTAATTACAGGGAATGTTGTTTCGCACGGAGGCACGGAGAATAATGCAGAGTAATACAAAATTTATTCTGAACGGAACTGCCGAATATAATAGAGGCCGTAATCCGGTTGTATGAAAAATTCCACAATCCATATCTTTATAGCTTAAACGAACACTATGTGCAGATTAATTTTTACATCCCTATTTGTTTTATTGACAACTGTTTGCGGTGCGCAAATAGCGCAGCATGGCCATGCCCATAATGACTATATGCACAAGCGGCCGCTTTTTGAAGCCCTTGAAAACGGGTTTACCAGTATAGAAATAGATGTGTTTTTGCATAATAACGACCTGGTAGTTTCGCATACGGCGGCGGGGCTTGATAAGAAACAGGATATAGAAGAGTTATACCTGAAACCCATTCAGAAAATAATACATGATAATGGCGGCCATGTTTATAAAGATTATACCGGGCCTGTTATTTTTATGGTTGAACTTAAAACCAGTGCTGACCCGGCATACGCCAAACTAAAAGAGATACTGGATAAGTATAAGGATATGCTGGCAGTATACAGCCACGACTCGTTGATTAAGCCGGGGCCTATTCAGATACTGATTACAGGTAATAAGCCTTTAGGCCCGGTATTAAAAGAAGAAACCGGCTACGTCACTATTGATGGGGATATCAAAGACCTGAAGAACAACAAGTACTTGCATACCATCACCCGTTACAGCGACCCATGGAGCTTGTATTTTACCTGGACAGGCAGTGGCCCTATGCCACAGGACGAAAAGAACCGGCTTGATACCCTGGTTGCTGAAGTTCACAGCAAAGGGAAGCAAATCCGTTTTTATGCCATACCTGATAAACCCGAAGTTTGGCGCATGCTGCTTAATGCACATGTTGATTGGGTGAATACAGATAAATTAAAGGAATACAATCATTTTTATCTGACCGAATATAATGGCAGATAAGCCTAATGTTTTGCAAGGGGCAGGTCATCAATTTGTTAAGGAACTATTAAATTTTACAATTTCCAAACCGGGGTACCGTTGTATGATTGTACACAACTCAAATTCAATTTTGGTTATTCATCCTTATTTGTAAATTCACCTATCAATAAACCATACCCATGAAAAATATATTGAAACTGATACCGGTGGTTATTTTAGCAGTTTTGGTTTGCTCGTCTTGTAAAAAAACAACGACAACAACAACTGCCAACCCTAACGCATCGCAGCACAACCAGGATGTGCAGAATACGAAGTCGGAATCAGATAACAGTAATACGGATATTAATTCCGCAGTTACAGGCACTTCGGGTTTTGGTAAAAATTCTGCTACTGAAGCGATTAGCATTTGTGGTGCAACTATTGACTCTTCGCATATGAATGCCTCTCCTAATCCATATTTGTTGCTGACTTATGATGGGACAACGGTTTGTCCGGGGCCTAACCGCACCAAAAGCGGACAGGTAAAGATTGAACTGGTTGCCGGTACACATTGGACAGATGTTAACGCACAACTAATGGTAACGTACACCAATTATAAGGTAACCTTTCTGACTTTAAATAATGCGTTTATTGAATTTAACGGAACAAAATACCTGACAGATGTAAACGGCATTGGATTAGGTTTCCTGCTGGGCACCACACCAGCTGAAATCCGTGAAAGGACTTATGGCATGACTGTTACTTTTGAAAATGGTTATACAGCTTCATGGAATGATGCGCGGCTTTCTACCTGGAGTTATGCGTACGCGACAGGAGTATTATCTGCCACAGTTAGTGCCGACACAACAATTAACGGGCAAAGTAATGTTGATAGCTGGGGCCAAACCCGCTGGGGAACCAGTTTTACCACGGTTATGAATTCGCCATGGCAATCGAATAGTGCTTGCGGTTGGTGGGCGCCTACTTCAGGGCAGTACACCAGTACAACAACTGATTTTTTGGTAAGTGCTTCGTTTGGGCTTAACGGAAGCGGTGCTTCGGTAAGTTCCGGTTGTGCTACTGATTTTAAGCTTTCGTGGACGATTAATTCGCCTGCTTCAAGCGGGTCGATATTGCTTGCGTATTACTAGGCTGTTTGCTTCAGGGTTTTGCCAGGCAATTGGCAACGCTGAGAACTGAAAGGTTTAATCCCAAATAAGCAGGTCGCTGTTCAGTCCCTGGGCATCTAACGAATACCCTTCTTCCCTGAAACTTACTTTGCGCTTTTGCTGCCGGGCCTGTGCCAGGATTTTGCAAAGGCTTTCCTTATCGGTGGGATAGAGCAATTCTGCTATACATTCGTAATAGCCGCTGTAACTTTTTATTTGCTGCAATTGCCCGTTACCGGCAATGCTTTCATGTTTGCTTTGGCTCATTTTCGGTCGCAAAGTAAATGCAATTGAGTGATTGAATGCATATATTTTTATTAATCTTTTGATGCTTATCCGGCAAGCTTTGCAAAGGTGTTTGCTGACAACTCAATACAGGCCTCTCCCCGACATCGCTTCGCTTGTCGACCCTCTCCATCGCAAGCGATAGCGAGGGAAAATGCGCCGATTTAGGTGTCTTTTCCCTCGCTATTCGAAGAATGGAAGGGTGGTCGCACGAAGTGCCGACCGGGAGAGGCCTGTATTGGGCGACCGTTAAGTTGCGCAACATGCGCAAAGAGGCCGGGGTTATGTTTTAACAACCATTTATCTGCGCAAAAAAATAGTTCTTATGCAGTCTTAAATTACTTAATATTGTATATCAACCCGGGTAGTGCGGTCAGCGATAAAAACATTTTGCTAAAATAAAACCTGAAGTATGAAAAGTATACAACCTTATTTTAAGCTAAGCCTTAACCTGGCAGCGGTTGCTGTTTTGTTTTTTTGTTCGGTTGCGGTTGCGAAAGCGGGAGATGCCAAACTGCACCGGTTTTACGAAAACGCCAAAGTGGGATATAAGGATGCCAGTGGTAAAGTGGTGGTGCCGGCAAAGTACTATGCAGGCAGCGAGTTTATAGGCGGCTATGCTATTGTGGTTGATAATAACAAAAGGGGTTTTTTGAATGAGACGGGCGAGGTGGCAATTGCTTTACAATATGAAGATGCGGGCCCTTTTGTAAATGGCATAGCCAAGGTGATGCTGAACAAAAAATACGGTTTTATAAATACTGAAGGCAAGTGGCTGGCTGAACCGAAATATGATTTTGCCGAAGATTTTAATGAAGGGCTGGCGGTGGTAAAACTGGATGGTAAATACGGTTACCTGAACACCAGTTGCACCAATGCCATTGCACCGGCTTACGACAATGCCCGCAATTTCAGCAAGGGCATGGCTGCAGCTAAAAAAGGCAACCTGTGGGGATACATTGATACCAAAGGCAACTGGGTAATACAACCCAAATACCAGGATGCCTACAACTTCTCATCATCAGGAACAGCCAGAATAACCCTGAACAATGAATTGTTTTTGATTGACACCCATGGAAATGTTCAGCAGAAAATTGAAATGAAGCACGAAGAAGAAGAAGGTGAAAGGAAGAGGGTGCATTAGCCCCTCTAAATCTCCCCGAAGGGGAGACTTAATACAAATACACCACTATGGTTGGAATCGGGACCTGTCTGCCGGTAGGCAAGTTTAGCGGACTTAGGGATGAATGTAGGATAACTAATGCATAGCAGGTTTATACTTTTGTTGATTTTACCACGCTCCCCCTTGCGGTAAAGTTTAGCCGGTTTAAATAATACTTTGAAGAGAAATTGGTGTAATGCTATGTGGTTAAAACTGAGGATTTTGTTTTTGTGGTTTATGATTTTGCCTGTGTTTGTATATGGGCAGGGGGGGACGTGGGGCATAGCAGAGCTTAGCTGGAAGCTACGCTCAAATGGGGCATTCAGCCCTGAAAGGGCGCCATACAATAGCAAGTTGAGACTAGCGGGCAACCTTTCGGCGCTTTTTGAAGAACTACGAATTATTTAACTGCATTAACCAAGGCGAGTACGAAAAATGCATTTAGGCGCGTGTCCTTTTTGTCCTTTTTGTCCGTTTGGACAGCGGTACTGTCAAAAAGGACAAGAAGGACAAGAAGGACACGGGGTTTGTAAAAGTTTTTGCGTTATCGGCAACCCGAACAACGCTCAAAAGATGCGTCATTGCGATGAGGTTTTGCGAAGAAGCAATCTTGTATTCGGGCCATGTGCCAAATCAAATACAGGATTGCTTCGCAGGGCCTCGCAATGACGGGGTTTACTTCTTGCGATTTGTGCGTCGCACCATTTCTAAATAATTTGTATAGGGTTTTATACTATTTCCCGATAGTTTTTCTTCCTTGGCTTTAACTTTTATTTTTTTAGGTACATCTATTGAATTATTGAAAATTTCAATGCCAGTTACCACTTGATTTCCACTGTATTTTGTTTTTCGATAACTTATATTAAATCCGCTTTCTTGAACAATATTCAAAATGTCATTAAGGATTGATTTAAAGTCCTGTTGAGAAGAGAAAGTTAAATCGTCAACATACCTGGTATAAGTGAGATTGTGCCGTTCTGCAAGTTCTATTAATTTCTTGTCTGTTTCAAGAAATACGAGATTTGCTATATGGGTGCTTGTAGGGGTTCCTTGGGGTAATTCATATTTCCAAGTGGTAAGCTTTGTGAGCCAATGAGCAAGATGATCCGAGTATCCCAAAAGTATGAAAGTGTTGTAAACCTGTTTATGTTTTATGCTCGGGTAAAAATTCTGTAGGTCTGTTGTGAATTTATACTTTTTGCCTTGATGCGGTTTGGCATTTGTTACGTTGTTTTTTCCTTTGACTCCTCCATGTATATTATCCGGTAGCGTAATAGGCACAAGAATCTTATCCTTAATAAGGGATTGAATGACTTTCAGTTTTCTCAATGAAGGCCTGATTGCTCTTTGTTTTATTGTTCCGTCTTTATATGTCTTATAATCTCCGGTTTCGTTGCTTTTCTTCTTTTCAAACCATTCTTTATAATAATCATTAATATGCGTTGTGATGTATTCCAGTTCCAAAGTTTGACATCCAAGAATCGCACAAAGATGTTTTAATTGAGATTTTTTAAACTGAGAAGAATTCATTTACCAATGAGTTTATCGAAGGTCTTATTATAGCAAATGCGTCTCTCTTATTGCTCGGCACATCCTCCTCATTCATAGATAGGAAAAAAAGAATTGGCAGAGGTAATTTTAGTTGCTCGCTAATTAATTTTAAAGTTGAAAGATTGGGTTCTTTCTGATTATTCTCAATCTGTGACAAGTATGTTTGCGAAATACCGCATCGAGCGGCGAACTCTCCCTGAGTTTGCCGCTTTTGCTTTCGTATATTTTTTATTGCTGATCCTAAATCCATGGTTGTATGAAAAAATTAAGGAGTGTTCGGTTTTCTGGAGCGTCTTATCATCTAATTATCTGAATCGTTTTTAAAAAACTTAGCAAGCAATTCAACAACTTGGACTAATACGATTAGTACTTCCTTGTTGGTTTTGCCTTTTTTTTGCTTCAGATTTCGAAGAAGAGTCATCGCTTCAGTGAGAATTTTTAAGTCTTCTCCCGAAAGGGAACACCGGTTCTGGGCGACAGTATCGATACCTTGTATCAACCTATCAATGTTTTGGCTTTGTTGTCTTCTAGACATGGCATTTGGTTTTATTTAGAGGCGGAATTGCCTCTGCCTATCGGCAACGGCGCCCAAATTAAACCCTCACCGGATCTAGAAAACCCTAAACACTAAGTGCGTAAACGATGTTCCCATTCACTCACTTAATTTTCTGCCAATTAATCAATAATAGTTGATTGATTTGAAGCATGTATAATAACAGTGTAACAATGTCAATTAGCATCAGGCGTATAACGGCGTTTAATGTACCGCGTATAACTGTGATATAATGAACAATGGTGTGGTGTTAATAAACCCTTTCAGGTTGCCTTTGCAGGCTTTCAAGTGAACTTCACATAGTGTTTAGAACCAAAACATTTTTCAAAGAACTTATTGGACAAAGATGCATAAATTATTGCTGGTAGTTAATAAAATGAAAATTATTTTTATCAACAGGTTCTATTTAAAAACTGTATAAAAGTGGAGATTGTAATGTTTTACCGCTGAGTTGCCGGTTACCGGTTGCCCTTATGGCTTAAAAACCCTGTTAGGTCCAGGGGGAGACGGAACAGCTATCTCCAGTTTCCAAAAAACAAAAAAATAAGTGCGTGTCCTTCTTGTCCTTCTTGTCCTTTTGTGACTCACAAAAGGACAATAAGGACAAGAAGGACAGAGGGGTTTTATGAATTTTAATTGTTGATTTATGATTGCGGATTTGAAGGGCAGGATTTCTTCTCAGCAGCGTATTTTAAGAACTTTGTATCAGGCGTGTCCATGTAACTCTATGGTATTCAGTTTTTTCCTATCTTTATTTTCAATGAGTTACAGAAACGCTTTGGGTAGGGTTGCTTTTTGGGTTTTGTTTGCGGTGTTGCTGGGTTTTGCGGCATGCAAAAAGAATAATAACAACAACTTTACGGTTAACTACCAATACAATTACTATCCTATCGACTCGGGACATTATATTATTTATAATGTTGATTCAGTAACCTTTAATTACGACGGCATTAACTATAACCGCGATACGGCGCAATACCAGATGATGGCGGTGTTTGGCGATACGATACATGACCTGCTTGATTCGGTAAACTTTCTGGTTACTTATTACACCCGGCCTAATGCCAATGCACAGTGGGGGTCACCTTATGTTACTTACGGCCTGCGCACCATGACCAATATGCAGGTGGTGGAGAATGATATCAGGTTTATTAAACTGGTGTTTCCGCCGGCACTTAACGAGGGCTGGAACGGCAATTTGTATGTGCCGGTTGATAATAACCCCAACTCGGCCTATACCATTTTTCAGGGCTGGAATTATTACTACGGGAATGTGGACACCAGTTTAATGCTTAACGGCCTTACTTATCCTAACGCTATAGTGGCCTCGGAAGTAAATAATATAAGTCAGCTGGAGAAAGAAGTGCGCACCGAGGTTTATGCGCAAAACGTGGGTATGATTTACCAGGAGTGGGAATCGTTGAGTAAAAATAACGGATCTATTGCGGGCAATATTAATTATGGCTGGGACACCGGTGCTGCCTCGGGCTTTAGTATTCACATGTGGGCTGTTCAACATTATCCGTAAACCATGAAGGGCCTTTTTTTTTCTGTTTGCCTGTTGCTTTTCAGTTCAACCGTTTTTAGCCAGAACCTTAGTTACCTGTACTATTGGGTAAAGTTTAAGGATAAGCAGAACAATACCTATTCGCTTAGTAACCCGTTACAGTTTTTATCGCAGCAATCGTTAAACCGGCGCAGCAACCAGGGGCTGGTGCCTGATAGCAGCGACCTTCCGGTGTCGCCGGCTTATGTTGATAGTATTACGCCATACATTACCCGTGTGGTTGAATCTTTAAAGTGGTTTAATATGGTTGTGGTGGAAATTAATGATACCTCGTATATTAATACCATTAAGCAATTTAGTTTTGTGGATAGTATTGCCCCTATTATAACCTATCCTTTTAAGGCGCTGAACCAAAACAATAACCTGGAAGGGCCCGGCACACCGGTTAACCAGCAGATAATTTACCCGGATGTGCATGGCATAGCTTACCACCAGCTTAACATGATGAACGGCGACCTGTTGCACCAGATGGGTTACCAGGGGCAGGGGATGCTTATTGCTATGATGGATAACGGTTGGAACGGAGTTGATACGCAGCACGCGTTCGACTCGGTACGGCCGCGGATACTGGATAGCTGGAATTTTGTCGATCCGCAGGAAACTATTTATAATGATTCAATTGCTGATGCATACGGCACCACAACCGCGCATGGCACCCAAACCTTTGGCTGTGTTGCAGGGAATATTCCTTATCAGTATGTGGGTTCGGCGCCGGATGCCAGTTTTGCTTTATACCATACGCAGGACAATGTTGTTGAGTGGGTGATGGAAGAGTATTACTGGGATGCCGCCGCTGAGCGGGCAGATAGCATGGGGGCGCAGATATTAAGCACACAATTAGGTTATAATTATTTTGCCGATGGTATAGGCAACCATACCTACGCCGACCTGAATGGTAATAAAACCATGATTACCATGGCAGGCAACACCGCAGCAAGTAAGGGTATGCTGGTATTTAACAGCGCGGGTAATGAGGGTGAATACCCCTGGTATTATATTGATGCGCCTGCTGATGGCGATAGTATTATTGCAGTGGGTGCAGTTGATTCGGCTGAGAATGTGGCGGCGTTTAGCAGCCGGGGGCCTAACTCTGCGGGCCGTATTAAGCCAGACCTTTGCGCACAGGGTTCAATGGCAGCGGTGCTTATATGGGGGCAGCCGTATTATAACAGCGGTACTTCGTTCAGCTGCCCCATACTGGCTGGTTGTGCGGCTTGTTTGTGGCAGGCTTTCCCTACCAAAACAGCGCAACAAATTAAGGATGCCATTATGATTAGCGCCGACCATTTCTGGACACCTGATAATAACCATGGATACGGCATACCTAATTTTTATAATGCATATTTATTGCTGGCCACTAATTATAACGGCAATATTTTGCGCCTTAGCGATGATGCGGCGGTGTACCCCAGCCCTTTTACATCGCAGTTGAATGTATCGCTTTACAGTGCGAATGAGGGGAACCGCACGATTGAGCTTTTTGATATGCTGGGCCGCAAAGTTTACGGCCAGCAGGTGTATGTGCGGGCCAACACTTTTGAAATTTTTAGCCTGCCAAACCTGGATGGGTTGAATGAGGGAGAGTATTTTGTACGCATTGACCAGCAGAAGCAATTTACACACCCGGTGGTGAAGATTAAGTAATACGAAAATGCATTTTATCGCCCAGAGGGAATAAATACAGTAGCGGGACGCTACGAGCATAGCAGAGCGTAGCTGGAAGCTACGCTCAAATGGGCGCAAAGAGTGACGCAAAGAACCGCAAAGGTTTTTATAATTCTTCGCGGTTCTTTGCGCTGTATTCCTTTGCGTTCTTTGCGTGAACCGGCTGTTGCGTGCCAATTTGTGAACCGGCATAAAAAGAAGAGCGGACTGCCGGTGTTTTAATACCGCGTAGTCCGCTCTTTTAATTATTCGTTTTTACTTTTGTGGTGTTACTTTTCAACGCTCACCATCATTACTTTCGAAGCCCCGTTAGTATCGCGGACGGTTACGAAGTAAATGCCTTGTGCAAACGAAGGCATAGATATTGTAGCTTGCCGGGCAACATGTAAATTGCTTATAAGTGTTTGACCGGTAACATCTGTTACATCAACATTACGTTCAATGTTGTCGCTGAATACCAGTTTAAAGTTTCCGTTGTTTGGGTTAGGATATAGGTTACATGCAAAAGATGTTTCGATGTTTTTAATACCGATGGTTGAAGTATCTTTTGTTGTATCTTCCGGTGGTGCGCTGGCATTTCTGTAAACCGTCCAGTAAGGGCTGCTGGTTGCGCTATATTCAGTATTACCAGCACTGGCCAAAGTTCCTTCCAATACTAAGTCAGGAAAACCATTGCCTTCCAGGTCTATTGTTGACCAGCTATAGCTGCCTACCGCATCGCCATTTGTTGTAGATGCCACATCTGAGGTGTAGTTAAAACCCAGGTAACCACCTGCTGTAGTTGTTTCGCCACCGCCCGGTATAAACCAGTAAGTTCCATTGCTGCTAAAGCCGCTGCCGGTATTTAAGTATACAAACCAATTTGCAGTGCCCGGGCTAAATTCAGTAGGGCCCTGGGTGCCAAGCGATGCAGTAACAACCAAATCAGGCTTGCCATCTCCGTTTAAATCCTGAACTACCCAGCTTTGGCTGTTAACTCCCTGTGCGGGGTAGACCCCAACATTTGAAATACCGTTAATACCAATAGCGGTGCTCCCACCTGCAGGAACATAGCCCTCACCATTTGGCGTTGCCCATGTAATTGGACTGGTTGCAAAACCGCTGGTGCCGTTATTGATATAAACATGCCATACATTAGCACCTACTTCCGAAACGCTGCTGGCTCCCAAAACACCAGTAACAACCAGGTCGGGTTTTCCATCGCCGTTCATATCTAACAGGCTCCATGATGCGCTGCCGGCAGATTGGCCGGTAGCTATATTGCTGATGGCGTTAAAGCCGAGAGAATCGCTGCCTACAATAGCGCCGCCGGATGGGGTATACCAGGTTGTTGGGTTGACTGCAAAGCCGGAACCAGTATTCATATATACATTCCATTGCTCTTTGAATCCGATTTCATCTTCAGTAGCTCCGGTAGCTGTATAGCCTGCGGTAACTACCAAGTCAGGTTTTCCATCGCCATTGATATCCACTAAACTCCATGAGGAGCTGAAGTTTTCATCGCCTGCAGCAGAGGTTCCGCTGGTAAAAGGAAAGCCCAGTACAGTTCCGCTTCCACCGCTAAGTGTGATTCCACCTGTTGGGGTAACCCAGGTAGTAGCAATAGACGAAAAGCCATTGCCGGTATTTAAATAAACCTGCCAGTTTTGGTTAACAGTACCTGCGCCGAATTGTGCGCCTACTTCACCAGTAACCACGAGGTCTGGCAAACCATCGCCGTTCATATCAACCATGTCCCATGATTGGGTACCAAGGGCTGAAGCAGTAGTGGATACATTACTGGTATAATATACTCCTTCAGTTGGTACGCCTGTTACTGCAGCTGGTGTTGCCCATGTTGTAACTGTGTTTGAAAAGCTTGCACCGGTATTAAGGTGAACCTGCCAGCCACCCGTAAATTCGGTTTGACCAGTACCTCCGTAAGCGGAAGTAACTACCAGGTCGGGTTTTTTGTCGCCGTTCATGTCTATCAAAACCCATGCCTGGCTATTGGCGCTTGCGCCTATGATAGCGCCTATACTGCTTATGCCGTTAAAGCCTAATTGGGTGCCACCACTAACAACGCCGCCTGCTGGTGTTGGCCAGTTAATGGATGACTGGTTAAATTGAAGGGTGTCCTGTGCCCGGCTATCCAGCACTGCCAGGAATATTAAACATGAGTAGAAAATTTTTTTCATTCAAATGGTTTTTATAGTTATATAATGGGTCTCCTTAGCACTTTTACCGGAGAACTGCGATAATACGAAAAATTTACATAGCCTGCAGGTTTTAACAACCTGTGTTTTCTTAATCGTTTTTGCATTTTTTTAAAGGTTGAATAGGCTAAAACGTACATTATTGAAATGGAATTTGCAGGTTGATTAGATACAACCACCAGCAATTTGCCCCTGCCTATGCGGTTATGAATTTTAATGAAGATGGCACTACCGGCAGGGAGGTGCATTATTATAAATGGCAGGCTTAGAAGCTATTATTACATCTAAGCCTGCCATAATTATAGATATCGGATTTCACAACTTTTAAAAAGTTGCCAAATCTCCGGTCTATAACTTCACCAGCTTCTTTACCATGCTGCGTCCGTTACCTGTTACTTTAAGCAGGTAAATACCCTGTGCTATATTTATTTGCAGTTCAGTTTTAAGGTTCTTTATTTCGGTGTGTAACACTGCTTTGCCGCTGGCATCATACAGGTCGGCATTGCTGCCAAGCCAGTCGTTACTTACTTCAAGTTGCCAGTTGCCGCTTTGCAGCGGATTGGGGTAAACGTTAATGAATTGGTTAGTGGTTATGTTATTTATACCGGTAGGGTTTATATAGCGGCTGGTGCTGGTGGCTGTGCAGCCATTGGCATCGGTTACCTGTACGGAATAGTTACCGGGTTGGGCAACTACATATTCCTCATTTATGGCACTGCCTATAGTATTGCCGTTTAAATACCACTGGTAACTGCTGCCTGATGTTGCTATCAAGGTATCGCCGTTGGTTCCAAAGCTTGCAACGGGTGGCGGGTAAACAGTAATAATAACAGGCGTTGAAATAGAAGAACAACCATTGTTATCAACTGCGGTTACTACATAGTTACCGGTTTGACCGGCGTATATACAACTGGTGCTTTGGTTGCTGCTCCACAGGTAGGTATTGAAGCCTGTGTTGGCGCAAATGTGGGCACTGTCGCCCTGGCAGATGTTATTCTTATCGGTAGTAACGGTTAATTGGGTGCCTCCTGAACCGCTGCCAACGGTTACACTGGCGCTGGCAGTGCAACTGGTAACATCACTTACAGTTACACTTACTGTGCCACCGTTAAGGTTGCTTATACCGGCGGTTGTGGCCCCGTTGCTCCAGGCGTATGTTGGGCTGGTGCCATTGCTAACGGTAACTGTTGCCGTGCCATTGCTTTGGCTGCAGCTTGCTGCTGTTGAGGTAATATTTAATACCAGGCCGTTGCTGGCAGCTACGTTAACGTTGGCAATAGATTCGCAACCGTTGTTATCATCCACGGTAACGCTAAAGTTGCCGGATGAAAGGTTGGAAATGGAAATGGCAGTGCCGCCATTGCTCCAGTTATACGTATATGGTGTTGCACCGCCGCTTACTGAAACAGTGGCCGAGCCATTGCTGTTTCCGCAGGTGGTGTTTGCAGAACTGGCGACTACTGAAGGGCCACCGGCCGAATTAACGATAGCGCCTGCTGTTGCAGAACAGCCCCCGGTTTCTGAAACGGTTACTGAATAATTACCTGCTGCCAGGTTACTGTAAGTAGCAGTGTTTCCTCCGCCATTCCATGAGTAGGTAAGGGAACCTGTTGAACCTGAAACGCTGACGGTAGCTGAACCATTGCTGCTGCCGCAACTGGCGTTGTTGGTGCTGGTTGTAAGGCTTAGCCCGCTGTTGGGTTGTGTTACTGTAAAGGTTTTATTGGCTGTGCAATTATTACCATCTGTTACAGTAACTGTATAACCGCCGGCAATTATATTACTGATAGTAGCCGCACTTTGCTGTGGGGTGGTGTTCCATAAATATTGATAATTACCTGCTCCGCCTGTTACGGTAACTGTTACATTACCATTACTGCCGTTTAAACAACTTTCGTTGGTTACGCTGCCGCTTATATTAATAGCAGATGGTTGTGTAATGGTGGCTGTTGCGCTGATGCTGCAACCGTTATGGTCGGTAACTGAAACGGTATATGTGCCTGCCCCTAGCCCTGTGGCAGCAGCGGTTTGCTGGCCCGGTGAAGTGCTCCATGCGTAGCTATAAGGCGAAGTGCCACCTGTACCGGTTGCTGTGGCTGTACCGGTAAGCTGCCCATTGCAGGTTGGATTGGTTTCAGTTACTGAAACACCCACAGTAACCCCAGCTGAAATAGTTACTGAAGCGGTGGCTGTGCAACTGGAAGAGTTGGTAACCGTAACTGTATAGCTACCGGCTGCAACATTGCTTAATACGCTATCTGTTTGAGCAGGAGATGAGCTCCATTTAAAAGTAAACGGAGGATTTGAACCTGAGGCATGCACCACTGCGCTGCCATTGCTTTGCCCGCTACAGCTTACATTACTTACCACTGCCGCGTTAGCCGAAACCGCGTTGGCACATGGATTTGAAACAACACACGGCGTAAGCTGATTGTTGGTGCCAATGTTGTCAAAATCATGAATAAAGGCCTGGTAATAGATATTGGCTACGTCGGCGTTGTGAATGATTACGGTGTTTTCATCATTTTCCTCGTCTGCGCTGCTGGTCCAGTTATGGGAACCGGTTAATACCTGGGGGTCACTCGTAACATCACATGCATCGGCAATAACATACTTGTTATGATAAAGGCACCAGGGTTGATTTGGCGGTTCAACATATTCTTTAACCATATTACCTAATCCGGCCGTAAGAATAGGAGTTGCCGAGAAGGTATAAGAATAGCTATCTACCACGCCTGCAGTAATTACTCCTGCGTTTTTCCGGGCCACAATAGCGGTAGCATCAGCCGATTCGGTAAAAGTGTAAACACCGAAAAAAAGCTGCGAGTTGGCGCTGTTAATTACGTCCAGGATATGGTCGTTAGTACTATCTGTAGGACTAAAATATAACTCAACTTCCGAGCCTCCGATAGTAAAGATATGTGGACCCAGATCTGCTTTGTGAGAGCCGAATTTTTCGTTGGCGGTAACTGGTGAAGAGCCTGTGCCGCCCCACATTTGGTTAAACTGCGCAGTATAAGCCTTTGCCAGGGGCTGGTCCTGAAAAATGATGATGTTGTTGTAATCAGAGTCCAGCATCTCCTGCGACCAATCGGGCGAGCCGGTCCATACAACAGGAGCATCGGTATTGGTTGAGCCTGCGTCAATAACCACAAACTTATCGTGCATAATGTTATATCCGGTGCCCTGTGGGCTTGCCAATGTTTTAATGCCACTGTTAAGCAGGGTAAGCCCTGTGTTTGATGAACTGCCGTTATAAATCCAACGCACTACAACGCCTCGTGTATATGCACTGTTAATTGCGGTGGCGACATTATTAACGGAAGGATTGCCTGTGCTTTCGGTAAAATCGTAGCAGGCCACGTCTACCGATATGTTGGCGCGGTCAATATAAGCTGCCAGGGTATCGCCCCAGGTACTCCACAACTGAACTGCCGGATAATTGCCCTGCACCGCATTATCAACTGCACGGTCAAAATATATTTTTATCTTTCCATTTGCATATTGTGCCATAACATTCAGCGAAAGCAGGCAGAGGAAAAGGGGTAATAATTTCTTCATAGTTTTTTAACAATTAAGAAACGAATTTAATCTTGTCAGGGATATCAATCTGTTAAAAAGGAAGGAAGTGAAGCCAGCGTGCGTGATTAGCAATAAGATGGCTCAGGACAAATCTATCTTCGGGGGTTTCCTCAATGGGTGCAAATCAAATTCTAATACAGCGCGGCGCTGTAAAACAAAATATCTAACTTTGGTGTCACCGCCTACAAAGCCTTGCGACAAACTGGTGCCTTGAGCCCCAATCAAATTCTAGGTGGAAAGTATGAAGTTGCGAAGGAATTTGTAGTGCCTGAAAAACACATTGGTGATCCCATTTATAATGGGAATCCCGTATAGAATAGTTTTTTTTCAAAGATACTTTCCCTGGCGGTTTATTTGCTGTCGAAAAAATTCTACTTCGGCAGTAGTTATTTTTTTGTCCCTTATTAAGCCAGACGGTTATATAATCGTCAAAAAGGCAAAAAAGCAGGCCAAATTGCGATTTAGTTGGTGGGGAAGTTAGATAGAATTGTCGCTATCCGCAGATGTTCCGGTTGGCGGGGACGCCAAACCGGGTGTCCTCGTGGTATGGCGTCCCCGCCAACCACTTGTCTATCGAACGACAATTTGATATGCGCCCTCCTCAATTTCACCCCATTCAAAATTATTTTTACATTGCGTCATGTAATTTATTGCTAAAAATTTAACAACCAACGACTATTCCATTAAACTGGAACGGTTTTGGTAGTCAAACCGAAACACAACAAATAACTGCATGAAAAAACTACTGTTTATTTTCTCTATTTGCTGCCTGGGGTATTCAACGGCCTTCAGCCAGGATGATGTTTATTATTCTGATAATAGCAGTGCTCCGGCGGCTAAGGCCAGCATAACGGTTGCGCCGCCCGAAATGCCGGTGTACACCCAGCCGGCCTGCCCGTACGATGGTTATATGTGGACGCCCGGCTACTGGGCCTGGGGTATGGGTGGATATTACTGGGTGCCCGGTGTTTGGTTATCTCCTCCGCGCCATGGTTATTTATGGACACCCGGTTACTGGGGTTTTGCGGGCGGCTATTACGGATGGCACGGTGGTTACTGGGGAGAGCACATCGGTTTTTATGGCGGCGTTAATTATGGATATGGATACGGCGGCTCAGGCTTTTACGGCGGCCGTTGGGAAGGCGGCGCTTTTAGGTATAACACAGCGGTTGTTAATGTTAATACTACCGTTATTCATAACACCTATCAAAGCAACGCAGGGGTAAGCAATTCAACCAGCCATGCAAGTTTTAACGGTTCAGGGGGCATTTCCGTGCAACCTAACGCACAGGAAGCCGCGGCTGCAAATGAACCACACGCCCAAGCTACTTCCGAGCAACAATCGCATCAGCAAGCAGCAAGCCAGGATAAAAGTGCCTACGCTTCGGCCAACCATGGCAAGCCCGCTACTACGGCTATGAACACTACCAACGGCAAGCATTACAGTTCAAGTGGTGCGGCTTCAAAAAGCGCGGCAGCAAGCAGCAGCCATACTGCCTCACCAGGCCAAACGCATAGCGCCGCTGCCACAGCACCCAAAAGCGAAGGGGCCAGTGCACCTAAAAGCAACGGGTCAAAAGCAAGTGCGCCTAAACAACAAAGCAGTGCTCCTAAAAATACATCTCAACAGCATAAGGCTGCACAGCATAGTGCACCCAAGGCTGCAAGCCATCCATCAGGTGGCAACCATGGCGGTAAGAAATAACAATGGTTGCAAATTTTAAAAACGGCCAGGTGCATAAGCACCTGGCCGTTTTAAGTTTAAAGAAGAGAGGATGAAAATTCCTTTTGCTTTTGACTATCCGCATGATTACCCAAATACGTTAACGGCTAAAGCCTTTCCTTCTTTTCCTAATCCCTTAAAAGTCGGGGCTATATGTTGCCCCACTCTTCAGAGTGGGGGTTATTAAATAAAGAATTTTGGCTTTAGCCGTTAATTAGGTAATCATGCGGATAGTCATTGTTTTTTGTTTTTGACTTTCGCCAGCCCCTTGCTATTATTCTGTTTGGTTATTTCAAGGTCCTGAAAATAAAATCAAACACGGGGTAGCTAATGTTGAAGTTGGATTTATCCATCTGGTGGAGATCGTGATGGCGAAAATGGAGTTTTCGCAATGTCAGGACGCCGGGTACCCGGTAAACCCAATGTGTTTGGGGCAGATGATAAGCCAGATGCAGCCACTCGTAATTCAAATAATAAGCCAGGGTGGTTGCCACATATAGCAAAGCAGCGTTCAGCGAGAAGAAATGATAAATAATGGCGAAGACTGGAGCCACGAAAAATGCTGAAAAGAAAATGAGGAGAACGGGAGGGAAGAGCACTATCCTTAAATCATTTACTGAATCGTAATTCATGTAGTCACTTGTAAAAAAGTGGTGGTGCTGTAAAGTATGCCGCTTAAAAACAGCCTGCAAAAACCGGGTGCGGTGGTGCATGGGGTAACGGTGGCCGAGGTATTCAAACAGATTGGTGTAAAGAAAAGTGAGAGGTATAACGGCCAGTTGCAAAAGTGTTGGCCGCTGGATGTAATAAAGGCATATCCCTATACCACAGGCGCACCATAACGTAATAAAAACAAAATGCAGCCTGCCTGAATAATATTTTCCGATATACTCATTTCTGTAGCGCTCTCTGAATACGGATGTTTCCACCATATATTGAAATTACTAAAAACGATGTTAAAAACCATTTTTTAGTAGCAATACTCCCCTTGTTTTTTCGTTGGTGCCTCTGAAATGTTTGCGTTTGTAAGGTTTGGCAGGTATTGCTAACAGATGCGTATAAGGCATATTTAACAAACCATAAGAACCTTGCCGCCGACCCTTTGTTATGTTTACATTATATTAATTCAGTTGCGGCTGCGAGGCCAAAAATGAAATGAAAAATAAATACATACATCCTGTTCTTTTACCGTGCCTGATTTGCCTGGGTTTATGTATTTCGTTCGTTCAGGTACATGCCCAGGGTTGTGTTAATGCTGATTTCTCGGAAGGTAATTTTACGGGCTGGACCGGTACTTATTCGTTAGACCAGTGTTCGGAGGTGGAAAGCAATGGTAATTGCAAGTGTAGCCCTACCAACCCATACAATTCCACAGGTTTTAACCAGGGGCCCAATGATGACCCTGTGAACGACCGCATTAATGAGTGGAACCAGATTATTACCACCAGCGCCGGTGGCAATGATGTTAACCTGGTCAATTATGGCTTTAATATGCCAACAGTTTGGGCGGGTGATGCTTACAGCGCCCGCATAGGCAACATGTGGCAGGATGTAAGCGATGCAAAAACGGGCGATGGTGAGAGTATTTCATATTCGTTTGTAGTTACCCCGTCAAATGCAAACTTTATATATCATTATGCGGTGGTTTTGTTTAATGGCAACCACACCGAGGGTGAGCAGGCTTACTTTAACATCCACATGTTTGCAGGTAATGGCGATACCGTTACCTGTGCCACTTATGAAGTGGATGCTACCACGGCAGCCATTATTGGCGGCTTTACTGCCAGTGCCGATTCTGTTTTTTATAAACCGTGGTCGTCTGTGGTGGTTCCGCTGGTTAACTACATCGGGCAAACGGTTACCATTACTTTTACTACCCGTGGCTGTATACCCAAAGGTTGTGCAGGTAAGCATTACGCTTATGCTTATATAAGTGCCGAGTGCGCACCTTCAGAATTAACCGCAACGGCGGCTGTTGACTGCGGACAGCCGGATACCCTGACGGCACCTGCAGGCAGTGCCACTTATAGCTGGACAGGGCCCGGCATTGTGGGCAGCAGCACCAACCAGCAGGTAATTATTGACGAGCCGGGAGAATATGTAGTTAATATGACCACCCATGGTAACGTACCCTGTAATTTTTCGGTAGATACTTTAATAGCGGGCACCAATCCCAAGCCCAACTTTGTTGCTTCATTTGCCTGCAAAGGCGACCCAGTGGATTTTCATGATATTTCAACACCTGCGGGTGGTATTTCATCGTGGCAATGGAGTTTTGGCGATGGTGGTACCTCAACTGCCCGGAACCCCACGCATACTTACAGCACAACGGGTAATTTTCCGGTGACGCTTACTATTGTTGCCGGGCCTTGTACCAAAGATACCACTATGAATATTACGGTTGTTCTTCCGCCAACCTCAACATTTACAGCTGTATCGCCGGAGTGCGAGGGGAGCAACTCGAATATAGTTTATACCGGCAATGCCCCACCGGGCTACAGCTACACCTGGGATTTTGATGGTGGCACCGGCATTCCGTTAACAGGTCCGGGCCCGTTGAATATAAGCTGGCAAATTCCGGGTATTAAAACTATTATACTTGTTGTAAGCAACGGTGGGTGTTACTCGTTACCCGATACACAAACGGTACTGGTTAAACCCTATCCGGGTATGACTTTAACGCCTTACACCACCATATGTGTGGGCAGCAGTGCGGTGCTGAATGCTGCCAATGCCACTATTTATAGCTGGGCAGCCAACCCTACTCTAAGCAATACCGATAGCAGCACTGTTGTGGCCACGCCGCTGGTTACAACCACCTACAGCGTTACAGGCAGCAACAGCAACTGCATAACGCTTGACACTGTTACTGTTGCTGTATTTAATTACCCGACCGCGTGGTTTACCGCCACCGGGCCGGTGTGTATTGGGCAAAACAGTACAGTAACATATACCGGCAATGGTGGCTCTATATCTACTTATAACTGGAATTTTAACGGAGGCACGGCAGTGCCTGATACCGGGCAGGGGCCGTTGCTGGTTAACTGGCTAACACCCGGTAACCATGATATTACATTGAACGTAGCAAACAATGGTTGCGATAGCGCCATTACCAACGTTGTAAATGTTTTTTCGAGCCCGCCGCATCCGGCATTAACCGCGGATACTTTGACCGGGTGCCCGAATGTAGAAGTATGCTTTACCAGTGCACCGGTAGGTAATACCATTGGGTACATCTGGAACTTTGGCGATGGAGATACTTCGGGCACACAGAATACCTGCCATAGTTATCTTGCAGCAGGGGTTTATTCAGTTTCTTTCCAGGTGGCGTTATCGCCGGAATGTATTTATGATACTACGATGAATGACCTGATTAACGTAATTCCCGATCCTGTTGCGGCGTTTACATCTTCAGCTACAGTTATTCAGCCGCCGCTGAGTTTAGTAAGTTTCACTAATCAAAGCCAAAATGCGGTAAAGTATTTGTGGAACTTTAGTGTGGCGGGTAATGGCAATCAAAGTATCGGTACTTCTACCGATTTTAATTCCCAGTTTAACTTTACGCAATACGGGCAGTATAATACCACGCTGTATGCCTATAACCAGTTAGGATGCCCTGATTCGATGACGCAGGGTTTAACTGTTTTGCCATCTGAAGATTACTTTATACCTAATGCTTTTACACCTAACGGCGATGGTGTTAACGATGTGTTTTATGTAGAAATGCAGGAGGGCGCCACGTTATTATCTTTCCAGATATTTGACCGGTGGGGCGAAAAAGTACATGATGGCCTTTACCCCTGGGACGGAAATTACAAAGGCGAAAAAGCCCCTGAAGGTGTTTATGTTTACCGTATTAATATTCACCTGATAGATTTGGGACAGGATGAAGAGAAGAGGGGGAGTGTTACTTTGTTGAGGTAGAGGCCGCCCCTTTCCTCTGGCAATAGGCATCTCCTTTCGCCGAAAGGGAGGCATAGCTGTTCGGAAGATGCGGCTTTCGCAGTTGACGCGTTCGTTAATTACGGATACTCACCACCCCCTACACCCCAATGTCATTGACTTAACAAAAAGTAAGGTCACTTTATCTGCGCCCAAGTGCGACCCCGGATGGGGTCGTATATTTATAGGCCGTATATTGCTATAAAGCTTCGACCCCATCCGGAGTCGCATGTGGTCATCTTCTATAAACGCGCTACTAAGTCAATGACATTGCCCCTACACCCCCGCCAGCGGGGGATATTCTTCGTTTTTCAGCGCTTCGCTTGAAAAACGAAGCGCAAAAACCATCTTCCGAAGAGTTATGAAAGGGAAGGAAGAGGGGCCTTTATTCGGGCTTCCTTACGCAAACTAAATACATAGGCGTAAATATTTCCAGCTTACCACCGGCAGGCAGGCTATCTGCCGCTATAATCAGAATGCGGTGAGCTTCGCCGGTTCCTTTCGGGACAATATGGAGAAATTCTAAAGTGTTCAGCATATATTGAGTAAATGTGCGAAACACTTTGGTATGGCGCGTTTGTGATAATGACCAGCCGCTTTGCAGCGTTAAATACCACGGTACATCATTACCGTAATTAGCGTGTACCAGGTCAATGGTTTCGTCTTTAATAAATCCGGCCTCTTTTATTGCCACATCAATTTCGGCGGTGGTACTTAGTTCGCAAATGCTGTTACCATATTCAATATCCTTTTTAATCTGAACGTGCTCAGGATTATTGGGGTCGTATTTGTCGGTCATTGCCCATTCGTAAAAGCAGGCTTTGCCACCGGGTTTTAGTTTGCCGATTACCTGTTTGTATACACCAACCAGGCTGGGGGCGTGGCAGGTTGCTTCAATGGCGTACATTTTATCAAAAGTATTATCAGGAAAAGGCATAGCCATAAAATCTCCCTGCTTTACATCCAGCAAATGGTTAACGGTAGAGGCCTTATTCAAAATTTTGCAACGCTCAATCTGGTATGCATTAATGGTAATACCGGTAATGTGAGCGCCTGACACATGTGCTATGTTACGGGCAGGCCCCATTACACCGCAACCAACATCCAGGACATTATCTTTAGACGACAAACCAAGTTTTACTGCTAAAAAATGTTCGTGGCGGATAATGCTGGCTTTAAAACTTTCTCCTTTAAAACGGGGGGCAAAGTGAAAAGATTCGCCCCATCCTTTTTCGTAAAATTCAGTTACAAGGGTGTAAAAATTGTTGGTTGCCTTTTGTGCCCCACCTTCACCGGCCCGTTTGCTATAGTCTTTCTCGTTAAAGATTTTATTATAGTCTGTAACTTTTTCTTCCAATACTTCGGTTTCCATATGCAGGGCTTTATTTATGTTATAGAATTAATTAAACTGTATTTAATGGTTACACAAATACTGCTTGCCACGCAATATTAAGATTTTTTGCTTGAACAGCGCCCCACAATTATGTGGGTTTTTACATGTTTTGTATAACTACTCAGGTGAAAGCTTAACAACTACATGCGCCCTGTTTTCAGTAACAGATATTTTAAGGGTATTGGTGCGGTCATCTGCCTGGCTGGCCCACGGTGTGGTACCGGTTACAACTAATTTATAACCGTTTGGAAACAGGGAACGCGGCACGGCAATTTCAGTATTACCTTTAATGGATGAGTCGCTTACAAACTCCATTTCAAAAGCTTTTAATGCCGGGTCGTAGCTATAACTCAGCAGATGGCCGGCAGTGGCCTGCGGATAAACGCGTAATAGTTCCTGCAGGATAGGAGTGGGGGCGCCATCGGGTTTCAGCGGGCTCCAGCCGCCGTGGTCATTGCTCCAGTAGCTCCAGGAGGCATGGCGCTCATCGGCCAGGCGGAAAAGGTCGTGCAGGTAAGCATCAAAATCTTTTTTCTTTGGTGAAAGGCCGAATTCGCCAATCATCAGGGGGCATTGCTGTTTTTTCAATTCGCGGTCGCGGGCGGGAAACCAATGGGGCATTTCTTTAACATGTTTGGGCTTATAATCGCCACCTATATCTACAAACTTTAAATAGCAATGGGCAGAGTAAACCAGTTTGGGATGTCCGGCCGGTGTGTCATACACCTTAGGCAAGTGGCTGGACATTCCGAAATTTACACCGAACGAGCGCGGCTCGAAAAATATATAATGCGTGGTGTCTATTGCCCTTATAGCCGGTATCAGTCTTTTATACATGGCCGAAAGCTGGCGGCGTTCAAAGCCACCGGCCAGTGTTTTAATAACTCTGCCGCCGTGGGGTTCGTTCATCAGGTCGTAACCAATTACGTAAGGGTTATCTTTAAACATGCCAGCCACTTTTTGCCAGCAGGCTATATAATGTTGTTGCCGGTTTTTGTGCTTTTTATAAGTAAAGAACTGAACGTACGATTTAATAATCTTCGGTTCTAAATTCTTCATCCACCATGGCCATTTGTTGGGTATCAGGTGTTTAATAACGGCATCATGCGCGGCGGCCCAGGGAGGGGCGCCGTTATCACCTATGCCGTATCCGAAAACATCCTGGTGCATATCAAATATTACATACATGTGTCGGCTGGTGTACCATTCCACCCGTTTTTTTACTTCGGCCAGGTAGTGTTCGTTGTAAACACCTTCTTCAGGTTCAATGGCACCCCAGAAAATAAGCAGCCGTACCGTATTAAATCCAAACTGGGTATGCTCGCGCTCTACATCACTTTCTTTTATCCAGGGCATGTGCGCAGTATCGGACTTGGCGCTGCCGCTGGTGTTGAGGCCATGCAGTATTAACTCGCGGCCCAGCGCATCTTTAATGGCAGTGGTTGATTGGGCGCGGGTGATATCCGGGACAAGCAGGATAAACAGGAAGAGAAGGCTTTTTCTCATGATGTATGGGTATTCAGGTGTTCAAGTGTTCAGGTGTGCAAGTGCTCATGTATTTGAGTGTTCAAGTGTTCAGGTATTAATGTTGAGCATGTAGAATGGATAAAACATTATTTTGCCGATGGTTCGTTAGGCTAGGGTTTTAATACTAACAGATACAACCGGTTTTATGGGTTGACTACCTGACTACCTGAACACCTGCACACTTGAACACCTGCACACGTTCGCCATGAACACCTGCGCACCTGAACACATTACTTTATCAACTTACTAATAGCCTTAAACTCATCTGTACCTGCGTAATCCAGCAGTTGAAAAAGTATCATTTCTACCGATGTAATATATGCCCCGGCATGGCGGAGGCGTTTAATGGCCAGTTGCTTGTTTTCGTTGCTACGCGATGATACGGCATCTGCCACCACATGCACTTCGTAACCGGCTTTCAGCGCGTCTAAGGTGGTTTTTAAAACACAGATATGAGCCTCTACCCCGCATATAATCAACGATTTTACATTAGTTAGCTTTAACTGGTCGTTTACCGACGTGCTTAGCATAGAGCTGAAGCAGGTTTTTTCAATGATGTTGGGCGTTTCGGGCAGTTGAATTTCTTTGCAGGTATGGCCCAGGCCTTTGGGGTATTGCTCGGTAATAATGGTTTCAAGGTTTAGTATTCCGGCCCCGCGCAACAGTTTGTTTACGTTGGCAAATACCTTGTCGTTTTCAAAAATAACGGGCATCAGGCGCTCCTGCACATCAATAACAAGCAGGGCGGTGTGTTCTCTTACGGGTAGTCCTAAGTTCATTTTATGTAGTTTTTAATTGGATGTGATAATGCAATCCTTTCTCCGCTCAAAACAACAGATTTTTTTTGATAATTAAACGCGTGAAACCCTTATTAAAAACATTAGTTTGGTAATTCGGAAAAATGTCTATTTTTATTGATGTCCTTGATGATAAATAGTTTTCAGGGCATTGTTTTTATTCAATCAAACCACCCCACTGTATGAAAAAATATTTACTCTCTGTTTTAGCACTTCTCAGTGTTGCGTTTTCCTTTGCTCAGAATGGTACCACCAAATGGAATGCCTCTATCGGGCCCCGCAACGTATTTATTGAGAACAAAGGCCAGTTCAATGCCCTTACCAAAGATGCGGGCAATACCATTTTATATGGTACGGATGGCGGAATCAATGTTATCCTTTTTACAAAAAACGGCCTGGCTTACCGGATGAAAGAGCATCATTCTAAACGGGAAGATGAAAGAGAAGAGATGGCCCGCAAAAAAGGAGGGAATAAAAAACAGGACGATGATGCTGAAGACGAAAACAGGTCGGCTGTTGTTCAAATGGAATGGGTAGGGGCAAATGCCGGCGTACAGGTTGTGGCAGAAGATAAGATGCCTGATTATTATAACTATCACATATCGGGTAAATGTATAAGCAATGCTTCGGCATTTCAGAAAATAATCTACAAAAACCTCTATAATAACATTGATGTTGTTTATACTTTTCATGAAGGCACAGGTATTGAGTATTCGCTGATATTGCATCCGGGCGCTGACGTATCGCAGGTGAAAATGCGGTATTCGGACCCTGAGAAATTTTCGGTGTCAGAAAAAGGGGAGATTCACCTGCCTACGATATTCGGAGATATTATTGACCATGCCCCGTTAACCTATTATGAAAATAACAGGGCAAAGACGATTTCTTCCTCGTTTGTTTTGGGAAATGGGCAGGTTACATTCAAACTTGGTAGTTACGATAACACGCAAACTGTAGTTATTGACCCATGGACCACAACACCGACCCTGCCAACGGGAAATATTGCTTACTATATAAAAGCCGATAGTATTGGCGATGCTTATATATATGGCGGTGCAAGCCCGTTTACGTTGGTGAAGTATAGCGCTGCAGGCAGCCTGATATGGACTTATTCTACTACCTGGGATGAAAGCTCTGATTGGTTTGGAGCGCTGGCCGTTGACAGGACGGGAAATGCATACATTACCAATGGTGATGGTGCAACGCTTGCCAAAATTAATCCTGCCGGTGGTTTGGTTTGGTCAAATACTTCGGGTAACTCGTTAAGCCTGAGTATGGAATTCTGGAATTTGGATTTTAATTGTGACCAAACGGAGCTTTATGTAGGTGGAATGCGCGGGCCGTTTACGATAGACCCGGTAGGGGTTTGGTATGGTGTTGTGAATCAAATGAATCTTACAAACGGCACTATTTCCAATTACACTGAGGTATCTATTGTGCCCCATACCGGTGGCGAGGCTATAAATGAAGTAAGGTCGCTATGTATGTCGCCCAACGGCAATATATATTGCCTTTCGCTCGATACTTTAGCCTCACTCACCCAGGCGCTTGCTTTCAATTACCGTGAGATGCAAGCCTATAACTATGATTATTATCTGCCTTACAGCCCGGGTGGTGGACAGGGACAGGGCTCTAATAATATCAGGGCTACGAGTTATTTTTTATATACTACTGACGGAGTTACGCTTGACAAACGGGATATCAATACCGGCAACATTCTGGCTACTACAACCATACCCGGAGGCTCATCTCAGTTAAACAGCGGTGTGGCTATTGACACCTGCGGCAACGTTTATGTTGGCTCGCAAAACCAGGTGGTAAAATATGATGCCAACCTGAACCTGTTAGGCACCGCAGCAACAGCCGGGCCTGTGTATGATGTTTCTATCGGCGTAAATGGGGCTGTATTAGCCTGCGGCTCTACCTTTGCCGCATCGCTTGCTTTTAGTGCATGCCCCCAGGTTTTACCTATTTGCTATAAGATATTTACAGCTAATTTAACACCTGCACCACCACCTTGCCTTGGGCAATGTTCGGGTCATGCATCGGCCGGAACAACAAACGGTACCGGGCCTTACAAGTATTTATGGAGCAATAGTGCTACCACTGCTACCGTTAATAATTTGTGTCCTGGAAGCTACAGTGTTACAGTTACTGACCTCTCTAATAACAGCACTGCCGTAGCCTATACCAGTATAGACTCGGCAACTGCATTTATAACCAATGTAGTAACATATCCGCCATCATGTGGCCAAACCAATGGCAAAGCGGTAGCCGAGATAATAACAGGTGGCAGCACGCCCTTCACGTATGCATGGAGTGGCGGGGCAAACCAGGGGGTAGATTCAAATCTTGCTCCGGGCCCTTATTCGGTAACAGTAACCGATGCACATGGTTGTTCGGCAAGTGCCAGCGCTACATTAACCCAATCTTCAGCTCTGTCGCTTGCCCCGGCCTCTACTGAGACTGCCTGTGCAGGCAATAGCGGCACAGCTTCAGTAGCGGTAACCGGTGCTCCCGGCCCGTTTCAATATAACTGGTCGAACGGCCAAACCAGCGATACTATCAGAGGATTGGCTACAGGCACATATAATGTAACAGTTCAGGATACGTCTGCAGGCACTTCGGTGTTTTGGTCTGAGTATTTTACAAGCGGTGGTACCAACTGGACTTTGAATAATACCGGAACCGCTCCCAATGGTAATTCAGCCAATCAATGGATTGTAAACAATGATGCTACCTGTAATTGCACTTCGGGCAATTATCTGCATATTACCAATACCACAAGTACTTCCTGTTTGGAATGTATAATTATGCCGGCCGGTACCTGCCAATATCTTGAATTTCCATCTGCTTTGGGTGAGGGCGATTTTCAAACGGATGTGCTTGCAATATCACCGGTTATTTCCACTGTTGGTAAAACCAACATTACGTTAGGCTTTACCTGGGAGTCGCTGGGCACTCCCGGCTCGGATTATGGTTTGGTTGACCTGAGTAGCGATGGTGGCCTGCATTGGACCGCGTTGCCTACGCAATACGATAACGTGTCAACTTGTACCTACGCCAGCATCAGCATTCCTTCCAACTATCAGAATATTACAAATTTCAGGATAGCATTTGAATGGATAAATGGTGTCGGGTCTTTGACTGGCGGCACAGGAAATCCACCGGGGTTTGCTGTTGACAGCATTACTTTAACAGCAGGCTCAAGCAACTGCCCTGCAACCGCCTCAGTAACCATAGGTTCAACTTCAAATTTCAGTTTAACACCCAATGCTATCGGGGCCACATGCGGTATCAGCAATGGTACGGCATCGGTTGCTACAACAGGAGGTTCGAATTATAGCTATAACTGGAGCAACGGAGCTACCACCGATACGATCAGCGAACTGGTAGGAGGCACTTATACTGTAACGGTTTCAGCATCAGGCGGGTGTTCGGCAACTGCAAGTGCAGTTGTTAGCTCAACATTTGGTGTTACTTTATCACCGGTGATTACCAATACCACCTGTAACGTTAATAACGGCTCAGCAGATGCTGGTGTTTCATCAGGCAGCGGCCCATTTACTTATTTGTGGAGCAATGGCGGCACTACTGCGCATATATCAAATCTTGCCCCGGGTACTTATTCGGTTATAGTACAGGGTGCCGGAGGCTGCGAGGCTAAAGCAACTGTGGTGGTTGATTCGTCAAGCAATATTACCCTGGCGGCAACCGGTGGCAGCGTTGCCTGCGGTGGCGGTGGCGGGGCTTCGGTGAGTGTAACTACAGGCACCGGTCCGTATTCATATTCCTGGAGTAATGGCGCCACTACTGCTGGTTTGAGTGGTGTTGGTGTTGGTAATTATTCGGTTACGGTTACCACTGCGCTTGGCTGTAGCGCCAGCGCTACGGCAACCGTTTCAAGTTCAGGTAGCAGCGTTGTATTTTCAGCCTCCTCTTTACCAACAAATTGCGGCAATGATATCGGAGCTGTAAACATTAATATAACCTCCGGTACACCTCCATATACATATAGCTGGAGCAACGGTGCTACTACTGATAGCCTGCGCAACCTTGCGGGTGGCAGTTATACTGTAACAGTGACCGGAAGTAATGGATGCACCGCTACTGCAGACGCTGCTGTTTCGGTAAGCGGAACATTGCTTATTAATACCTCAGTTGTAAATACAACCTGCGGTAATGCCAATGGCTCTGCCAGTGTAACAACTACCAGTGGTTCTTATACTTATATCTGGAGCAATGGTGCTACTACAAGCACAATCAGTAACCTTGCGTCAGGCACCTATACCGTAACCGTTAATGCCCTTTCAGGTTGTAACGCTACATCAAGTGTGGTGATTAATCCTTCAGGTGGTGCAGTAACCATAACACCAAGTGCCAGTGCTATATGCCAGGGAGATACCAGCACTATATGTGCGCCTTCGGGATACAACAGTTACCTGTGGAATGTTGGCGAGACCAGCAGTTGCATTGATGCCATTTCCAGTGGAAATTACTACGTAACTGTTACTGACAATGCTAACTGTACTGCTGTTTCGAACCATGTTACAATTACCGTTAATGCGCCGCCTGCGGTTACTATTACCCTGCATGGGGGTGATACCCTGGTTGCCACCGGTGCGGTTTCGTATCAATGGTATAACGGCACTACGCTTATAGCTGGTGCAACATCGAGCATCTACGTAGTAACGCAGGATGGAACTTACAGCGCTTCGGGTACGGATGGTAATGGTTGTACTTCCAAATCAAATTCTGAAAACATTAAAATTGTATTAGGTATTGCGCAGGTAATTGCCGACGGAAATATTAAAGTGTATCCAAACCCGCTGGCAAACGGAAGCTGGCATGTTGAGGTCAGCGATGATTGGATAGGCAGTAACTGCGATATAGTGGATGCCGCTGGCAGGGTTATTTACCATACCCAGCTAAAAGGCAGCCAATCTGAAATTGAGGTTAATGTTGCACAAGGCGTTTACCTGATGCGCATTAGCTCAGGGCAAAAGAATTACACGGTTAAGCTTATTAAATTGTAATATTTAAACTTCCAATCCAAAAAGCCCTTTGTTACGCTGGTAACGGGGCTTTTTTGTTTTTGGCTGGGTTACAGACCGGATTTGTATTGGTAACAAATACAATTGTAACCGCATGCCCCTATTCGCTATTTTAGCCCCTTAAAACGGAATCTATGAAAGCAGCGGTATTGCATGAACTGGGCAGGGCGCCTAAGTATGAGGATTTTCAGGAACCGGTAGTTCAGAACGATAACCAGGTAATTATAACAATTAAAGCAGCTGCGGTAAAAAACCTGGATAAAGCCCGGGCAAGCGGAAAACATTATGCCAGTTATACTGACCTGCCGGTGGTTGTGGGCCAGGATGGCGTTGGGCTTTTACCCGATGGTACCCGGGTGTATGCCGCAGGCATTACCGGCACCATGGCCGAAAAGGCTTTAACCGATAAACGCAAATATGTGGTTATCCCCGATGGAATTGATGATGCTACAGCAGCAGCATTGCCCAATACTGTTATTGGCGCAGCACTGGCTTTGCTATACCGGGCCGGGCTTAAAAATAATGACACTGTTTTAATTAACGGGGCAACAGGAGTTACCGGCGCTGCCGCAGTGCAAATGGCCAAACACTACGGGGCAAAAAGGGTGATTGCCACAGGACGAAACCAGGCTGCGCTTGAAAGGCTTTTGTTACTGGGGGCTGACGAAATAATATCATTGAAACAAGATGACAGCCGGTTTATAAGCCGGTTGAAAGAAATTAATACCGAATCGCATATTGATATAGTTATTGATTACACCTGGGGGCACCCGGTTGAGCTTATTATAGAGGCTTTAAAGGGAGGCAGCCTGCATAGTGTTGCAGGTAATGTGCGGCTGGTAACATGCGGCAGCATGGCGGGTGAAATGATACAACTGCCATCGGCTGTTTTGCGCAGTTCGCCTATTGAAATACTGGGATCGGGTTTTGGTAGCCTGTCGGCTGAAGCGCTGGCTAAAATGAATGTTGAAATTCTGCCTGAAATGATGCAACTGGCAGCCACCGGGAAACTTAAAATTGAAACTATCACGGTGCCGTTAAAAGACATAGAAATGGCCTGGGATATGGATGTTGAACCGGGTAAAAGGCTAGTAGTTTTTATGTAATCGGTTCATGGGCCTTGTAAACGGAATGAGCTACCCAATTTTTATGCAGTATTGAGGATAAGAGCATATATTTATGGGTTCGCAGAAAACGGGAATTTAGCAATGAAAAAAATATCAGGTTACCTGATGGCAGTGGTTTTAATAATATCCAGCCTTACGTTTATGGGTTGGGTACTGGATATCGAATTTTTAAAACAACCCTTTGACGGTAACGAGATGATGAATCCGTTAACGGCGCTGAGTATGATATTGGCCTGCATTTCGTTTTACCTGCAATGTAAAATACCTTATGATACCCGCACTATTATTTTAGCCAAGATTTTTGCTTTTAGCGTTTTAAGTGTTGCCGTGCTGAAACTGCTGGCTTTAACCGGTATAAATGTTGGTGTTGAGCATCTGCTGTTTAAAGATAAAATGCTGGCTGAAAGCGAAAAGGTAACCCGGTCGGCCAGGCTGGCCATTATAAATTCTTCCATTGGTTTTTTTATAACAGGCACGGCCCTGTTGTTAACCGGAATGAAAGGGAAATGGCCCGGCAGGCTCATTAACATCCTGGGGCTTATAGGTTTTATTATAGGGGCGTTTATATGTATAGGGTTCATTTACCATATAAATGAATTTTACGGCATATTGCCTTATATGTCGGTATCGCCGGTAACCGGCCTTTGCTTTGTTGTTTTTGCGCATGCCATGATGTTTGAAAACAGCGATGCGGGCTTTATGGCCGAGCTAAGCAGCAACTACCTGGGTGGTAAAATTGCGCGGGGGCTTATTCCCATTGGCATTGGGGTACCCGTTCTTTTTGGTTATATAGGGCTGGCCCTATCGTGGTGGTTTCCGTTTTCGGCTGCACTTGGAACAGCCCTGTTAAACACCAGTATCATTATTGTGTTTCTGATTGTGCTGTGGTTTTTGGCCAGAACACTGAACCACGCGGATGCCGAAAGGCAAATGGCCGAAATGCAACTTCAGCGCCAGGCCCAGCTATTTACGGTTATACCCGATGCCGTAATTTACGGAAACAAAGACCTTACCATTACCAACGCTAACCCAGCGGCTGCGCAGATATTTAATATCAGGGAGGAAGAAATAGGCAGGCTTACTATTGACGATATTTTTGAAATTGAAATGAATGGTGTAAACAGGGATACTGTGCAGCGCGACCTGTGGGGCGAAAGAGGATTTTGGCGTGGCGAATCGGTATTAACCATGCGCGATGGAAAAAAGATTAACGCCATGATGTTGCTTAAAGCGGTAACCAATGAACAGGGCGAAAAAATTGGCTGGCTTGGGGTATACACCGATATCAGTTTCCTGAGATTGAATGAACAGTTGCAGGCGGCCAACAACTATCTTGAACAACTAGCCTTTATCAGTGCCCACGATATTAAATCGCCTATTGTTACGTTGCAAGGGCTTACAGATTTGATGACAGCCTCGAAAAATATGCATCCGGATGACCTGCATGTTTTGAAGATGCAGAAAAATGTAATTCAACAGATGCAGGCAATTAACCAGGCCCTGAATGAGATATTAAAGCTGCGCCAGAAATTAAAAATTAAGGACAAAAGTGAAACAGAAAACGAACCGGTGCCTTTAAAGATGCTGATAGATAATATTACCGGGTTGTTTGAAAATGAAATTAAGCAGGCAGGCGCAAAAGTAGAAATAGAGATTGACCCGCTGGCATCGCTGCCTTTACAACAAATATATTTTCAAAGCCTGTTTTACAACCTGTTTTCAAACGCCATTAAATACCGCGATGCTTTCAGGCCGCTGGAAATTAAATTTACGGGACGCAAAGCTGACAGCGACACCATCCAATTTATTATGGAAGATAATGGCCTTGGTTTCGATATGGTGCACAACCGGAAAAGGCTGTTTGGTATGTTTAAACGCTTCCACAACCACGTTGAGGGCACCGGTGTGGGCCTGCACATTGTAAAGTCGATAGTAGATGCATTTGGCGGCACTATTGATGTTGAAAGCCAACCCGGCAAGGGCACGCGGTTTGAGATTACTTTTAAGGTGGGGATGCTGGGGTAGAAGAAAACAGCAGCCTCCTTCCTAAATCCCTTTGAAGCATGGGGGTACACTTTTGCTGAAAATCGAAGTTTTTAGAAAGGTGCTTTTTGTAACCTGCTGGTTGTTATTTGATTATATATATATTAGTGTAACCACCTCAATGTCATTAACTTAACGAATAATTAAAAGAGAAATTAACCACTAAGGCACTAAGAACACTAAGTTACACTAAGATCGTTTTGAACACTTTAATATGATACCAAAAGGAAACATCAGCCTGT
>Ga0182030_10002077_pt1 | contig 42278 bp, 34 predicted proteins | sample 812S3MmetaG_FD_121299 | JGI IMG/M metagenome (GOLD analysis project Ga0182030, IMG submission 121299) | Permafrost microbial communities from Stordalen Mire, Sweden - 812S3M metaG (Illumina Assembly) | ecosystem: Environmental > Terrestrial > Soil > Wetlands > Permafrost | place: Sweden... | reverse complement strand
GGGGATCGGTCTGGGACTCTCGATCGTGCAGCGAATCTCGAGATTGCTTTCCCTGGAACGCCTGGTCCGCTCGGTGCCAGGGCGCGGCTCGCTGTTCGGCGTGGTCGTACCCTACGGCCGTCCGAGGCGCGGCGCGCGTGCGACGGGCGGTCGAGTGGCCGGCAGGGCGGCGAGACCCAGCCTGGCGATCGCCGTGATAGACGACGATCCCGGCGTGCGCCAGGGGCTGGCCGCTACTCTCAAGAAGTGGGGGCATCGCCCCTTCGCGGCAGCCACCGCGACCGATGCGGTGGTCCAGTTCATCGGCGCCGATTTGTCGCCCGATTTCATCATCAGCGACTATCACCTGGCGGGCGGCATCAAAGGAGATGCGGCCATCGAGGAAGTGCGGCGTGAGTTCGACCGGGCGCCCGCGGCGGCCATCATGACCAGCGACCCGGACCCGCGCCTGCATGCGGCGGCCCGCAAAAAGGGGCTCGAGTTCCTGGCGAAACCCTTGAGCCTCCCCGCTCTGCGCGCGCTTCTGGCCCGGGTGGGCTAGTGGGACTCGAGGAGTCGCCGCGCCTCGATACCTGCCTGCATGCGGTTGGCGACACCCAATTTTCGAAAGATCGCCGAGACGTGCGCCTTCACCGTGATTTCGCTGATGTCGAGCTCGCGTGCGATGCGCTTGTTCGACAGTCCGGTCGACAGTAGCTCGAGTACGCGGCGCTGCCGAAGTGTCAGCTCGCCCTGAGTGGCGACGGCGTCGGCATGGCGCAGAGCGGCCAGCACACTGGTCGGCAGGTAGGTTCCGCCCGCGATGATGACTCTCAGTGCATTGATGAGCACCTGTCCGGGCGCCGACTTGGGGATGAAGGCGCTCGCCCCCGCCATGATGGTGTCCTGCATGGTCTTGGGATCGCCGACCGCCGATACGACGACGATGGGAGTGGCGGGGGCAGCGCGCTTCAAGGCGTGCAGGCACGACAGCCCCACGGCGCCCGGCAGATTCAAGTCGAGCAGGACCAAGTCGAACGGGCGCGGCCCAGACACCGCGTTGAGCACCTCTTCCTGCGAGGCCGCCTCGCTCATGTCAGCGCCCGGGCACGCCTGCGGCACGACGGCACGCAACGCATCGCAATAAAGCGGATGGTCATCGGCGATCAGCACCCGGGGTGCCGCGGTTTGGACCTGCATCGAACGAATCCAGCCTCAAAGCGACGACAAGAACACGCAGCCGATACTTTAGTATTAGTCCGACTGCTCCTTACGAGTTATACCTTAGCTGCGCCATTCCGGCGATACTCGCTGCAAGGGTTTATCCAGGGGGCCTGCGAATGTGCGTAAGCTATTGATCGAAGAGGGCTGGCCAAGCACCCCATGAACCGGCGACGGACCATGCACCCGGCGGGCAAGCCATCAGCAGCAAGCTTCGTAGCCGGCATCAGCGATCGGCCGCTCCAATACCGTACCGTCGATGCCGTACTCAGAGGCGCCGCGGAGGAGGGACCCGATCGCACCGCGCTCATCGTCCCTCATCAGTCGATTAGATTCAGCTTTGCGGAATTGGACTGCGAGGTCGAGCAAGTTGCGCGCGGCCTGGTGGCGTCCGGCCTGAGGTCTGGGGAGCGCGTCGGCATCTGGGCACCGAACTGTCTCGAATGGCTCTTGACCATGTTCGGCGCGGCTCGAGCCGGTTTGGTATTGGTCAACCTCAATCCCGCCTACCGGAGCTCCGAGCTCGAGTTCGCGCTGCGACTCGTCGGCTGCCGGGCGCTCATTTTCGCTGCGCGATTCAAGGGCAGCGATTACGCCGCCCTATTGCACTCGCTGATCCCGGAGCTGGGCAACGCCGCTCCCGGTGAACTTCGTAGCGCGGCCTTTCCGGAACTTCGACTGCTCGTGCAGATCGGCTCCGAGACTCTGAGCGGCGGCCTGTCCTTCGAGCAATTGCGGGCTTGCGGGCAAGGCGTCGACGACACGGGTCTGCGATCGATAGAGGTCGGGCAGGACGCCGATCAGATCTTCAACATTCAATTCACCAGCGGCACCACCGGTACGCCGAAGGGCGCCTCGCTCACACACTTCAATCTCGTCAACAACGGCTTTTTCGTCGGAAAAGGCATGCGCCTGACCGACCAGGACCGGGTGTGCATCCCCGTGCCGCTGTATCATTGTTTCGGCATGGTCTTGGGCGTGCTGGCCGCGATGACGCATGGTGCGGCCAGCGTGTTTCCCGGAGAAGCCTTCGAGCCGCTTGCCGTGCTCGAGACGGTCGTGCGGGAGCGGTGCACCGCGCTGCACGGTGTGCCCACCATGTTCATTGGCGAGCTGGAGCATCCGCGTTTCGGCGAGTTCGATCTGTCGTCGCTGCGCACCGGCATCATGGCGGGGTCGCCGTGTCCGATTGCGCTGATGAATCGCGTGGTGACCGAGATGCACATGCCGGAGGTGACGATATGCTACGGCATGACCGAGACGAGCCCCGTCAGCTTCCAGAGCGAGCCCGACGACCCGCTCGAGCGGCGCGTGAGCACCGTTGGCCGAGTGCACCCCCATGTGCAGGTCAAAATCATCGATACGCAGGGGCGCGTCACTGCGCGCGGCACGGCGGGCGAACTGTTGACCCGCGGCTATAGCGTCATGCGCGGCTATTGGGGAGATCCGCAACGCACCCGGGAAGCCATCGATGAAGGCGGCTGGATGCATACCGGGGATCTCGCCGTCATCGATGAGGCGGGATATTGCAATATCGTCGGTCGCGTCAAAGACCTCATCATCCGCGGCGGCGAGAACATCTCGCCGCGGGAGATCGAGGAGTTCTTGTATCGTCATCCTGCCGTGCTCGATGTGACGGTGATCGGCGTGCCGGATCCCAAGTACGGCGAGGCGGTGTGCGCCTGCATCCGGTTGCGGCCGGGAAGGTCGGCAACGGAGGAGGAGATCCGGCAGTTCTGCAGCGGGCAGATCGCGCACTACAAGGTGCCGCGGTATGTGCACTTCGTCGAGAGCTTTCCGATGACCGTAAGCGGTAAAATACAGAAGTACCTGATTCGCGAACAGCTGAGCGCCGAACTCCATCTGTCCGAGGAGCGGCATGCATGAGGCCTGAGGTGCTCGTGCTTGGCGCGGGTCCGGCCGGCAGCGTGCTCGCGCGGCGCCTCGCCTGCTCGGGAGTCCGCGTTGCCCTCCTCGGCGCAGCGCAGCGCCCGGGGCTCGAGGGTGTGTCGGACCGCAGCCGTGCTCTGTTGGCCGAGGAGAACATCGAGAGCGGCGCCTCGCTGCTGCAAGGACCGTTCATCCGGCGCGGGCGCTGGGGCGGGCGACTCGTGCAGGGACGCGAATGGCTCGTGGAGCGCGCCTCGTTGGCGCAGGCGCTGCGCGAACGCGCAGTATCTGCCGGCGTCGAGGAGCGTCCGATCGCCGTGACTCAAGTGACGCAGGAGGCAGGTGCATGGCGCGTTTCGACACGCAGTGGCGAAACGCTGCGCGCCCCCCTGCTCGTCGAAGCCCGCGGTCGACGCGGGCCGGCGCGGCGCGGTTCCCTTTTACTGGCCGTCAGTCAGCGTTATCGGCGCCGAGCGGGCGTGGCGGGCGAGACTCGAATCGAGTCGGCGGATTTCGGCTGGTGTTGGTGGGTCGAGCGGGACGAGGACCTTTGGGTGCAGGTTGTCGCGCGGCCGGGCCGGCACCGTCCATTCGGATGGGCTGCCGCAGCCGCCCGCCAGATACCCGAGCTGGCCCGTGCCCTGAACGGCGCGACGCCGGTAGGCGAGCCGAGTGCGTGCGCAGCCCACGCACGCTACGGGCTGGACCGCAGGGGTGGCGTCGCGCCGGACGCGACATTGCGCGCATGGCGGGTGGGTGATGCGGCGGTCGCCCTCGATCCGTTGTCCGGTCAAGGGATTTACCAAGCGCTCAAAAGCGCCCGGCTGGTCGCCACCGCGATCCTCTCGGCCTTGGACGGAGGCGATGCGGGGCTCGCCGAGCGCTTCGTCATCGAGCGCCACGAAGAAGACTTCTATCGCGGTGTGCGCGTGGCCGCCGAGTTTTATCGCCAGAACGCGGCGCAGGGCGAGTTTTGGGTGCAAACCGCGAGGGCATATGAGACCTTGGGTCGTCTGCAGCGGCGGCCCGGCGCGAGCGAGCGGGGGATCGAACGCCGTCCAACGCTGATCGACGGTCGGATCGTGGAGCGCGAAGTCATCGTGTCGGGCGCGCACCCCCGCGGCGTATTGCAAGTCGCGGGCGTCCCCCTCGCCGAGCTCGTGCGTCATCTGGAGGCGAATGCCGGCGCCACTCCGAAGTCCGCCGCCCGCAGCCTGGGGCGTCCGGACCGCGCGGTGGCGGCCGCGATGCATTGGCTCGATCAGGCAGGGTCTTCGCCAAGCAAAGGCGCGTCCGAAAATTATCCAGGAGGTTAGTGCCGTGTCGATTCGAATCGGTAAAGTCCTTGCATCGATGACAGGGGCACTCGTGATGTCGCTCGCTCTCGGCCCGTCGAGCCGCGCCGAGGGAACGCCTGCCGCGGGAGCGGACCTCGTGCGCAGTCATTGCAGCGGCTGCCACCGGGAAGAGAGCGGCCGCTTCGAGCGCATAAGTGCCATGCGCAAGACGCCCGAAGGGTGGGCCATGACGCTTTTTCGCATGCGCCAGGTCCATGGTGTCGTGCTCGACGATGACGTACGCAGCTCCCTCGTGCGGTATCTCTCCGATACAGCGGGTCTCGCCCCTTCGGAAGCCGCGGCCGGCCGCTTTGCCCTCGAACAGCGCCCGAACGCACAGGACATCGATTTGGGACCCGAGATCGGCGTGATGTGCGGCCGGTGCCACTCCCTGGCGCGCGTAGCCCTGCAGCGGCGCGACGAGGAGGAATGGAGGAAACTCGCGCATACGCACGTCGGACAGTGGCCCTCGTTGGAGTATCAACAGTCGGGACGCGACCGACACTGGTGGGACATCGCGAGCGGCCCGCAGCCGGCGAAGCTCGCGGCACTTTTTCCGTATTCCACCCCGGCCTGGAGCGACTGGAAAAAGCACGCGGCCGCCGACTTGAGCGGCGATTGGGTGATCGTCGGGCGCGTCCCGGGCGGCCGGGACTTCTTCGGCACCGGCCGCATCGCACGAGATGCGAAAGGTGACTACACCGCGCTCTATCGGTTGACCGATGCCGACGGCTCGGAATTTTCGGGTCAATCCAAGGCGATCGTCTACACGGGTTACGAGTGGCGGGGAAGCGCCGATCTCGCGCAGCGGTCCCGCCGTGAGGTTTATCAAGTCTCCGAGGACGGCAACCGCATTGAAGGACGCTGGTTTTACGAGGATCACGCCGAGGACGGCGGCGAATGGAGCGCCGTCCGAGATAGCGGTCCGTCGCGCGTGCTCGCCGTGCTACCGCAGTCGGTCCGCGCCGGCACGACCGCAGGCGTGTACGTCGTCGGCATCGGACTTGCCACCGGCGAGGCGAAGTTCGGCAACGGCGTCGCGGCCTTCGACGTTCGGCGCGATCCGCACGTGTTCCAGGCGCAGCTCAAGGTTGCGCCGGACGCTGCACCGGGGATTCGCGCGGTTCAGCTGGGCGGCGCCAGCGGCCAACTGACCGTATACCACCAAATCGATCAGATCACGGTGGAGCCCAGCTATGGCATCGCGCGGCTGGGCGGAGGACGCACGGAGGCCGTCAGTGCGCAATTCGTCGCACTCGCCTTCACGCGGTTGGCGGACGGACAGCTGTTGCCGCTCGGTCCGGTCGATGCCGCCTGGAGCTCGACGCCTTTCGACGCCGAGGCGGCACGCACCGAAGATCAGAAGTATTCCGGCTACATCGACCGGCGTGGCCGATTTCTACCGGGAGCCGCAGGTCCCAACCCGGCACGGGAATTCTCGGGCGACAATGTTGGCAACCTCACCGTGGTTGCGCAGGTCGGGGACGGCGGCCGCGAGGTCTCCGGGCACGGCCATCTGGTCGTCACCGTGCAGCGCTGGAACACTCCGCCCATTTATTGAACAACCATGCCCACCATGCACGAACGCCTCGAATGGAATCCCTGGAACGGCCACCTGGTGCACGCAGACGCCGGAGATTATCTGCTGCACGTGCCGACCACCGCGGTTTTCGGAGTGGACGCGATGGCGCTCGAGGTCATCGGTTTATGCCGCACCCAGGGTGGACGAAGCGTCGATGACCTCACCGATGCGCTCGCCGCGCGTTTCGAGCCCTCGCGGGTGCGTGAATTTGTCGCGGAGCTACGCACCCTCGAGCTGCTGCAGCCGTCGGGAAGCTTGAGACCGATCAATCCCGCCGCGGTCAAGGTTGCCTCGTATCCGTTGAGCACTTTGGTGCTCAACGTCAACACGGGTTGCAACCTGTCATGCACGTATTGCTACAAGGAAGATCTCTCCAAGCCGGCCGACGGGCGAAAGATGGACTTCGTGACCGCGGCGCGCAGCGTCGACCTCCTGTTGAAAACGGGGGCCGCCCGCGACCGGCTGAACGTGGTGTTCTTCGGCGGCGAGCCGCTCACCAACGTGCCGCTGATCCAACAGGTCACGGCGTACGCGCAAGCTGAAGCGAACCGTGTGGGAAAGGCGGTGGATTTCTCGCTCACCACGAACGCGACCCTGCTGACACCCGCGCTGGTCGAATACTTCGACGCGCATCGCTTCGGGATCTCGATATCCATGGACGGCCCGAAGGCGCTGCACGATCGGCATCGCAAGAGCGTGGGCGGTCGCGGTACCTACGAAGTCGTCGCGCGCAAGGTGCGCATGCTGCTCGAGCGCTATCGCTCGCGGCCGGTGGGGGCGAGGGTGACGCTGGGCGGCGGCAACGTTGCCGTGGAGGCAATCCATGAACACCTGCGCGGCGAGCTCGGCTTCCATGAAGTCGGGTACGCGCCGGTCACCTCCGGCGCCGACGACGCGCACGCGCTGTCGGACGCCGAACTCGCCGAGGTGCACCGCGCGTTCGAGCGATTGGGCGAGGACTACCGGCGCGCGGCACTGCGCGATGAGAACAACGGCTTCTCCAACATGCACCAATTGATGACGGATTTGCACCAGGGGCGGCGCAAGTCGCTGCCCTGCGGCGCCGGCGTCGGATTGCTCGCGGTGGACGGCGAGGGCGACCTGAACCTCTGCCATCGGTTCACGGGGTCGGATATGCCGAGGTTCGGCAGCGTCACGGCCGGCATCGACGGTGAGCGTCTCGGCGCGTTCCTCGGAAAGGCGCTCGACCGCGAAGGGACCCACTGCGAGACCTGCCGCATCCGAAATCTGTGCGCCGGGGGCTGTTACCACGAATCGTATGCGCGTTTCGGGGACGCCCACCATCGCACCTACCATTACTGCGATCTGCTGCGTCGCTGGGTCGATTTCGGCGTGCGCGTGTACGGCGATATCCAGAGCCGCAATCCGTCGTTTTTTTCCCGCCACCTCGAACCGAGGAGTATTCCCGCATGAGCGAATTGAAACCCACCAACCGCAAGGCCGAGCTGCTCCTGGAGGCCGTTGCCGAAGGGCATGTCGCGGAAGTGCTCGCCATGGAGACGGTCGCCGGCTGCGCCACCACTTTCGATCCGGGCTGGGAGGTGGATCCGTTCGGCGGAGTGGCTTCCCTGTGTCAGCCCATGGAGGCCGATCTGTACGGATGCTCGGATCCTTGCTGGTGGCCGGCCCAGGTACCCGACACCATGACCACCTATCCCAATTGGGATGCCGGCAAGCCCTCGGCGCCCGCGGACTGGCGCGAACTCGACGCCGTGTATCCGAAGAAGTGAGCGGGAGAACAGCATGACATCGGCAATGATCTTCTTGAGGCTCGGCCCGCGAGCCGCGGCCGCAACGGGAATTCTCCTCGCCGCCGTCGGGCTCGCGCGCGCTGCGGCCGCGCCAGGCGGCGACCTTCTCGTGACGGCGGCGAAGCCCGACCGCCTGTTCATCATCGATGCCGCGACGCGCAGCGTACGCGCGGAGCATCGGGTGCCGGGGGCGGATGGCGGGATATCCACCATCGTGATCTCGCCCGACCAGCGTACCGCCTACGCCCTGGTCGATCGCATGGAACGGATCGTGGGCATCGACTTGGGCACGGGTCGCGAGGTGTTTCGCGCGGATCTATCCTCGGCGGCCGAGCGCGTGAAGGACTTCTTCGCCTTGGCCGTCACGCCGGACGGCAAGGAGCTCCTGGCGTACGAACTGCCGACGCTCCTGAAAGCCAGCGAGTACGTGGTCGAGGAGCCGCGCTTTGTCGTGTTCTCCACCGCGGCAGGCCTCGGGGCGAAAGTGCTGCGCAGCTTCCCGGCGCCACGCCGCATCCACATGCTGCTGACCCGGCCGAACGGCCGGAGCTTCTATGCGCTCGGGTTCGATCTTTACGAATACGACCTGAAGAGCGGCAAGCTCCTCGGCACGCGCGGCATCCAGCAATGGCAGATCCCGGATCATGTGCAGCCCGATCTTCTGGCCTTCTGGCCGGTGACCGAGCCCACGGGCATCTTCACCAGCCCCATCTACACGGAGGTCAAGAAGGGCGCCGAGAGCACGCCCACGACCTCCCTGATGTCGCTCGATCTGAAGTCCGGCGATCTGTCTTATTTCGACTTCGAGCCCTTGTCGGCGCTGATTTTCTCGACCATCCTGAGCCCCGACAGGACGCATGCGTACGGCGTCTACACGACCTTGACGAGCGTTGACATGGTGGGCCATCGGCTGGCAAAGCGCGTGCCCCTCGATCATACGTTCTACGACGTAAACGTCTCCTCGGACGGTCGGGAGATCTATCTGGCGGGAACGAACTGCGACGTGGGGTTCTACGATTCGACCAGCCTCGAAAAGAAGGCCATTCTGAAACTCCCGGGGTGCGGCGACCAGGCGTTGTCGACTCTGCGTGTCATTCACGGACGATAATTCGGGCGGCATGCGCCGCTTGCTGTGGCCACACCTGCGGCCGCGCCTGCCCGCGTTTGCCGGGGCACTGGGGCTGGCGCTGCTGATCGCCGCGTTGTCGGCCGCGCAGCCGCTGCTGACCCGCATGGTCATCGATCAGGGACTGATCGGGCACCGGTTTTCGCGGCTGATCGCCGCCTGCTCGGGGATGCTCGGCCTCGCGGCGCTGGGTTTCCTGCTGGGAGGGGTGCACCGGATGATCTACATGCGGGCCTCGGGCGGGGCGCTTTTCTCGCTGAGGCGCGCGGTGTACGAACATCTGCTGCGCGTGTCGCCACGCCGTCTTGCCGCCATCCCCGTCGGCGATCTGGTGAGCCGGCTCGACGGGGACATCGCCGAGGTACAGCGATTCGGCACCGATGCGGCGTCCTCCTTCATCGGCAGCATTTTGTCGCTCGCCGCCGCGGGCGCCGTGATGCTGGGACTCTCATGGCGGCTCACATTGCTCGTCGCCGCGCTGCTGCCGCTGCAGCTCCTGGTCCGTCGCCATGCCCGGCCGCGCCTCGAGAGTTCCACGCGCGAACTTCGCGAGGCGGCCAGCGGCCTGAGCGGATTCCTGATCGAGACGCTCTCCGGCGCACGCCACGTGCAGGCCGCCGCCGCGGAGCTGACCGAGGCGCAGCGGCTCGAGAAGCTCGGCGCCGACTATCTGAAGCGGGCGCTGCGTCAGCAGTGGATCGGCTATGCGACCGGTTCGTTCTCCGCGCTTCTCGGGCACCTCGCGACCGCCGCCACGTTCGTACTCGGCGGATGGTACGTGCTGAAGGGACAATTGACGGTGGGCACGCTGGTCGCCTTCGCGGCTTATCTCGGCCGCAGCGCAGGCTCTGCGGCATCCATGACGGGGCTCTACAGCGGCTACCACCGTGCGCGAGTGAGCCTCGGCAGAGTGCGGCAGCTGCTCGATTTGCCGCCGGTGCGGGAGCTGCCCGAGGCCGTGGCGCTCGCCGCCGACGCCCGCGGTGCGCTGCGTTTGGAATCGGTCACGGTCGCGGCAGCCGGCGAGGGACGGCCGGTACTCGACTCGGTGACGCTCGACATTCCGGCGGGCACCAAGGCGGTGCTGCGCGGCGCATCGGGTGCGGGGAAATCCACGTTGGCCGATCTTTTGCGCCGGTTCATCGATCCGGATACCGGACGAATTCTGCTTGATGGCCGGCCGCTCGGCGAATACCGGCTTTCGGATCTTCGCCGGCGCATCGTCGTCGTGGAGCATTCACCGATTCTGTTCAGGGGAACCATTCTCGAGAACTTGCGTTATGGTCACGATCACGTGGGCGAAGCCGAGGTGCTCGAGGCGGCGCGCCAAAGCGGCGTGCATGAATTCGTCGAAGCGCTTCCGGCCGGTTACGCCACGCGAATAGGTGAAGGCGGAGCCGGATTGTCCACCGGCCAGCGGCAGCGCATCGCCATCGCCCGTGCCGTACTGGCACGGCCGCTGATCGTCGTGCTGGACGAAGCCACCAGCGGCTTGGATTCCGACATGGCGCGCATGATGCATCGCTCGCTCGATGCGGCTTTTGGGGAGCGCACCCGGCTCATCATCACGCACCGTACCACCGACGTCGAGGACTGGGATCTGTGCTGGGCGATCGAGGGCGGCCGGATCCGCCCGGCCGCGGTCATCGGCACATGAGCTGGCGCGTCGGCCTCATCGACAGTTGCGGCTCGTGGAGCGGCGCCGTCGAAGCGGCGGCCTTCGTGAGCGACGGCGCGCACGTCGAACGCGTTTCGCCCGCCATTGACCCGACCGGGCACGGCTCGCGAATCGCCGGGCTTTTGACCGCAGATGCCGCATCCACGGAGCTGCTGCTCGCGCAAGTGTTTTTGACCGCGCGGCCCGCCAGCGCTGCGGTGGTTGCAGCCGCCATCGATTGGGCCGTGTCGCACGGCGCGCAACTCATTCACCTGAGCCTCGGAGTCGCGACGGACCGACCGGTGCTTCGCGCAGCCGTGGCGCGGGCCTCCGATTCCGGGATCATCACGGTCGCGGCGATGCCCGCACGCGGAGCACCCGTGTATCCGGCGGCCTATCCGTCGGTGATCGGCGGTACCGGCGATGCACGTTGCGCTCCCGGAGACATTTCGCTGCTCGGGCCTCGATTGTTCGGCGGCTGCGCGCAGACGGCTGGCGGCCGGCGCGGCGGCGCCAGTGTCGGCGCCGCCTGGGTATCAAAGGCGATCATGCGCTCGCCGGCAGGCACGCGACCCGAGGCGGCCATCGAAGCGCTGCGGCAGGCGGCACGCCACGTGGGGCCTGAGCGGCACCGAATGCCGCTCGATCTTGCATAGCAATTCCGGCCCCGCAACTGCGGCCCCGCATCGCCGCGGCGGAGGTCTCAAAGCGCAGTCACCCCCGCAAGCTCGGTCAAGCTTTGCGTCCGCGTCAACGCGATGAATTCGCGGATGTACGCCGCTTCGGCGCCGCTCTTCGTGGTGGCGGCATACAGTTCGCAGCGCAATCCCGTCTGGCCGATCGGTCGGGAGACGACGTAGCCTCGCTCGATGTAATTGCCCACGGTCCACGAGGGTAAGGCGGCGATGCCCCGGCCGCTCGCGACGAGCTGCAGTATCGCCACCGTCAACTCGGCGGTGCGGCGCTTGGGATTGATGCCGGCGGGAGTGAGGCAATGCTTCATGAGATCGAGCATCTCGTCAGGCACCGGATAGGTGATGAGCGTTTCATCGGCAAAGTCGGCGGCCTCGAGCCAGCTCTTCGCGGCCAGCCGATGGCGCGGACTCATGAGGGCGACACTTTCATACCGAAACAACGGACTGAACACGACATGGGCGTGCGGCGGCTGCTGGTCGTGAATCACCGCAAGCTCAGCCTCGCCGCGCTCGAGCAGCGGCAGAGGATCGACCACGAAGCCCGAGATGATGTCGAGCTCGACTTCCGGCCACAGCGTGCGGTAGGAATCCATCGCCGGCATCAGCCAGTCGAAACAGTTGTGGCACTGCACGGCGACACGCAGGGGTCCGGCATGCCCTTCGGCCAGCCGGGCGATGTCGCGTCCGGCTTCCGACACCAACGGCAGCACCGAACGCGCCAGCGTCAGCAACCGCTCGCCGATCGCCGTGAACCGCAGCGGCCGGATGTTTTTCTCGACGACCGCGGCACCGTAATGGCTCTCCAAGGCCTTGAGTTGATGGGAAAGGGCGGATTGAGTCAAACACAGCCGTTCCGCTGCCTTGGAAAGGCTGCCGCACTCGGACAATGCCACGAGCGTCTCCATGTGCCTGAATTCGAGAACCGTGGTGGGCATGAGCCGGTTTCATCGTCCCTATGAAGATAATGAGTTTGAATCATAGCGCAGGCGCTCCCATGCTGTCAGTCGAGCAATAGCCCCTCGAGAGGTCAGCGGCCATGGCGAGCGCGACAGTATCGGTGTCCTTCGAATTCTTTCCGCCGGGCGACGATGCGGCGGCCACGCATCTTTGGGAGGCGATCCTCAGGCTCGCGCCGCTCAGGCCGAAGTTCGTCTCCGTGACCTACGGCGCCGACGGCTCCACTCGTGCGAGAACGCACGAATGCGTCATGCGCATCCTGCGCAGCACGGATCTCACCGTTGCCCCGCATCTGACCTGCATCGGTGCGCCGCGGGATGAAGTGATCGGAATTGCCGAGGATTATTGGCGCCAAGGAGTGCGACACCTGGTGGCACTGCGGGGGGATGCCGCGGTCGGTGCGCATTACCGGCCCCATGCCGCAGGGTTTGCCTACGGCGCCGATCTCGTGCGGGGCCTGCGCAGCGCGGCGCCCTTCGACATATCGGTTGCCGCGTACCCCGAGGGTCATCCCGAGTCCGGCACGGTGGAGGCGGATCTCGAGAATCTCAAGCGTAAAATCGACGCCGGCGCCAATCGCGCGATCACGCAGTTCTTTTTCGAGCCGGACGTGTTCCTCAGGTATCGCGATCGGTGCGCGGCCGCGGGCATCCGCGCGAACATCGTGCCGGGCATTCTTCCGATCACCCGCTTCCCGCACATGCTGCGCTTTGCAGAGCGTTGCGGAACCTCGGTACCCGAGTGGCTGCGCCGCCGGTTCGACGGGCTCGATGAAGACGCCGAGACGCGCCGCATGATCGCCGCCCATGTCGCGATAGAGCAGGTGCAGCGCCTGCGTGAGCACGGAGTCGAGGAATTTCATTTCTACACCTTGAACCGTGCCGAGCTCACCTACGCAATCTGTCATGCGCTCGGCATCCGCCCGCAGTCGGCGCAGCCACTGCCGGCGCAGTCACAGCCGGCGCAGCCACAGCCGGGCGCGCAGCAGTGCATTGCGCACTCAGCGGCTGTGGCGCTCGCTTGAATGGCAATATCGCCCGCGTGGCCCGAATGACGCCACCCGAGTCGCCGGCACGCTCGCGGTCCTTCCTTCGATTGCTCGAGCAACGAATCGTCGTCCTCGATGGTGCCATGGGCACCATGATCCAGCGCCGTCGGCTGACGGAGGCGGACTTTCGAGGTGATCGCTTTGCCGAGTGGCCGATCGATCTATCCGGCAATAACGATTTGCTGACGCTGACAAGGCCGCAAATCATCGCGCAGATCCACCGGGAATATCTCGAGGCCGGCGCCGACGTGATCACGACGAACACGTTCAACGCCACGGCCATATCCCAGGCCGACTACCGGCTGTCGGAGCTGGCGCCCGAACTCAACCTCGCCGCAGCGCGGCTCGCGCGGGAGGCGGCGGATCAGATGTCGCGCCTCACCGGTCGCCAGCGCTTCGTCGCGGGGGCGCTGGGTCCAACCAGCCGCACGGCATCACTGTCCCCCAACGTGAACGACCCCGCCTATCGCAACATCGACTTCGACGAATTGGCGGGCGCCTACGCGGCCGCGGTGCGCGGCCTGATCACGGGTGGCGTCGATGCCATCCTCATCGAAACCATCTTCGACACCTTGAACGCCAAGGCGGCGCTCTATGCGGTGCGCGAGACCCTGGACGAGATCGGCGTGGATTTGCCGATCATCGTCTCGGGGACCATCACCGACGCCTCGGGCCGCACGCTGTCAGGGCAGACCACCGAAGCATTTTGGAACGCCATCAGGCATGCGAAACCCGCGGTGGTCGGGCTGAACTGCGCGCTCGGCGGCAAGCAGCTGCGCCCCTACATCGAGGAGCTTTCGCGTATCGCCGACACGTTCGTATGCGCCTACCCCAACGCCGGCCTGCCGAACGCCTTCGGGGAGTACGACGAAACCTCGTGCGAGACCGCCGGGGTGCTGCGCGATTTCGCGGCGAGCGGGTTCGTCAACATGGTCGGCGGATGCTGCGGTACCACGCCGGAACATATTCGCGAGGTTGCGAAGGCGGTTGAGGGCCTCGAGCCGCGCCGCGTCCCCTACGTCCCCCCGGCTTGCCGGCTGAGCGGCCTGGAGCCTCTCACCGTCGATTCGACCAGCTTGTTCGTGAACGTCGGTGAGCGCACCAACGTGACCGGCTCGATCAAATTCCGCAAATTGATCGAGGCGGGCGATTACGCCGCCGCGGTCGATGTCGCGCGCCAGCAGGTGGCCAACGGTGCGCAGATCATCGACATCAACATGGATGAGGGAATGCTCGATTCGCAGGCGGCCATGGTGCGTCTGCTGCACCTGATCGCGGGCGAGCCGGACGTGGCGCGTGTCCCGGTCATGCTCGATTCGTCCAAGTGGTCGGTCATCGAAGCGGGCCTGAAGTGCGTACAAGGGAAACCGATCGTCAATTCGATCAGCCTCAAGGAGGGCGAGGATGTATTTCTGGCGCATGCCCGCAAGGTGATGCGTTACGGGGCCGCCGTCGTGGTCATGGCGTTCGATGAGAAAGGTCAGGCCGACACCGTTGAGCGCAAGGTGGCGATTTGCGAGCGCGCCTACGCGCTGCTGACCGAACGGATCGGCTTTGCGCCGCAGGACATCATATTCGATCCCAACATCTTTGCCGTCGCCACCGGCATCGAGGAACACAATCGGTACAGCCTGGATTTCATCGAAGCGACGGCGGCGATCAAGCAGCGCATGCCGCACTGCCACGTGAGCGGCGGAGTCAGCAACGTGTCGTTCTCCTTCAGGGGGAATGATCCGGTGCGCGAGGCGATGCATTCGGTGTTCCTCTATCATGCCATCCGAGCCGGGCTCACCATGGGAATCGTGAACGCCGGGCAGCTCGCCATTTATAAGGAGATCGCGCCGGAATTGCGCGAGCGGGTGGAGGATGTGATTCTCGCCCGCCGTCCGGACGCCACCGAGCGGCTTCTCGAGATTGCGGAGCGCTTCAAGGGCGGGGGCGGCGGGGTGAAGCGCGGCGACGATCTGGAGTGGCGCAAGCTTCCCGTCGCGGATCGACTCAAGCACGCCCTCGTGAAGGGACTCGATGAATTCGTGCTCGAGGACACCGAAGAAGCGCGCCTTGCAGCGGCGCGGCCGCTCGACGTGATCGAAGGGCCGCTGATGGACGGCATGAACGTGGTCGGGGATCTGTTCGGCTCGGGCAGGATGTTTCTGCCGCAGGTGGTCAAGTCCGCCCGGGTGATGAAGAAGGCCGTCTCGGTACTGATTCCCTACATCGAAAAGGAGAAGGTGGGGGCTTCGCGCTCGAACGGCAAGGTGGTCATGGCCACCGTGAAAGGTGACGTGCACGACATCGGCAAGAACATCGTCGGCGTCGTGCTCCAGTGCAACAACTTCGAAGTCATCGATCTGGGCGTGATGGTGTCGTGCGAGCGGATCCTCGAGACCGCGGCCCGGGAGGGAGCAGATCTCATCGGGCTGTCCGGCCTCATCACCCCCTCGCTCGATGAGATGGTCCACGTGGCGAAGGAGATGCAGCGCCTCGGGTATCGGCAGCCGTTGCTCATCGGAGGGGCGACGACCTCGCCGGCGCACACGGCCGTGAAGATCGACCCGCAATACGCCGGGCCGGTCATTTACGTCAAGGACGCATCCCGCTCGGTCGGCATCTGTCAGCAGTTGATCACGTCCGCGACCCGGGGAACTTTCGTTGCGCATGCCAAAGCGGAACACGAGCGCCGGCGCGAACAGCACCGGAACAAGAGCGTCAAGTCGCCGCAATTGTCGCTGGCGCAGGCGCGGGCGAGCAAATTCAAGACCGATTGGGCGGCATACAGCCCGCCCGCTCCGCACCTGCTCGGCGTGCGCACGTTCGTCAATTATCCGCTCGAGGAACTCGTCCCTTATATCGATTGGATGCCGTTCTTCAATGCCTGGGAGTTTGCCGGCAAGTTTCCCGACATCCTGCGCGACCCCACGGTGGGCGAGGCGGCCACCGCGCTGTATGAGGACGCGCAGCGCATGCTCAACCGGCTGATCGCGGAGCGATGGCTCGAGGCGCGAGCGGTGGTCGGGATATTCCCGGCCAACAGCGTCGGCGACGACGACATCGAGGTGTACCCCGCCGAATCGCGTGGCGCGCCGCCGAGCGGGGCATCCGCGGTGCGTCTGCACCAGCTTCGTCAGCAGAAGGCGAAGCCGCCCGGGCAGGCGCAACTTTGCCTGGCGGACTTCATCGCGCCGGTGCAGAGCGGCAGGACGGACCACCTCGGCGCTTTCGCGGTGACGGCCGGCATCGGAATCGAAGCTCACATCACCCGGTTCGAGGCGGCGCACGACGATTACAGCAGCATCCTGCTCAAGGCGCTGGCCGACCGCCTGGCGGAAGCGCTCGCCGAGCGCATGCACGCACGCGTGCGGCGCGAATTCTGGGGCTATGCGGCCGACGAGGTGCTCGACGAAGGCGCGCTGATCCGTGAGGAGTATCGAGGCATCCGGCCCGCGCCGGGGTATCCCGCCTGCCCGGATCACACGGAGAAGGCCGCGCTTTGGAGCTTGCTCGACGCCGAGCACACGGTCGGTATTCAGCTCACCGAGTCGTTCGCGATGTTGCCGACGGCCGCGGTCAGCGGCTGGTACTTCTCGCATCCAGGATCGCATTATTTCGGCGTGGGCCAGATCGATCGCGACCAGGTCGAAAGCTATGCGCAGCGCAAAGGCATGTCCCTGGTCGAGGCGGAGCGCTGGCTCGCTCCCTGCTTGGGTTACGACCCGGATTCCCCGCAGGCTGCGCGCGGCGTGGCGGCTTGAGACCGTAAACGGGGAAGGCCGCCGATCACCGCGATGATCGGGGAGCGCGCCGGCGCACGCCGGCTTGAAGCAGCCTGTGAATCTCCCGAGATTTGGACGGCATGCCCAGATCATTCGAGGCATACACCGCCTGTCGGCGGGTGTTCAAGTCGATCGTCACACTGTCGTCCGGGGTTTTCGCACCGGCGCCGTCGGCGGCCGGATGGTACTCGATTCGCAGTTGCTTGCCGGTCACGATGATGCGCAGGTATCCGTAATCGGTGTCGTCGTAGCTTTCGAACGTCACCGCGTCGTCGGTTGGCGTCTTCACTTGAAACACCTGGGGGGCTCGCGGCGCCACCCCGTTGGTGGCCTTCAGTTTCTGGACATTGTGGCCGCCGTTGCCGCAAATGACATACGGAATATCGGAGCCGTCAGGGCGGTGGCGCGTGTAGCGCTGGTAATTGTGGGCGTGGCCCGACAGCACCGCATGCGGCCAGATGCCGGCGGCATTGCACACTTCGTCCATTTGCCGGCGCATCTGCACGCTGGAACCGTGCTGGCCTCCCAAGGCGTAGGGCGGATGATGATGTGCGAACAGCAGCGCGCCCTGGAAGTTTTCCTGCTTCACCCGCGCGAGGGCTGCCTCAAGATAGCTGATCTGTGCCGAGCCGATGCTCGGATCGGAGATCACCCCCGGATCTTCCAGCGTGTTGCTGTACAAAACCAAGATGCGGACGAAGGGGGCGTCGAAGGTGAAGAACACGCCCGGCTGGATCTGCGCGGTACGCGAAAGTCCCCCGGCCTCCGCTGTGACGACATACCCCTGCGCGGGATCTGCGCAAAAATTGCGCAGATACGCATCGAGACTGCGCGCGTGCGCGAGCGGCGAGATCATGCCGTCATGGTTGCCGGCGACCGCCAGGACCGGCGCAGGATAATTGCGGTAGGGCTCGTAGAATTGATCGTAGTAGTACTGCGTCTCGCCGAAGTTGTAGACGACGTCCCCCAGTAACAGCGCGAACTGCGGTATTTCAGAAGGTTTCGCCTCGGTGAAATCCGCCACCATCTTGTCGGTCACCTCGTTCTGGGTGGTAGGACCCCGCGTGCTTCCGCAGTCGCCGGTCGAGTGAAATACGATCTGGCCGTTGCTCTGGATGCGAGCGATGGCCGAAGGATTACCTCCGAAGACCTGCGACAAATCCAATTGCGGCTCGCTCAGACCTCCGCGCGGCGCGGGAAACGGCAACGGTTTGATCTTATGCTCGGCATTGAGCTCGTCGATGATCTTGTATGCCGCATCATCGGACGGATGGGTGATCTTGAACGTCGAGGGATCGGGAGTCGGCTCCGGCTGTGCATACACCGGGTTGCTCAATAAACGCGGCGCGGGCTTCGTTGCACGGGCTCTGAAACGTTTGGTTGTAATGCGTTTGGCCATGAGCGCGGGGTCCTAGGCTACTTCGGTAAGATGACAACTCGTAGATTGCGGCAGGGCCGCTATGCGGACGCACGCTCGTCGCCGGCAGCTCCGGATCGGGACAGCCTTTCGCGCACGAAGCCGCTATGTTGACGAAGCAGATACACCTGCTCGGCGTGCGATCCCGGCATCTTGCGTGAAATGATGGATCTCTCCAGCTCGCCCAGCCGTCCAAGCAGAACCGCCTTGCGCTCCGCGGTCAGGGTGTGGAGGGCTTCCCGCTCCACCGCCATCAACTCTGCGTAGCGATGGTGGATCCGGCTGTCGATGCGCCAGCGGTACAGTTGCGGCAGATAGCGCAGCCCGGGTATGACCACCACGAATATGGGCACTAGCACGACGACCGCCCGATTGACCAGGCTCGCCAGCCAGAACGGCATGTACCGGTAAGTGAAGGTTTTATCGCCGGATTTGTAGTAGCGGGCGGCCTCCGGATCGAGCGGCAACGTGTGCATGGTCGGATTTGGAAATTGACCGGCTGCTTGCAGGAGCGTGGCGTGCCCATGCACCTCGAACGCCGCCTCGACCAGCAGATCGACAATCGCCGGATGCAGATCGGAATGCGCGACCAGCTCGACGGAGGGGGCCAGCAAATTCACCTCCGTAGGCGGAAGATTCTCCCCCAGATCGAATACACCCGGCGGCACCACCAACTTGTTCAAGTAGGGGAAGCGGCGTACATAAGCGTCTGCCTGGGGAAAATCGAACAATTGAATGCCTTCGGCGTGCACCATTTCGCGGATCGTGGCCGGCGAGGCCGAATCGCCGGTCAGAAAAATGGCGTCCAGCTCCTTGTGCAGCAGCGCCTGACGCGCCGCATCGCCTTCCAAGCTCGACAGGCGCGTCGTGCCTTGCGGATCGATCTCGTTGGCCTTCAACAGGGCAAGCGCCAAGTCGCGAGTGCCGCTCCCCTCCGGCCCGATGGCGATGCGCTGCGAGCGAAAGTCGGACAGCCGCGTGAGCGGCCTCTGGCCTCGATAAAAAATCAGGACCGGCTGGTAAAACATGCTGCCGAGCGAGACCAAGTCGTCCGTTGGGCCGGTTTGCGAGAGACCCGCCTGCACCAGAGCGATGTCCACGCGCGATTTGCGGTCGGACAGTCTCGCCAGGTTCTCGATCGAGCCCGCTGATTCGATCACCTTGAGCGTGATGCCGCTGCGGGCGAGGATCTTGACGTAGCGTCCGGCAACCGTCGCGAATACGCTCCCAGCCGGGCCGGAGCTGAGGGTGATCGTGTGCGGCGGAGCTGACCGCACGAAATGCAGGGCCCCCCAGATTGCGATCGTGGCCACGAGAAGAAACGGGCCGAGGGTTTGCACCAGCGCCCATACGGACACCGCGGTGATCTTCAGCGGCTCGCGCGGGTGCCCGTTCACGGGACTATTGGGGATCATTTGACGCGACGGGCCCGGCCCAGCCAATAGCCCGCGGCGAAAGGCAGTCCGAGGATCACCAGTGCCAGGCCCATGGTGAGCAGGAGCGCCTCACGCACCAGAAGGCGGGCCTGCTTTCCGGCGTCGGCGATCACCTGGCTCGCCACCCGTGCTGCATCCGCATCGATGGCCGCGCGCTCCTTGTCCAACGCCTCCATCGCAGCCTGCCGCTCCGCGCTGACGGTTGCGGAGAGCGCCACCCGCTCGCTGCGCATGGTGCCCATCATCTCGGTCCAGGAGACATCGAAACGTTTGCCCGCATCGCGCACCACGTCATTGACCAGACCGGGAGTCGAATCAGCCAGGGCGGATAGACGCGCGAACCGCTTGTCGAGTACCTTCAACGCAGCCTCCATGTCCTCGTCCTTGGCCGCCCACCCGGACTGCTGAACGGCGAGTTCGGTGCGCCACAGCGCCAGCGAGGGCGCCGTGTCGCCGTACATGCGCAGCACGTCCACCGCGTCGGCCACGGCTTCAGGTACCGTGCCGAGCGATCCCACCAATCCTATTTTGGAGCCTTTTTCGCGCGCCCAAAAGTCCACCAGCGAGGCACGGGCGAACTCCAATCCCTCGATCGGATAGGTGCGGACGTATTGGTCCACGAAGCGGCGGTCGTCGTCGAATTCCCGAGGCTCGGTCACGTCTTGGACCAGCGTGCGCGCCTCGCGCTCCAGATCCTGCGCGAGCGTGACGGCTCGGGACTGCTGAGGCCCAAACAGGGAACTCCCATTGCCCTCACCTAAATAAGCCTGCATTTGAATGCTCAGTGCCCAGAGGTCGAGCAGACCGATCATTGGAACCACCTGACTGGCGGCTCGCTGGCTGGCGCCGGTCGCTCCGATTTTCCATCGGAGCGCGTTCAGGCGAACCGACGGAGCCGCGGTGCCGGCGGCGATGTGGTCGGCAGCCTGCTCGACGGCCAGATCGAAGCGCACGGAAAATGAATGCGCCAGAATGCGCGCGTTGAGGTCGCGCGGCGAAAGCGGTTTTTCCGGACTTTTGATGGAAAGCAAGGAGCAGCCGGCCAGCAATGCCGCGAGCGCGGGCACCCATCGGCGCAGCCGCACGAGGGCGCCAGCGGAGACCTGCGCCGCCGGTGAGCTTTGCCCGGCTGGCTCGGTGATCATGTCGTTACCCTTTCCGGCTCAACCCGGCTGCCGGCGCGATACACGCGAGCACTCTATATCCTTGAGCCGTCGTCGTCACCACAGCGCGTTCGGCGCCCTATCAAGGTATGATGCGCCGGCGGGCGCAGGTCCCAAAGGCGCATACGATCAGCGAGTTCTCTCGATTCCCTGCGGCGACTCGGGTGTTATTTTCGGCCTTCTCGCTCGAACTCGCGGCGCAACGGGATTTCAGAGCCGACCGTTACGGTTGGGTGGTGGTCTGGGAATGCATCCGGTCATCCGCTTTGAAGAAGTGACGCGCGAATGCCACGATGGTGCCGTCCGAAGGGTGGTCCATGCTCTGCACGCCCGAGATTCGTCCTGCAAGAGGGCTCGCGTGATCCTTGATGTACTTGGCAAATTCGTGTTTCGCGCTCGACGGCCCCACGATGAGCAGCGCGCCGGCGTCCGCCACCGAGGTCGCCACATGCTTTAAGAACTCGTGATCGGGTGGTGCGTGTCCGGAGTCGCCGGAATTGGCCTTGTGATGCAGATGCTGATCCGGGTGCGTGCTGTGAACGGTCAGCTCCTCGTACACATCTGCATTGAAGTTCAGAATCTTCGCTTCCCGATGATCGATCCAAACCACGGTATGAAAGTGCTTGCTGCTCATGGCACCGGACTATAGCACTACCCGAACAAAATCAGGCGCAAGGGGCGATGAACCGGCCTTTCGTGCGCTGCAGTACATAAAGCAAGAACGGCAGCGGCTCGCGCTTCCGCTGCCGCAGCAGCGGAAGAATCGCCGCCGCCCCCTTACTTTCTTTCGCAAAGTAATCCTGCGCCCTGTATTTGCTGCTTGACACCGAAACTGCTGTAACCGCAAAGTAGCACGATTTCCCCAAGGCTAAGACAGGCAAACGCGCGCGTAGGCCGGTACCGCGACTCGACAACCAATAAGGAGTTGGCGATGATTACCGCTGAAGCGATCAAGTCGAAGCATTCGGATGTCTTCACCTACCTGCATGGCAACCTCGGCTCGAGTGCCGCGAATTGCCGGGTCCCGGCGGATTCCTGCAGCGCCAGCTTGGTATTCGTCAGCGATGCTCAACAAATCGCTCAGGCATTCTCGCACCAACCCGCCATTATCGTGTGCTTGAGTACGGTGTCCGACTCCTTGAAGGCGGCAAACGATCAGACTTGCTGCTTCTCGGTCAAGGTCATGCCCGTCGGTATGGCCACCCTGCTCAAATATTTCGACCGCAAGAGCGCCCGCTTCACGCAGTGGGGACAGCAGCACCCCACCGCGCTGGTGCATCCGGATGCCCGGCTAGGGTCGGAGGTTTGCCTGGGGCCCTACTGCGTGATCGGGGCCAACGCGGTGATCGGAAACAACTGCCTGATCGGCGCCCATGCGGTGATCGAAAACGACGCCACCATCGGTGCGCGCACGGTCATTCACCCTCAGGTCTTCATCGGGGCAGGGTGCGAAGTGGGCGCGGACTGCGAAATCCATCCCCACACCACCGTGGGCGGGGATGGGTTTGGCTATGCGCCAGGGCCCGATGGGCGTGCCCGAAAAATTTCCCACCTGGGCAATGTCGTGATCGGCAACGATGTGGAAATCGGCAGCAACTGCGCCATCGACCGTGCCACTTTAACGTCCACGCACATTCGTGCGGGGACCAAGCTCGACAACATCTGCCATATCGCACACAACTGTGACCTGGGCGAGGACGGCTTTTATACCGCAGGGTTCATGATGGGCGGGTCGACCCGCATCGGCCGCCGGTTCATGACCGGCGGCAATTCGGTCGTCACCACCCATGTCACCGTAGGTGACAATGTCACCCTGTCGGGCCGATCCTCCGTCACCCACGACGTACCGGATCCCGGCGCCTATGGCGGATATCCACTGCAGCCCCTCGCGGATGCCATGAGAACGGCTGCCAGCCTCGGCAAGCTCAATGAGATTCGCAAGAACCTCGCGCGGGTCATGAGGCATCTGAACCTCACCTGACCGCGCGGCCCGGCGCCGGGCCAGCCGCGGCCAGGCGGGTGCGGCTCAGTCCCGGCCAAACGCGGCTCGGCCAAACGCTCAGCCTAGGCGAACTTCCGCCACGTCGCCCGCTCGATCTTTTTTCGGTGCGCCACCGAACAGCAGCCTCATGCCGGTGAACACGCTCGATTCATGGCGCCAGATCTCCGCCCGCTGTGCGTCGAACTTGAGCAACGCCAACGTGGGGTCGTCCTTGCCGAGCGGGTACCAAGCGGCGACGGAGTCGCTCCACAAGCTGTCCACCACCTCGCGACGCGTCTCCATGCCGAGGCTGCCCTGGAGGGTGGCGAAGAGGTCATGGCCCTTCGAGGCGAATGTCGCGACAGCGCGGGAATGCGTTCCGAGCTTTTGCACCAGTGCATTGTCCTTGGTGGTGAAGAACCAAAGAGGAGCCTTGTGCGCCGAGATCTGAGCGGTCATCGGGCGGGTGTGGCCGTCCTCGGCGCCGTCGATCCCGAGCATGACGGTCTTGTCGGACTCGAGTGCCTTCCAGAATTTGATCTCAAGATCATCGGACGCTGTCATGGTGGAGAACCTCGGCTTCTCAGTGATGCCAGCATCTTAGGCGTGCTTGCGCCGCTGTTCTGTCGGGCGGAAGTCACCCCCGCACGGTAAGCAAGCGCCGACACGATCAGGCGATGAACGCGGGCGCGCCGCCAGGCGCGCCGGAGGTAACATCTACGCTGCCGCAACCCAAGTTGCCGCGACAATGAAAACCTCCATGCTCGAGAATTTGGCGCGGCGTTGCGGAATCGTCGACTCCTATGTGGACGCCCGCGGACGCAAAGTCGCCACCAGCCCGCGAACGCGGGCTGCCCTCTTGGCGGCGATGGGGTTTGACGTGGGTGGCGAGCGAGATGCGCGCCGAGCCGTCGAAGCGCTGCATCGCCGGGAATGGACCCGCGTGATTTCGGCGGTTTCGGTCCATCGAGCACCGGGGCCGCCCGCCATCGAATGTTCGCTGCCCATCGGCACCACGCGCATCGACTGGAGCGTGAAGCTCGAGGACGGCCGCCGAAGGTCCGGACGCGTCGCAGTGCGGGGGTTGCCGGTCACGGATCGGGCCAGGGTCGATGGGGTCGACTATTTGCGGGTGAGGCTGCATCTCGCCGGCGAATTTCCCTTCGGGTATCACTCCCTGAGGGTGCAGCCCGGCGGCGGGCGAATGACACTGATCGTGGCTCCCGCGAGGTGCTGGTTGCCCGCACAGATCCGGTCCGGATCGCGTTGCTGGGGAGTCACGACGCAACTCTACCTGACGCGCTCGAGAGCCGATTGGGGCATCGGCGATTTTGGCAATCTACGCGCGTTGGTCGACATGCTGAAGCCGCTGGGTGCGGACGTGATCGGGCTGAATCCGCTGCATGCCTTGTTTGCGGACGATCCGGAGCATGCGAGTCCCTATTCGCCGGCGAGCCGATTGTTGCTCAACGTGCTGAACATCGACGTGGCGCGGCTCGCGCGGCAGCTGAAAAGCCGGAGCGCGATGCGGCTGATGGCCTGCGCCTCCTTCCGCCGCAGGCTCTCACGCTGCCGTCGCGCGAGGGCTGTTCAATATGCCGAAGTGGCTGCGCTGAAACTACCTTTGCTGCGACTGCTGTTCGATGCCGCCCGATCGCAGCGCCGATCGAATGCATGGAAGGGATTCGAGAGCTTCGAGCGAGCGGCGAGCGAGGCGGTCAATCGCGCCTGTTTGTTCATGGCTCTGCGCGAGCATTTCTCAACCCAGGGGTCCGAGGTTGCGGATTGGCGTCAATGGCCGAGCGAATTCCGTCATCCCGAATCTTCGGCGGTGAAGCTGTTCGCGGCCGAGCACGCCGACCTCGTGACTTTCCAGTGCTGGTTACAATACGTCGCGGACTCGCAGCTGCAAGAGGCAGCCGATGCCGCCTCTGCCATGGCGATCGGGCTATACCGTGATCTCGCGGTGGGCGCGGACCCGGCCGGTGCGGAAACGTGGTCGAATCAGCGTTCGGTGGTCTCGACGGCGCAAATCGGCGCGCCTCCGGACATCTACAATCCTCCCGGCCAGGATTGGGGCCTCCCGCCGTTGCATCCGATGGCGCTGCGCGAGGAGGCGTATCGGGGATTCATCGATTTGGTGCGCGCCAACATGCGTCACGCCGGCGGGCTGCGCATCGATCATGTCATGGGACTCCAACAGCTTTATTGGGTCCCTCAGAACCGCTCGCCCAGAGAGGGTACCTACGTCGAATATCCGATCGACGATCTGGTGGGCATTCTCGCGCTCGAGAGCCACCGCCAGCGATGCTTGGTGGTGGGGGAGGATCTCGGCACGGTGCCGGCCGGCTTTCGCGAACGCATGGCGGCGGCCAACATCCTTTCGTATCGCGTGTTGTATTTCGAGCGTGACGCACAGGGATTCCTCCCGCCGGAACGATACCCCGAGCACGCGCTCGCCGTCGTGAGCAGTCATGATCTGCCAACCCTGCGTGCGTGGTGGGACACGAGCGACCTTGACCTCAAGGCGAGGTTGAAACTGTTCCCGACGGCCGAGGATCGGCGTACGGCCCGGCGGGAAAGAACGCGGGACCTCGCGGAGTTTCGCCAGGCGTTGCGGCGCGAAGGAATTGCGCACGAGCCTCTGGAGGGCGAGCGCCTGTTCGCGGCTGCTCACGTATTTCTCGCCCGGACGCCGTGCGCTATCGCCACCGTGCAAATGGACGACATCACCGATGAGACGGAGCCGGTGAATGTTCCAACGACGTCCGATGGGCGCGGCAACTGGCGCCGACGGTCTTCGCTCACGTTGGAACAGATCGAGAAAAGCACCCGGCTCGCGCGAATCAGCCGCATTTTCGCGGCCGAGCGACGGGATCGGGCGGTGGTCAGTGATGCGAGTGCGGACTGAATGGCCCGAACATCGTCAGGATTCCAAATACCAACAACAGCCAGCCGGCCGCCTGGTTCAACCCATACGCGACTTTGACGCGCCCCAGGCGCGCGCTCAGCACGCCTGCGCCAAAGACGCCGGGCACCGTGCCCAAAACCGAAGCACAGCATCAACGCCGCCGGTATCAGTAACGGTGCGGGGCCGCCTAGGTATTGTTCGCGCGCATCGCGGAAACTAGGGGAAAATACCTATTGGCGCGGACCGCGCTTCGAGGAAGCCTAGCGTCTGCACGGCACGAGCCCGCCTCACTTCCAGGAATCACAATGACTGCTGCCACGGCCGTTTGTTTCGACCCCGATCTGATGCGCCGCTATGATCGGGAGGGCCCGCGGTATACGTCGTATCCGACTGCGATGCAATTTCGCGAGGGTATCGCGGCGGCCGACTACGAGCAGGCCGCCGCCGCCAGCGCGGGTGCGACTCAGGGAATGCCGCTGTCGCTCTACGTGCACATTCCGTTTTGCCTGACCCCTTGTTATTATTGCGGCTGCAATAAAATAGTGACGCGCCGTCTGGCGCGGGCCGACAACTACGTCGGGCACCTCAAGCGCGAAATTTCCCAGCGCGGCGCAATCTTCGGCCGCGAGAGAACCGTCGAGCAGATGCATTTCGGCGGCGGCACACCGACTTATCTGCCGCAAAAGCTGCTGATCGATCTGATCGACAAAATCGATCAGGAATTTCAGCTGACGGATGCCGATTCCCGCGACTACTCGATTGAGATCGATCCCCGGGGAGTGGATCCGGGCATGCTGCAGCACCTGGCCGCCCTGGGCTTCAATCGGGTCAGTTTGGGGGTCCAGGATTTCGATGAGAACGTGCAGCTCGCGGTCAACCGGGTCCAGCCCGCGGAAACGGTGGCGCGGGTGTACGAGCAGGCGCGTGAGCTGGGCTTCCGCTCGATCAATTTCGACTTGATCTACGGTCTGCCGAGGCAGACTCTGGCGACTTTCGAATCGACCCTCGATCGGGTCATCGCGATGCGTCCCGATCGTCTGGCGGTGTATGGCTATGCACACATGCCGCGGGTCTTCAAAGCGCAGCGGCAAATCGTCCCCAACGAACTGCCGGGGCCGGCGCTGCGGCTGAGCCTGCTGCAGCTCGCCGTCGAGAAGCTCTGCGCGGCGGGCTATGTGTACATCGGCATGGATCATTTCGCGCTGCCCACCGACGGTCTCGCGCACGCGCAGACCAACGGCACCTTGCACCGCAGTTTTCAGGGCTACACGACACACGCCAACCGCGACCTCGTGAATTTGGGGGTCAGCGCCATCGGTCAGGTGGGCGACCTGTACGTGCAGAATTACAAAGCGCTCGGCGACTACGAGGGCGCGGTTGGGAGCGGCTCACTGCCCTCGAGCCGCGGCGTGCGCATGAGCCCGGACGATGTGGTGCGCAGCGATGTCATTCAGGAGATCATGTGCGTCGGACACGTCGACATGGCTGACTTCGAGCAGCGCCATGGCATCAATTTCGCCGGCTATTTTGCCGGCGAGCTCAAGCGCCTGCAGGCCTTGCAGGCGGACGGCCTGGTGGAGCTCGGCAAGGGACGCATCGCTTTGACCCCGGCGGGGCGCTTGTTGATGCGCTCGGTCGCCATGACCTTCGATGCCTACCTGCACGGCGATCGGGCATCCGGGGGCGGTTCGCGTACGATCTAAAGGCCCCGGGGGGCTCGGCCGTTCAGAACGGATCGTCGATGGATTTTGCGAGGCCCGTGAACAGTCTCGGCCCCGCGTCGGTCATGTGCCAGCAATCCTCCAAGCGCACGCCGAACTCTCCCGGAATGTAGATGCCGGGCTCGTCGGAGAAACACATGCCGGCTTCGAGCGGCGTCGTGTCGCCATGCACCAGGTACGCAGGCTCGTGACCGTCGAGCCCGATCCCATGACCGGTCCGGTGAGACAGTCCCGGAAGCTTGTAGCCCGGCCCCCAGCCCTCACTTTCGTAGTATCTACGCACGGCATCGTCCAGCACACCGACCGCGACCCCGAGCTTGGCGTTCTCCAGGGCGATTTCCTGGCCGCGCTTGACGGTGTCCCAGAGCTGGCGTTGCCGGCCGGTGGCCTCCCCGAATACCCAGGTTCTGGAAATGTCGGACTGATAGCCGTGCACGGTGCAGCCGCAATCCAGGAGAATCACCGAACCTTCCGCGACCGACTGCGATTGGTGCGAGCCGTGCGGGTAGGCTGAAGCCTCGTTCAGCAGCGTCAGGGCGAATTCGGGGGAGCCTCCCAATGCCGAGGTGGCATCGGTGACGATGGTCGCCAAGTCGCCGGCATTCATGCCCCGTTCGACACGTCCATGCAGATGGCGCAGCGCCGCGAGCGTCACGTCGTTGGCGGTCTGCATGAGTGAGAGTTCGGCCGGCGATTTGATCATCCGGCAGGCTCGAATCAGCGGCTCGCCGGAAACGATCTGGTAGCTCCCAGAGGCCTTCTTGATACCGTCCAGAATGAAAAAGCGCATGGTCGGCTCCGCCGCCACGCGGCCGGAGCGCACTCCCCGGTCCCGAAGGCCTTGCACGATGCGAAGAAACGGACTTTCGTCCTCGTTCCAGGCGCGCACGTCGCCGGAAATGGCGAGCGTTTCCCGCACCGAGGGCTCTTCGAACACAGGAGTGACGATGATGACCTCGCCGCGCCCGGGGATGATGGCCGCCGTGGTTCGCTCGGAGCTGTGCCAGTCGATTCCGGTGAAATAGTCGAGCGAGGAGCCGGTATCGAGGAGCAGCGCCCCCACACCGCGCGTTGCCATGAGCGCCTGCACCTTGGCGACCCGTGCGCGCCGCTCGGCGGCTGATATCGGTGCCGCGCCCGCGGTCATCGTCTTAAGGCTGGACGTCGAGGACGCGGCTGCACCTTGGCCCGCGCCCTCTGCGCTGGCCGCTTGCGCCGCCGTGCGATGCATGATGGAGGCGGCCAACAACGGCACCGCGGGGGCGGTTCTCAGGAAACTTCGCCTCGACATGCCCATCAGCGGTTCGCCATCGCCAGGATCACCCGGGCCAAGCCGGCATAATCGCCGTTGAAATGATGGCCCCCGGGCAGCTTCACGACCCGAATCTTGGTCGGGTCGAGTTTGGGGCAGAGCGAATCCTTGTCGCCGTCCCCGTAGATGCACGAGACCGGAATTCCGACGATGCGGCTCACCTCCGGCAGGGTCAACGGCCCTGTCGTGTCGTTGGCGATCCAGCTGCTCACGTGAAACTCGAACAGCGCGTGTTCGGACATTCCCATGAGGACCGCCAGCGCCACTCTCGCCCGGGTGGCCGGCGGAAGCCGATTGACCGCGAACGGCAGCACGTCCGCGCCTTGCGAATAACCGATCAGCAGCACGCGTTTCTTCGCCAGGTGCGCAAGATAGTAGCGGATCATGTGGTCGGTATCTCGCGCGAGGCCCTCGGCCGTGCGCGCGCTCCAGAAGTAGCGCAGTGAATCGAGGCCGACCACGGGAATGCCGTGGGCGCTCAGTGCGTCGGCGACTTCTTTGTCGAGCCCAGCCCAGCCGCCGTCGCCGGACATGATGATGGCGAATGTGTCGGTCGCGGCGCTCCCCGGTTGAGCCGGGACCTCGATTACCGGCAGCTCGCCGAGCGCCGCCGGGGGGGGCGGCAATGCCTCTGCACCGGATCGGGCGACCAGCGTGGCGAAGGCTGCGAGGACTTTCGGCACCCAGCTGCCGGCGGGTGGATAGTCGCCCGAGGTTCCGCGTAATGTGACGAGCGCCGCTCCTTGCATGCCGGCGATGAATTGCGCCGCGTCCTGCGCGCTCGCGACCGGATCCTCGTCAGCCTGGAACAGCACCCAGGGACTTTCCAACCGCCGGGTCGGCAGATAGCGGAGTGAGGTCTTATCGACGCCGGCGGCCGGCGACAATTCCAGGCCCGAGCCTTTGCAGAGAGGCTTGAGCAGGTGCGTACTCGGCGAGAAGCCGATGGTCAGCGCACCGGCGAACGTATTGGCTGGCGCCTGCACGAGGGTCGCATAGGCCAGAACGGCACCCGCCCGATATCCGAGCAGAAAGGGCCGAAGATAGGTGGACACGTGATAGTAGGCCTGCAGGAAGTGGCTCAGGTTTTCCAGATCTCCGTCGAGGAAGATGCAATCGCTCGGATCGGCCGCCAGATTGGCATCGAGCTTCGGCAAGTCGATGCCAGCCACGAGCGCCCCTTGATCGGCAAACTGCCGGGCCAGCAGTGCGGCGCGCGAATCGAACCCCTCGGCTCCCGACAACAGGAGCATGAAACTTTTCGGCGGCCCAACCGGCGAATAGATCGCCAGGTCATTGAAACGGCCATAGCGCAGATGATCGGAGGGTGCGGGAACCACCGCAGCGGGCGCAGCCCTCGGTTTCGGCGCGGCGGCCCGCAATGCGGACGCTGCGGCAACGTGGCCCGGGCAAAGAGTTACGCAAACGATGGCGGCGGATACCAGAGCTCCGCGGGCAATGGGATGCTTCATCCGGACGAAGTGTACACGGGCTAAATCGCGCTCGTCCGCTTCAACACATTGTAGCGATTGACTAGCTCCACGCCGAGCGCCCGCGGCTCGCAATCGATCAGCACGACGCCGTTCATGGCGAGGCGCCTGTGCATGTCGCGCCGCCGCTGCTCGTATTCCACCGCAGCTGCCACCTCGAGCACGGAGAGCGGATTGGACAGGGTTTGAGCGGCGATCTGGCCCACGATTTGCTCCTTCAGGTTGGCGAACACCACCAAATGTCGGGAGCGCAGCAGACCAAGCGCCGCGGCGAGCTCCGCCGAATCCTCGTCCCGGCAGTTGGTGATCACGACGACCAATCCCCGCTTGCGCTGGCGCCGGACCAGCTCGGCGGCTGCTCTCAGGTAGTCGGAAAAGCTCGGCGAGGGCTCCACGTCCCCAAGTTCCGCCATGAGGGCATTGAGCGTCTGCCGGCCCTTGCGCGGCGCGAAGCGCTTCTCCCCGCCCTGCGCAGTGCCGAAGGTCATCGCGCCGACCGCATCGCCCTTGCTGAGGGCCACGAATGCCAACAGCATCAGGGCGTCGAGCGATTGATCGAAATGGGTCGCCCCCAAGTCCGACTGAGTATCGTCGGCGCGCATCCGCCGTCCACAATCGAGCAGAAACATGACGCTTTGATCGCGGTCGTCGCGAAACGACCGGCTGATCGGCCTGCCGTGCTTGAGCGTCGCCTTCCAATCGATGTGGCGGATCGGATCTCCCGGGCGGTATTCGAGCAATTGGTCGAAGTCGGTGCCCGAACCCCGGCGTCTCACCGATTTGATTCCGAGCTCGGCCAGTCGTCGGTTGCTTGCCATCCACGCGAAGGCGGCTTGACGTTTGAAATCGGGGAACACGCGGCGAGCCTCCGCGTGCCCGATGCGCAGGTTCCAGTCGAGCAGGCCCAGGACCGAGCGCAACAAGATCTGGCCTGCCTCGAAGGTCTTCACCCCGCGCGCAGTCGGGGTCAGATGAAATTCCAGCGTTTCGCGTTTGCCAGGCCCGATGGCAAAGCGCAGCGGCATCGCGGGGGCGAGCAGCGTCGGGTCGGTCAGTTCGAAATAGCGCCCCCGGCGGGTGGCGCGCCCGGGATTGACGATGCTGATCTCGAGGCGCACCGGCTCGCCCACCGCGAAGGCATGCGGCAGACGGCGCTGCAGCGAGAGCGGTGCCGCGCGCCATTGAGCCAGGCTGAGAATCATGTCGAGCCCCGCGAGCAGGGCGAGCGCGACGGCGAGCCCAGCCGCGCTCCAAGCGACCGTGGATTTAGGCGCCTGGGTGAACGCCGCCGCGAGCAGCGAACCGCCGATGCAGGCCGCAATCGCAATCAATGCGCGAGAGGGCAGCGCGGACTTGCAGAGTCTCAACTCCGGCCACGTCATGATCGCGGGGCAGCCGTCGCTTCCAGTATCAGCGCCAACACGTCATCGGGTTTGCGTCCGTCGAGCTGCGCATCCGCGGACAGGGCGATCCTGTGTCGCAGAGCCGGGATCGCAACCGCCTTCACATCCTCGGGAAGCACGAAGGCGCGCGCCGCGAGCAGCGCCGCAGCCTTCGCCGCACGCACCAGCGCGATCGGCCCCCGCGAACCCGACCCGACCGCGATGCCCGGCCAATCACGAGTGGCTCTCGCTATCCTCACCGCATAATCGACCACCGCAGTATCCACGCGCTGTCTCGCGGCGAGGTGCTGCAAGGCGAGCACCGCGCGTTCGGTGAGGACGGGAGTGACACCGGACAGCGGCAATGCGTCGCCGGTCAGATCCGTCGTGGTGCGCATGACGATGTCGACCTCTTCGCTCTGGGTCGGATATTTCATGTCGATTTTCAACAGGAACCGGTCGAGCTGCGCCTCCGGCAACGGATAGGTGCCCTCGGTCTCGAGCGGATTTTGAGTCGCGAGCACCATGAACGGACGAGGAAGCGTCAGTGTTTCCGCCTCGAGCGTCACCTGATGCTCCTGCATCACCTCCAGCAGGGCGCTTTGCGTCTTCGCCGGCGCGCGGTTTATCTCATCCGCCAATAAAATGTTCGTGAACACGGGCCCGCGCACCACTCGCATGGCGTGAGTCGTCGGATCCAAAATGGAATGACCGGTAATGTCCGAAGGCATGAGGTCGGGAGTGAATTGCACGCGCGCCACCTTCAGCGCCAGGGCCTGTGCGAGCGCGCGCACCAACAGCGTCTTGCCGAGGCCCGGCACGCCTTCCAGAAGCACGTGCCCGGCGACCAGCAACGCGATCAGCGTTTGATCTACGACTGACTGGTGGCCCACCAAGGCATTGCCGATCTGGACGCGCAGTTTGGCGAGCAGCTCGCTGGCACGGGCGATGGCAGGAGAATCTTCGGTCATGCGCGATGCCCTCGGTGGGGGTTGGATCTGATCAGGATACGTCGGCAGGCCTCCAACAGCGTGATGGCCGCGCGATGCTCGTTCACGCCACCCGCCGCATCGCTCACGAGTGCGGCGGCGATCGTCGTGGCGTCGATACCGGTGCTTGCGGCAAGCGCCTGCGCTCGTTTGCGAGGGTCCATCCGTGCGTATCCGGCGATATGTTTCTGCGCGGCCTCGTCCAAAGCGCGCCGGATGGCGGCCCGGAGCGATGCCAGCCTGTGAGTCCGCCGGGCGAAGCGCGCGTTCGCGCGGATCTGTTCGGCGAGCGAGCGCCGCTTCGGCGCCGGCACGGGGATCGGAGGGCCGAAGCGCGGAAGATGCCTGACGATGGTCAGGGCGCTGGCGGCCAGCAGGAACACAATGGCGGGTGCGGCCAGCCGCCAGAGCAGCACCGGCAGGGGCTCGGCCCGGATGCGGCTCAGAATCAGCAGCCGATCACCGTGTTTGAGGTTCGCCGCGGCCACGAAAATCTGCGAGTGGTCCCTCTTCGGCAAGCCTTGGTTCGCCAACAGGTTGGCCGGCCCGATCACCGTCAATTCGCCACGCCCGATCGACACGCGCAATACTTGCAGCGCGCCGGAGTCGGACAGCGACCATGCCGGTACCCGCGAGCTCGTCAGGCCGGTCGCCAGAGCGTCGCAAAGGACGAGCGATCGGCCGTTCGCAATGCCGTCGATGCCGACCGCCATCGGTCTGCAATCCTCCTCGCCGCCGGGGCCCGCGTGCGCGGGCGGAGAATCTCGCTCCACCTCGCGCGCGGAAGGGGATTCGCGCTCCGCCGGCCGGATGCCGCTCCAGATTTGCAGCGGCTCGCTGGCTTCCAGGGTGGCCGCGCGGATGATCAGCCGGCCGCCGGACTGCACCCAGGCCTGCAGCGACTCGATCGACTCGTGGCGCAGGTCATCGTAGAGATTGTTGACCAGCACGATGCCGTCCGGGGGCAGCTCGTGCAGCGAACCGATCATGGTGGTGTGGATTCCGAGACTCTCGCTCAGATGCACCACCGCGTAGTAGGGATTGCGTGCTGCGTCGCCCTTCGGCGGCAGCGTGAGCGTGACCTCATCCCAGTAAGTGTGCCGAGCGATCCAAATGCCGAGTGCGATCACTCCGGCGGCAACGGCGAGCTGTATCCATCGGTCGCGGCTCAAGGAGCCGCCGCATCGAGGGCTGCGAACCCCCGGCAAAGATGTCTGACGGGAGCGTTCGGAAGCGCTTCGCCCGCGTATCCGGAGCGGCGCCAGATACCCACCAAATCGGCGAAGTACGAAAGGCGTGCTGCGTCGAGCCGCAGACCGGCAGCGCGCAGCGCCTCGCCCTCCGTATAAGATTCACCGATGACGACGCCAAAGCGATGCACGGCGCGGGACAGTGCGCCCCGGTACAACAGTGAAAGGGCCTCGCGTGTTCTTCCCGCCTCGGCGAGTGCGAGCGCTGCCGCGCCGATGTCTGCAGGCAACGAATCGGGTGAGATGTCCATGTCGCCGACGCGCGTCACGGCAGGTGCGGCCGCAGATACCGGCTGGGGGGAACGCGCTCGGTAGGTTCGGTAGGCCCAGAGCACGGCGAGAGCGGAGGAGAAGGCGCCCGCGACCCAGAGCAGCACGCTCGCGGTTTGCCCGAGGTACTCGAACAGGCCCACGATCCACGCGGGAGGGTTCTGCGGCTGATCCGGCGCGCGCGACTGCGTCCAGCGCAAGGATCGAATCTTGTGCGTGCCGCCCAAGTCCGGATCCGCCTGTAGTCTGTCGGCCGCCGCCCGAACCTCCTCAGCGCTTATCTCCGCGCCGCGCATCGGAAGAGTCGCGGATGCCGCAGCAGTTGCCGTCACCTGCGTGGCGACAGCCATCGCGCTGCAACCGGCGGCGAGGAGCAGCGTGAACAGCACGGCGTCAATCGGTGAACGCACGGCGAAATTCCTGCTCGATGTCCCAAGCCTCGAGCTCCACGCGGCGGTTGATGTACATGCCGAAACCGGCGGCCACGTAAAACGGCTCCAGAAAGGCCACCGCGGCTGCGTAGGCAATCGAGGTCGCGAGGCTGTTCAGAAGTTCGGGCGCGGCGGACAGCCAATCCCTCGGAATCTCCGATGCATGGGGGGAAAACCAGATTTGCAGCGACATCACGCTCACCGTCAGCGCGAATTCCGCGTTGGCAAACGCCACTGTCATGGCGCGCGCGACGCCCCGATGGCGGCCCGTCAGCCTTCGGACCCGCTCGCCGAGGGCGGCACCCGACAATCCCTCGAGCTGCAAAATGGGCTGCTTGAAGCTGCGCGAGGCGCTCAGGCGCTGAGCGGTGAGTGCGCCGGTCAGCCCGGTCAGCCACACCTCCCGCCGATGATCCCAGAGATCCCCGAGGGTCGTGCGTTGTCCGAACAACGCGCGCGACAGCGCAAATAGAACCGTCCGATCGAGCCAGGGCTTCGACATCCAGATCAAGAGCGTCGGCAGCCAGCCGGCGATGGGATCGGTCAGCAGGCAGAGGGCGAAGAGCGGCAGCGCCACGGCGAGGTACACGCGATACACCGGGCGCATCCCCGATTGCAACAGGCGCACCCCGAGGTCGCATCCCTCCCAAATGGAGCGCGGCCGCAGCACCACGGAAATAGATTCAATCTGCACGCGGACGCCTCAGGAAGAAGATCGCGACCAACAGCCAGCAGCCCGCGGCAGCCAAGAATTTCGCACCCGGACTGACCCAGGCCGCCGAGGACCAGAACGCCTCGATGGCAGCCGCGATCACCAACATGACGGCAGACCCGAGAACGATGACGCTCGTTTCACGTGCGGCGAGCTGCAGCGAGGCGACGCGAGGCAGTCGACCGGGCAGCAGCACCGAGCGTCCGATTCGGAGGCCTGCGGCGCCGCTCAGCACCACCGCGGTGACCTCGAACGCCGAATGGGTCGCAATGAACGGAAAGAATGTTTCCGCAAACCCGATCGACGTGACGTAGCCGGCGACCGCTCCGCCGAATGCGCCGTTGAACGCAAGGTAATAGAGGCTGCCGAGCCCGAACAGGGTCCCGGAAACGTAGCACTGGAAGGCGATGCCAATGTTATTGGCTATGTAAAACCCGAACATCATCCAATTGGTACCCGCGTCGCGCAATCGCCCGATCGCAGGGTTCGTCGGGTCGTACATGCGGCCGAATTCCTCGACCGTGATGCTGTCGGCCAGAGACAAGATGAGATCGGGCCGATGGGCCACGGCATAACCCACCGCGATGGCGGGGACCAAGACGAGCAGCGCCGCGACCAGAACGTACCAGGGGTGGGCGCGGACCGCGACGGGAAAATCGTGCGTGAGCGCGCGGGCGATCCGGCCCAGGCCGAGGTCCGTCTGTCGGTACACGATCTGATGGGCGCGAGCCGTGATCGAGGACAGCCTGGACACGAGCGGGGCGGGAAAACCGCGCGCTTCGGCCATGGCGAGATGCTCGCAGGCGGTGCGGTACAAAAATAAAAATCGCTCGGGGTCCAGTGTCTTTTCGCCCTGTGTCAGCGCCTTCTCGAGCTCGCTCCAGTGTGGCTCGTTCGAGATCTCGAAGTCGAGCGCCGTCATTGTGAGGCCCCCGTCGATGCGGGCCGCCGTTCATCGCCCGGGGACCGGGCTGCGGGCGGCCGGTCGCCGTGCAGCCAGCGGGCGATGCCGATCAGGCGCTCGGTCAGCGGCGTATCGGTGGAGGATGCGGCGCCGGCCAATAGCCCGGCTGCGGCGTGAGACGCGATCTCCTCGGCCCGCGCCGGGGTCAGGCGATTCACCCGCCAGGCGAATGCGGTGAGCGCGAGTTGCTGGCGCATCGTGAGGGGAATAGGCGGCGGCAGGGGAACTCCCTCGGCAAGGCCGCCGGCTCTCTCGAGCTCATGGCGGTAGGCGACCACGGTGCCTGCGGCGAGGTCGCCCAATCTGCGGGAGTCCCGCCGCAAGAGGATGGACACGATTGCGAAGCCGTACAGCAGCGGCAACATGTCCACCGCGCGCAGCAGATTGCGGATCAGGCAGCCGGCCGGGGTGAGGGGAAGCCCATTTGCCATGAGCACATACAGGCCCAGCGCGCGCTTCCCCGGAGTAGCCGCGGCCGCCGACATCTCGAACAGCACGGGGTAGAGCCAATTGATCACGAAAGCCGAGATCAGGTACAGACCGACGCCGAATTTGCTGCCGAGCGAAAACAAAGAGGCGCAAGCCATCAAGATGGCGATGCGGATCAGGGCATCGATGAGGAAAGCGCAGGCGCGGACTGCGAACCCCGCAGGGCGGATCGAGATCGAGATGCCTTCCGGCGTTTCAGCCGTGACAATGGTGTCGATCGCGCCGCTCAAGCCCGAACGACAATGGTGTCTGCCAGGTAGTCGTGGCAGCACCTGCGCTGATCACCGAAAATCATGAGTACATCGACGAGTCCGTAGAGCGGTCCGAGCACTGGAACGAGCCGCAGGGCGTAGTTCGCCACGTTGCGCAGCCAGAAGATGCGGCTCAAGGTTGCACGCGAGCCGTCGGTGCGCGCGACTTTGATGCCGCACAGTTTCTTGCCGATCGATTGGGCGTTTCGATGCACCATGACGGCCACGACAACCCAGACCGTCAGGTTGATCAGGAGCCCGATGTAGAAAAGCATGCCGGTCGCAAATACGGCGAGCCACAAACCGAGCAGCGTCGCGTGTCCCGTGCGAAAGGCAGATCCTAAGGCGCCGATGTAGGCCGGAACGAAGGGCAGTATGAAGATCAGGCTGTCGATGATGGCCGCGCCGAGACGGGCGCCGCGGCCGGCCTTGGCAGCGCCGGCCGCATCACCCAGAGCGACATCGGCCACCTCGCTTCGAGGCGGGGCATACTGGTTGTTCGACGGAGTTGACACGAGTGCTCCTTGCGACCGTAGTACGGCGCCCGCCGGCAGGGTCCGCCCGCGTGCGCCTGCGCCTGCCTGCTGCACGGGCAATGTCCCGCAATCATAGCGCGCGGCGGCGGTCGGGGTATGCGTCTATTTCGCTCAGCATCTCCGCACCACCCAACGCCTGCATCTGATTCAGGATCCAATCGCGCCGCTCGAGAACATATCGCGGCGGCGCTGCGGCGGACCAGTGCTCGGGATTCGGCAACACCGCTGCGAGAACGGCTGCATCGCTGCGCGACAGATGCGAGGCGGGCTTATGGAAAAAACGCTGGGCGGCGGCCTCCGCCCCGTAGGTACCGTAGCCGAATTCAGCGATGTTAAGGTAGATCTCGAGGATGCGGCGTTTCGGCCAACAGCCCTCGATGAGCACCGTAAAATAGGCCTCCAACGCCTTGCGGAAGTAGCTGCGGCCGGACCAAAGATAAAGATTTTTGGCCACCTGCTGGCTGATGGTGCTCGCGCCGTGCACGTGATGACTGTGGCGGTTCATTTCATAGGCCTTCTCGATGGCCTCGACATCGAATCCCCAGTGCTCCGGGAACTTCTGGTCCTCCGAGGCGACCACGGCGAGCGGCAGATTCGGCGATATCCGGGTGAGGTCCGCCCAGGTGCGGCGATACACATAGCTTCGATCGCGGCTCGCCCAGGCTGAAATTTGGCTCTCTGCCATGAAGGCACTGTACGGCGGGTTCACCCAGCGGAAGATCAACACCGACAGGACGGAGAGGGCCAGGCATGCGAGGACCAGCCACAGCATCCCGCGCAGCAGGCGCCGCATCGGCAGCTAGGCGCGCCGCACGCTCGTCATGATCACCGGGTCGAGCGGCACGTCCTCGAAGCCTTTGCGCCGGCCGGTCTTCACCGCGGCGATCTTGTCGATCACGTCCATGCCCTCGGTCACCTTGCCGAACACGGCATAGCCGAAATTGCCGCGCGTGTTGTCGAGAAAGTCGTTGTCCTTCAGATTGACGAAGAACTGGGAGGTGGCGCTGTTGATGTCGCTGGTGCGGGCCATCGACAGCGTGCCGCGGCTGTTCTTCACGCCGTTGTCGGCTTCATTTTTGATGGGCGGGTGGTTCTTTTTTTGCGCCATGTCTTCTGTGAAGCCGCCTCCCTGAATGACGAAACCCGGGACGATGCGATGGAACACCGTGCCATCGAAGAACCCCTCGTCCACGTACTTCAAGAAGTTTGCAGCGCTCACCGGCGCCTTGTCGTCGAACAGTTCGACCGAAAAATTGCCCAAAGTCGTTTCAAAACGGATCATGGTGGTTCCTGAGTGGTTGGAAGCGGGATGGGCCCGCGGAGTTGGCCCCGCGTTAGGCGGGGCCGGCCTGAATAATCCTCGATCGAACGAACGTGCTGGAAGTGCTGCCGCTCGAACAGGGCGGCTACCGGTGCCGCCTGATCGGCGCCGTGTTCGGTCAACAGCCAGCCGCCCGGATGAAGGTGTGAGGGAGCCTCGGCAATGATGGCGCAGAGCTGCTCGAGACCGGTCGGACCGCCGATCAGCGCCAGGGCGGGCTCGGCTCGGAGCGATGCGAGCACGGCGTCCCCGGCGCGGACGTACGGCGGGTTCGAGAGGATGATATCGAAACGTTGATCCGCAACGGCGGCAAACCAGGATCCGATCCGCCATTCGATGTGCGCCAGTCCGAGGGTGTCGGCATTATCCTGCGCGACTCGAATGGCCTCCTCCGAAATGTCGACGCCGACGACGCGCGCATCGGGGCGCTCGGAAGCGACGGCGAGGGCGATAGCCCCGCTCCCGGTGCCGAGGTCCAGCACCGCGGCGGAGCCGCGGGCCAGCAGCCCGAGCGCCTGCTCGACCAGAAGCTCAGTTTCAGGCCGCGGCACCAGCACGGCGGGGGTCATTTTGAGCGGCAAGGACCAGAACTCGCGGACCCCGGTAAGATAGGCGACGGGCACTCCGCGCGTGCGCCGGACGATGAGCTCGCGGTACGCGCGCTCGGTGTCTGCATCGAGCGCATCGTCGCTTCGGAGGGTGAGCGCAGTCCGTGTCGCACCCAACAGGCTTCCCAAAAGCACCTCGGCGTCGAGCCGCGGCGAGTCGCTGCGCCCGGCAAGGAGGCCTGCGGCGATTCGCAACAACCCCGCAATCGTGTTCGGTCTGTCGGTTAGGGTGCTCACGCGAGTCAATCGACCTGGTGGGCAAGCTCTTCGGCCTGATGTTCCTGATTCAGCGCTCCGATGAGCTCTCCAATGTTGCCGTTCATCACGTCATCGAGCTTGTACAAGGTCAGATTGATGCGGTGATCGGTGACGCGACCTTGCGGAAAATTGTACGTGCGGATGCGCTCCGACCGGTCGCCCGAGCCGACTTGCAGCTTGCGGGTCTGCGCCTGTTGCGATGCCTGTTTCTCGCGCTCGCTTGCGAGCAGCCGGGCCTTCAGCAGCGACAGTGCGCGCGAGCGATTCTTGTGCTGCGAGCGCTCGTCCTGGCACTCCACCACGATGCCGGTGGGCAGGTGCGTAACGCGAATCGCGGAATCGGTTTTGTTGACATGCTGGCCGCCGGCCCCGGAAGAGCGGTACGTGTCGATGCGCAAATCCGCCGGGTTCAGCTCGACGGCCGCGACCTCCTCCAGCTCCGGGAGGATGGCCACGGTGACGGCGGAGGTGTGGATCCGGCCCTGCGCTTCGGTGGCGGGCACACGTTGCACCCGATGGGTGCCAGATTCGAATTTGAGCTGCGAGTACGCGCCCTTGCCGATGATGCGGCTGATGATCTCCTTGTAGCCGCCATGCTCGCCCGCACTCTCGCTCAAGGTCTCCACCTCCCAGCGCTTGGACTCCGCGAAGCGCGCATACATGCGGAACAGATCGCCCGCGAAAAGCGCCGCTTCGTCGCCGCCGGTGCCGGCGCGGACCTCGAGAAAGATATTGCTGTCGTCGAGGGGATCCTTCGGCACCAGCAGGCGCTGCAGCTCCATCTCCTCGGCCTCGAGCCGCGGACCCAGCTCGCGCAGCTCCTCCTCCATGGCCAGCTCGCGCGCGGTCTCAGCGTCGCCCTCGAGGGCGACGAACCCGCGATACCGGTCGATGAGCGGTCCCAGCCGCGCGTACTCCATGGACAGGTCGCGAAATCGGTTCTGGCGCGCGATGACCTCGGGCTCGGACAGCAGGCGACCCACCTCCTCGAAGCGTTCATCGAGCTTTTCGAGCTTGCGCCGGATGGAATCTTTCATGGCCGCCGATTATAGCGGCCTTCGTCAATGCGGGCCGCGTTCTTCCAGCAGCAGCCGTTTCAAGGCCTGCGCGAGATCGTGGTCGGCGGACTCGGTCGACTCGGCGGCCTGACGCAGCGCTTGAGTCGGGGTGTGCAGCAGCCGATTGGTCAGCGTGTTGGCGAGGAAGTCGATGACCTCGTTCGAGCTTTTGCCCGCCGCGAGCATGCGCTTGGCCTGATCCACGGTTTGCTGCCGGATGGCATCGGCGCTTTCGCGCAGCACGCGGATTGCAGGGGCCGCGTCGTGCGCGCGCGTATCGGCCAGAAACCGAGCGACCTCCTGGTCGAGGAGCGTGCGTGCGTCGCCGGCGGCGAGCTCGCGGCGCTGGCGGTTTTCGTCGATCAGCTGTTGCAGATCGTCGATGGAAAACAGATACACGTCGCTCAAATTTGCGACCGCCGCGTCGATGTCTCGCGGCACGGCGAGGTCGACCATCAGGATGGGGCGATGCCGCCGCGTGCGGATGGCAGCAGCGACCGCGCTCTCGGTGACCAGCGGCAGGGTGCTCGCCGTGCAGCTCACGACGATGTCGGCTGCGGCCAGTTCCTTGTCGAGGGTGGTCAAGTCCACGGCATAGCCCTTCACCTCGGCCGCGATGTTTTGGGCGCGCGCCAACGTACGGTTGGCGATCACCATGCGCTTGACGCCGGCGCTTGCAAAATGACGCGCGGCGAGGCCGATCATCTCCCCGGCCCCGATCATCAAGGCGGAGTGAGCACTCAAATCGGCAAATATGCGCTTTGCCAGGCTGACCGAGGCCGAAGCGAGCGACACGGCGTTGGCACCGATCTGGGTCTCCGAGCGCACGCGCTTGGCGGCCGAAAAGGCGGCCTGAAAGAGCTTGTTGAGTGATGGACCGGTGCTGCCGGTGACCTGCGCAACCCGATAGGCCTCCTTCAATTGGCCGAGTATCTGCGCTTCGCCGAGCACCATCGAGTCCAGCCCGGAGGCGACGCTGAAGGCATGCTCGACGGCCAGACGTTCCTGATGGACGTACAGACTTGCGGCCAGATTCAAGTCATGGCCATGGTGGCGCTCGAGCCAGTGGGAGATATCCCGGGGAGTGGCAGTGCCGGACCAGTAAAGCTCGGTTCGGTTGCAGGTGGACAGAATCACCACCTCGGCGACGCCGCTCTCCTGCCTCAGCGTGCGCAGCGCGGTCGCCAAGCGGTCCTCGCTGAATGCCACCTTCTCGCGCAGGGCAACGGGCGCGGTCTTGTGATTCAGTCCGAGAATGTTGAATGCCATGAAATCGCTTTGCTCTGTAACT
>Ga0182030_10002076_pt1 | contig 42295 bp, 39 predicted proteins | sample 812S3MmetaG_FD_121299 | JGI IMG/M metagenome (GOLD analysis project Ga0182030, IMG submission 121299) | Permafrost microbial communities from Stordalen Mire, Sweden - 812S3M metaG (Illumina Assembly) | ecosystem: Environmental > Terrestrial > Soil > Wetlands > Permafrost | place: Sweden... | reverse complement strand
GGAAATACCGGAAATACCGGAAATACCGGAGACACCGGGAGCACGGGGAACACTGGTAGTACCGGCAACACCGGGGCAACCGGGGACACGGGCAACGCCGGCGCAACGGGTGACACCGGCGCTACGGGTAACAAGGGCAATACCGGCAATACCGGCAATACGGGTAACACGGGCGCTACCGGTGATACGGGCGCCACCGGCAACCCGGGCAATACGGGTAACACGGGTAACACGGGCGCTCCCGGCACACCCGTCCCACAACATTGAAGGTCCCGTCCATATCAGTTGGCTAAGCGATACGGCGATTTGTCTTAGGTTTAAGGCGAATATCGTTGGGCAGTCCTCCGCCACGGGTATCGCCCAGTTGACGGTCACTGCCTCGCACCTTGAATCCTTGATCTCGCGCCAGCCCATCTCGAAGCTACGTCCACAGCTCGGGTCTGGATGACCCGGGCTTTGCGAAAACGAGATCCTCCGGACCTGTCTCTTGCAATCAAATAGTGCTCGTGGCGCTTCGTAAGCAATCAGGCAGGTTTCGCCAACGCGCGTCGCAGCGTTTCCTCGAGTTGCTCGATTCCGAACGGCTGGGATAGTACGGGCACGTATTTTAAATCTGGAGGCAGCCCTGCCGCGCCATAACCCGTCGCAAACAAGAATGGAATCTGTCTCGCAGTCAGCACCGCGGCGACCGGATAGCTCAGCTGGCCTCCCAAATTGATGTCCAATATCGCCGCGTCCATTTCCAGCGTGTTGGATTTGCCGAGAGCCTCCTCCAAGGTGCTCGCGGTCGCCACGACTTGGCAACCGATGTCATTGAAGAAGTCTTCGATCATCATGCAGACAACCGCTTCATCCTCCACCACCAGCACGCGCTTACCTTTGAGACTCACGTCCCACTCCCCCGCACGGTGCCGATCCTCGGAAATGGCAGCACGGCGGCTGGTGCGAGTACGTGCACTAGCCGGGTTTCGATCACACAACTGACCCCTATTGGGTCATCGAAATGCAGGTGGATCACGCCGCCCAAGTCTTGCGCGAGAATGCGTTCAATCAAGCGGGTGCCAAATCCCTTGCGAGCGGGAGGCTCGACTGCGGGTCCGCCTCGCTCCATCCATTTAAAGCGTAGCAAGGGAAGTTCGTTGTCATCCACTTCCCAATGGATGAAGACGCGGCCCGAATCATTCGAGAGTGCTCCATGCTTCAATGCGTTGACAGCGAGTTCGTGAAGTCCCATCGCAAGAGCAAGGGCGGCTTTTGAATTTAAGCGAATCTTCGGCCCGGAAACCTCAAATCGTCCTCCGGACGAACCGGCGTACGGCCCCAGTTGGCCTCAATGAGGCGTCGATCATTCCGTGTGATCGCCTCCGCTTGCTCCCGGTCGGCGAGTAATTCAAGGTCGGTCCGTCCCTCGACCTCCGACCACGGCGTTCCAATCAAGGCGAGCACGGGCGGATTTGCGAGCAGCATCCGTCCAGATCTCCATGATGTGCGTGCCACCGCACAAGAAGATGAATGCTGCGAAGAGCGCCGGTACCCAGGCGTAGCGGATGTCCGGTTGTCGTCGCTTCAAGAAGGAATAAATAACTACGGGAATCGCCATATGGGAGGCTGCGATCGCCCCGCACGGCATGCGGCGGATCAGTTTCGTCCCCAACCCGTCTGGATTTCGCTTCTTGCATACGCATGTCATTGCCGGGGCGGATTTGATTTCGAGCCGTCATTGAACCGCGGCGGGGATATGGATATGAAGTTCCTCGCAGGCGAACCGAGCAAGAGACTTAAGCAAATCGGCCATGAGGCGGACGAGAGAAATGAACGGCATAAGGAAAAGGGATACGAGGTGAGCTATAAGCTCTTCAGCATCAACGGCAAGATGCTCGGCGCCGGCGATCCGATTCGGGTGAAAGCCGGTGAACTGACCCGGATCGCCGGCAAACAGACCTCGGGTGTCTTTAAAGATGTGGTGATGCTCGGAGGTTTCCAAGAGCTGGAATCTGATTTTATCGCCAATCACCCGGGATTAGCGCTTTTCCACTGTCACCAGCAGCTGCATATGGACGAAGGATTCATGGCGCTATTCAAGTATGCGGGATGGACCGGCGCTCGAGGTTGATCGCGTCGGCGTGTAGTGGCATGACGGCTTCGTTCGACCGATTGCATCGCGCGCCACACGAACGGGTTGCGTTCATTGTAAGTGATCGATCGTTCATTTATTCTCGGATGGCGATTCTGTGACCATGGGATACGGGAGCTGAAGAATGAAACAACGCGTGGCGCTGGTGACGGGCGGTGGACGGGGTATCGGCCGTGAGGCGGCGCTGCTGCTGTCGGCAGCCGGGGCTCGCGTGATGGTCGTGTCGCGCAACGTCGGCGAGCTGTCCACCGTGGGGCTCGACTATGTCGCGGCCGACCTCGGGACCGCCGAGGGTTGCGCACGGGCCGTCAGCGAAACCGAGCGGCGACTGGGGCCGATCGACATCCTCGTCGTCAACCACGGCATCGGCTCGGCTCATGAGCGGCTGGTGTGGGAACAGGACCCCGAGGTCTGGCGCGAAACGATGCGCATCAACCTCGACGGTCCGTTCGAGCTCGCGCGGCTCACGGTCGGGGGAATGTGCAAACGCGGCTTCGGCCGACTCGTGTTCACGAGCTCGACCGCCGGTGAGAAGGCGGAAAAATCCGGCAGCGCCTATACCGCGTCGAAGCACGGGGTGATCGGGCTGGCGCGCGCGGTCGCCCAGGATGCCGGATCTTTCGGCGTTACATCCAACGCCGTGCTGCCCGGCTGGGTGCGAACCGCAATGGCCGAGCACTCGGCGCGCGCGGAGGCCGAGCGACGCGGCGTCACCGTTGAGCAGGTTTGGGAAGAGCGCGCAGCGATCTACCCGCAAAAGCGGGTATTGGAGCCGCGCGAAGTCGCGCAGGTGATCGCATTTCTCTGCAGCGATGCGGCCGGGGCTGTGAACGGGGAGGCGATCACCGTGGCTCTTGGCGGCATGTGGTAGTGCATCGAGCAACAGTGCTTACGGCTCTCCAATGCTGAAAGCGTGACCGATTGGCCGGGCACCTACTATTTGACCGATGAGCGGCCGGTCGCGATGCCCTATGGTGCGCCGGCCGGACAGCAACTGCCCAGGCGGTGTATCGCAATGTCTACAAGCCGCGCTTGATCGGGGTGAAATTCTCGCAGAAATTTTGAGCCGCGCAGCGCGCCGGGCTTGAGGGATGTCAACAAAACCTCAAACCTTGCCCGAACGTCGATTTTTGGAGATGGAAAGCCTCAAACCCGGAGAGCATATGGATCATCGGCGCTTGCCTCATGCCACCGCGGTGGCGATTTTCACGTACATCACGCTATTCGCCGGCCGAGAGGCCGTCGGCACGGAGGCGCCGGCCAAGGGTTTCGCCTCAGTCCGGGGAGATCGAGCTGCCGGTTGGCTTCCCCAAACGCGCTCGGAGGTGCTGGCGCGCAACGGGGTCGTTGCCACCAGCCAGCCCTTGGCAGCGCAAGCGGGCTTACGGATCCTCGAGCGCGGCGGAAACGCGTTCGATGCCGCGGTGGCGACCGCCGCGGTCTTGAATGTCGTCGAGCCGGTAAGCGCCGGGGTCGGCGGAGACGTTTTTGTCATTGCGTGGGTGGCGAAGGAGAAGAAACTCATCGCCCTGAACGCCAGCGGACGAGCGCCCTCGGGCGCCACCCCTCAGCATCTCGCGGAGCGCGGCTATAAAGACCATATGCCGCCGCACGGAATTGACTCGGTAACGGTCCCGGGGGCGGTCGACGGCTGGAACATGCTTCTAAAGCGAGCCGGTACCATGACATTCAAGGAAACGCTGGAGGCGGCCGCGACTCTTGCCGAGCAGGGATTCGGCATCACCGAACGCATCCATAATGATTGGATCTACGGCGCGACGATCTTGGCCGATGATCCCGAATCGGTGAATACTTACCTGTTGAATGGGCAGCCGCCGCCAACCTACGCCCTGTTCCGCAATCCGCGCCTCGCCCGCACATTTCGAGTTCTGCAGAGGCAGGGCAGGGACGCCTTCTACAAGGGCGAAATCGCAAAGGCGATCGTGGCCAAGTCGAACGCCCTCGGGGGAACCATGACCCTGGACGATCTGGCGAACACGCGGGGGACTTGGGAAACGCCGCTCAGCACCAACTACCACGGCTATGACATTTACGAAATGCCGCCGAACACCCAAGGATTTGCGGTCCTCGAGATGCTGAACATTCTGGAGGTTTGTGCGCCGAAGCTCGGCATGAACCTGGCGGCGCTTGGCCCGCGCTCTCCGGCTTACTGGCATCTGCTCGTGGAAGCCAAAAAGCTTGCCTACTCCGATTTATATGCCTTCAACGCGGATCCCGGTTTTGCGAGCGTGCCGGTCGCGCGGCTGATTTCCAAGGCATATGCCGCCGAGCTCTGCGGCCGCATCGATCCGCACAAAGCGAGCACGCCCGAGCCCAAAGGAGATCCTGTCGGCGGGACGGTCTATCTGACGGTCGCCGACCGTTGGGGCAACATGGTGTCGTTCATCTACAGTATCTACGACAGCTTCGGCGCGGGAATCACCGTGCCCGGCTACGGTTTCGTGCTGAACGACCGCGGCGCGCTGTTTTCGCTCGATCCGAAGAGTCCCAATATCATCGCCCCGCACAAGCGCCCTTTTCATACGCTGCTGCCGGGGTTCATGATGAAGGATGGCCTGCCGATCATGGCTTTCGGACTGATGGGGGGCAGCCAACAGGCGCAGGGCCATGTCCAGGTTCTGCTTGACATGATCGATCTGGGTGCCAATCCGCAGGCGGCCAGCGATGCTGCGCGCTTCACCCACGCACAAGCAACCAACGAGCTGGATCTTGAATCCACGCTTTACGATTTGATCGGGGCGCCTCTCAAGGCCATGGGTCATCACGTGGAGTCCGCCAACGGCGACGACATGGGAGGATTTCAGGCGATCTGGTTCCATTCTTATGGGGTGCAGGACGCCGCATCCGGTGCGGCTTCCGCAGAGCAACCCATAGGGGGTGTCTATCGGGCGGCGTCCGATCATCGCAAGGATGGCGAGGCCGTGGGCTGGTAGCCACGCAATGGGCCGTGGGTTGCGCCTCTTCCATGGGCGACTACTCCGGCGCCATGGCTTTCGCAGCGCCAGGCGCACGGCGCGTCTGCAATCCGCGGGCCGGTCCAGCTAGATGCCGCTTACTATGCGCAAATCCCTGAGGGCGCCGTCACCCAAGGCGTCGAGGGCCGCGCGATATGCGGGACTGTCATGCGCCGCGACCGCCTGTTCGACGGACGGAAACTCGATCAGAACGGTGCGTTCCTTGCGGCCGAGCTCGAATGCCTCAGCGGCGGTGGCGCGGGCGAGAAAGCGGCCTCCAGCCGATTCGAGCGCCGGTCCCGCAAGTTTTGCATAGGCCGCGAGTTTCGCGGGGTCGACGATCTGGTGATAAGAGGTAATCCAATACGCTTTTGTCATGGTTTCTCACTACTTGGATCAATTGAGCTGATCGAGCTCTCACCGGCCGACCAGTCGCTTCAAGTGCTCGGGATACCTTTCACCCTGGACGATGATCTGCGACGCGGCGCTGCCGATTTCCTGCGATTCATCCGTGGTCAGCTCGAGCGATGCCGCACCGATGTTCTCCTCGAGGCGATGCAGCTTCGTGGTGCCCGGGATCGGAACGATCCACAGCTTGCGGGCGAGCAGCCACGCAATCGCAAGCTGGGCGGAGGTCACGCCCTTGCGCGCAGCGATCACCGCGAGCAAATCGACCAGCGCCTTATTCGCTTTGCGGGCATCGGGCGTGAAGCGCGGGACGACGTTTCGGAAGTCCGTGCTGTCGAAGGTCGTGTTCTCGTCGATCTTTCCGGTGAGGAAACCCTTGCCGAGCGGGCTGAACGGAACGAAGCCGATGCCCAGCTCTTCGAGCACTGGGAGCACTTCCGCTTCAGGTTCCCGCCACCACAGGGAGTACTCGCTTTGCAGAGCGGTGACGGGCTGGACCGCGTGAGCTCTCCGAATCGTCTGCACGCCCGCTTCGGAGAGGCCGAAGTGTTTGACCTTGCCGGCTTGGATCAACTCTCTCACCGCGCCTGCGACATCTTCGATGGGTACGGCCGGGTCTACGCGGTGTTGGTAAAATAGGTCGATCGCGTCGACGTTCAGGCGCTTCAGCGACGCTTCCGCGACTTCCTTGATGTGCTCGGGCCGGCTGTCGAGGCCGGCCTGTTTACCGTCCACCAACTTGAAACCGAACTTGGTCGCGATCACCACCTCGCCGCGAAAGGGCGCAAGCGCCTCGCCGACGAGCGCTTCGTTGGTGAACGGACCATAGACCTCGGCCGTGTCGAAGAATGTAACCCCGCCGGCGACGGCCGCGCGGATGACATCGATCATTTTCTGCTTGTCGCCGGGAGGTCCGTAGCCAAAGCTCATCCCCATGCAGCCCAAACCGAGTGCCGACACTTCCAATTGACCGTTTCCGAGATGGCGCTTTTTCATGACTTCTCCTGACACTGTAGGGCGGAACCGGGGTTCCGGCAATTGCCCGCTGAGCGCCGTTGTGGGAGCAGAGCAGGCCGTCGCCCGATAAGGTCCGGGCTCATGTCGATATTTGCATTCGCGGTTCGTCGTAGTGAACGTAAGCACGGAATAGAATTTTCACAGTGCATTGTAACTTACTGATTCAATGGAGGACGTGGAATGAAAGTCATGGTTCTAGTCAAAGCAACCCAAGACAGCGAGGCGGGCCTGATGCCGTCGCAGGAACTCCTGACCGCGATGGGTGAGTTCAATGCGTCTCTCGTCAAGGCGGGGATCCTCTTGGCGGCAGAGGGCTTAAAGCCGAGCCTGCACGGCAAGCGGGTGCGCTTCTCGGGCAAGACGCGCACGGTGACGGATGGTCCATTCGCGGAGACCAAGGAATTGGTCGCCGGCTTTTGGCTCTGGCAAGTAAGGTCGATCGAGGAGGCACTCGAATGGGTCAAACGCTGCCCAAACCCGATGCTGACGGATTCGGATATCGAGATCCGGCCCCTCTTCGGACCGGACGATTTCGGAGAAGCGATGACGCCTGAGCTCGCGGCCCAGGAAGCCGATCGACGCCGCCAGACCGATGCGCGCAGCTGATACCGAACCGCCAATACGAGGAGACCGCTCATGCCAAACCCGATTCCTTATTTGTCCTTCAATGGCAACTGCGCCGAAGCCATGCGATTCTACGAACGTGCTCTGAAGGGAACGCTTGAAGTACTGCTGAGAAACGCGGATTCGCCGATGGCGGCACAGACGCCGAAAGAGCACGCCGAGCGCATCATGCATGCCCGTCTCGCATTGCCGGATGGCGGAATGCTGTATGCCGGCGATTGCCCGCCGCAGGTGGAATACCCGGGAATCCACGGTGTCGGTCTGACGCTGAACTTCGCAACCGTGGCGCAAGCCACGGCGGTCTTCAACGCGCTGGCCGAGGGCGGTACGGTCTCGATGGTTCTTCAGCCGATGTTCTGGGCCACCATTTTCGGCATGCTCACGGACAAATTCGGCACGCCCTGGATCGTCAACGGCGAATTGCAAGCGGTGTACGCGAAATAGCTTTGCAGAAATCAGGAGGGTGCGCCGATGGCATACATGCTGCTCGTGGTAGAGAAAGTGGGCGACCGCGCGGCGCGGTCGGAGGTCGATGGGCGCACGCTCTACGATCGCATGCTGCGCTTCAGCGAGGACCTCAAGCAGCGTGGTCTTCTCACCATCAGCCAGTCTTTAAAGACGGATGCGGCCGGCGCCCGGGTGACAATGCGAGGCGAAAAGGCGATAGTCCGGGATGGACCTTTCGCGGAGGCCAAAGAGATGATTGGCGGCTTCTTTCTTCTGACCTGCGCCACTCGTGAACAGGCGATAGGGATCGCCCGCGAATGCCCTGCGGCCGAGTGGGCGACGATCGAAGTACGCGAACTCGGCCCGTGCTTTCAGTGACGCGAATCTCGAGCTGAGGAGGCACGGTGAACCGGGACGAAATCGTGCGAGTGATCGAAGCGTTGTGGCGCATCGAGTCGGCCAGGATCATCGCGAAGCTCGCGCGCATGCTGCGCAATGTGGGGCCGGCGGAGGAAATCGCACAAGACACATGGCTCGCCGCGTTGCAACAGTGGACCGAAACCGGCGTTCCGGAAAATCCGGGCGCGTGGCTGATGACGACCGCAAAGAATCGAGGCATTGATCAGCTGCGGCGTCAGCGATTGCTGGAGCGAAAGAGCGCCATGATGGCCCACGACCCCGATTTGCTTGGAAGTCAGGATTTCGTGGGTGAATCGGCCTCGACCGCGGAAGACGTGGCCGATGATCTATTGCGCTTGATCTTCGTGGCTTGTCATCCGGTGCTCTCGATGGAGGGACGCGTTTCCTTGACGCTGCGGTTGCTGGGGGGGCTGACGCCCGCCGAGATCGCCCGGGCCTTTCTCACTTCTGAATCCGCCATCCAGCAGCGCATCGTACGGGCCAAGCGCACACTGGGCGAAGCCCGAGTGCCCTTTGAAGTTCCCGGTGCCTCGGAACGCGCGCAGCGGCTGGAATCAGTCCTCGAAGTCATCTATTTGATCTTCAATGAAGGTTACGCGGCCACTGCGGGCGAGGAGTGGATACGCCCCGCGCTATGCGAAGAGGCCCTGCGCCTGGGGAGAATACTCGCGGAACTGGCGCCCAACGAACCTGAAGTCCATGGCCTGGTTGCGCTGATGGAACTGCAGGCCTCCCGCACGCCGGCTCGCGTCAATACGTCCGGGGAGCCTATTCTGCTGCTCAAGCAAAATCGAACCCTCTGGGATCACCTTTTGATCCGCCGAGGCTTCGCGGCGCTGGCGCGAGCGCAGAGCTCCGAGCATCCGCTCGGGCCCTATTCGCTGCAGGCCGCCATCGCGGCGTGCCATGCCCGTGCAGGCACGTCGGAGGAGACCGATTGGCCGCGAATCGTGGCCCTGTATGACGCGCTCCACGAACTGCAGCCTTCGCCCATCGTGAGCTTGAACAGAGCGGTCGCAGTATCGATGGCCTATGGACCCGCTGCCGCCCTCGAAATAGTCGACGATTTGCGCAACGAGTCGCGTCTGCGCGACTACCACTTATTGCCGAGCGTGCGCGGCGACCTGCTCGAGAGACTTGGCCGTTTCGAAGAGGCAGGAGCGGAGTTTTCCCGCGCGGCTTCCCTCACAGCCAACGCGCGGGAACGCAGCCTCTTGCTCGAGCGTATGGCGGCGTGCGATCCGCGCGCCGTTCGACTAAATTGACCCTTCGGCCCGTGCGCCGCGTCGACGCACGGCAGAGTACGTTTTGCTGAAAGGATTTTTCTCGAGGAGCATATGAAATGATCACAATCTCCGCGTTCAAATGGGTCCCCGAGTTTGCCCGCGGCCAGGTGCGCGATCTTCGAGTTCGCTGGGCCCTGGAGGAGGCGGGCCTGCCGTACAAGACCCGGCTTCTGGAGCAGGGAGATCAGGACAAACCGGAATATCGGGCCCTGCAGCCCTTTGGTCAGGTGCCGATCATTGAGGACGGCGATCTTGTGATCTTCGAATCCGGCGCCATCGTGATGCACATCGGCGAGTCGAGCGATACCCTCCTGCCGACAGAGGCCGGCGAGCGTGCACGCGCGACGCAATGGCTGATAGCAGCCCTCAATTCAATCGAACCCTTCGTAATGAATGTCGCAGTGATCGACCTCTTCTATGCAAAGGAGGAGTGGGCGAAGCTGCGCCGGCCGGGTGCGGTGGATTTCGTTCGAAAGCGCTTGTCAGCGCTTTCGAAGTCGCTGGGCGACAAGCCGTTCCTCGATGGCGATCGCTTTACCGCCGGCGATCTGATGATGACGACGGTGCTCCGTATCCTCGAGAATACGGACGAGGTCTCCAATGACGAGCGCCTATCGGCCTACGTCGAGCGTTGTACCGCGCGCCCCGCGTTCAAGCGCGCTCTCAGCGCACAGCTGGGAGATTTCAGAACCACCGCGTAAGGGCCGGCCGCCGCCATCGTATCGGGTCAAGTGGCTGAATTTATTTGAATTTCGATCTGTAGATCCGGATGAGCCGAATCTGTCTCAGAGCCTTCCAAGCTGCCCAAAATTGCCTGCATTCGTGGTAGCGCTCAAAATGGCGGGCATGAAATTTCTCGATCCAGATACCGAGAGCGCTGTGCGCGATTTCCTCGGCCGGATTCCCGCGGACATACGCCTCGACCGGGCAATACTGTTTGGCTCGCGCGCGCGCGGCGAACACAAGCCGGATAGCGACGCGGATCTGGCGCTGATCCTGCATGAGCGCGGCAACGATGGGCGAACACTCATGATGCTCGCAGAGCTTGCATACTACGTTTTCCTCGATACGGGGATCATGATTCAACCGATTACGATAGACGTTGAAGATTGGCTCAATCCGGACGACTTCATCCGGCCCGGCTTCCTCAGGACCGTCGATCGGGAAGGAATCGTGATGTGAACCGGCATGCCTTCACGCGTGTCTTGGTGCGAAAGAGCCGACAGGCTTTAGCAACCGCCCGCCTCATTTTGAACGCGGGCGACTATGACAGTACGGTCAATAGGTCCTATTACGCGGTGTTTGACATCTCCCGCGCCGCGCTATTGAAAGCGGGCATTGCCGAAGACAAACTACCGCGCACGCACAATGGAGTGAGCGAAGCATTTCGGTTGCACGCAGTACAATCCGGGCTGATGGATCGGCGGCTAGCGGCCGAATTGAGCAGAACGGAATCTCTTCGAATAAAGGCGGACTACACCGATCTGGAAACTGACCCGAAGATTGCGACTGAGGCGGTGAAAAATGCCGAACTTTTCGTACAAACCGTCGAGCGCATTTTTGACCTTGGCGAATATTTCCTGCCCACCGACGGCGAAGATCATGATTCAAATCACGATGACAAAGTCTCGGAAGAGGACGGTGCCGCAAAGATAGAGAAGATGGATGTTGGCCAACAGCCACTATCGCCGGAAGAGATTCGGCGTGAGGCCCGCGAGAACTGGCTGCGATTTAAGCTGCAAAAAGCAGAAGCAGAGCCGCAAAGAAGCGCTGCCCCCGACAAAGGCAGTGATCATGGTAGAGCCGCCGGCCGCGCGGACGATAATCCGGGCCTTTCATTAGAGGACGATTTCGTCGATTGAGACGGGAATGGCAATTTCCGGCCGCGCCTATTCATGCGCCACTGCTTTCGCAGCTACTTTTCCTGCGAACTTTGCTTTATCGATGATGAAGCGCTCGTGGCGGCCCTTCGAGATGAGATCGATCCCGTCGTGTGCCTGCACTTGGAAGGTGAGCTTCCTTCCTTCGAATTAGTTTCCGAGCAGCGCGGAAGCAAGAATCAGTGCGCAAACGATGAGATAGATCAAGATGGGTGCAAAATTGCGGCGTGCTTCGCCGGACTGATTCACAAAACATAGGTTCTCTGAGCGGTTGGGCGCGGGCAGCAGGGTAATCAGGCGCGCGGCCACGTCTTCCGGGGCGAATGGGGCTGCCGGCGCGGTTCCGGCCGATGAGATCAGGGATGTCAGCCTTGCGACGGCTGACGCTGCCGGCATTTGAGCCAACCTGGCGGCTTCCTCCCACGGATCGAGATTGTGTCTGGCCAGCGCTGAGAGAACGCTGAACGGCATGTCGTTGCCGGATTCGCCAATGGATGCGTACAAAAACCGGTTGAATTCTGGGCTCAAGGCGGGCGCCTGGGGCCGCGGTTCGAGTCCAATCTCCGCCTCTTGGCTGTTTCGGTGGAACATAGGGACCTGTCGAGGCATTGAGACATTGGCCTGAGTGGTTCACGCGGCCGACAAGCGACTTGAGGTCGGCGATTGCCAGCATGCGGTCAATGGAGCAGGCCGTCTGTTCGGCGGCGCGCATAGCGGCGGTATGGGACTATCGGCTTCGCTCAGCCCACCTTTTTACGTCCACACACTTGATGAGAAGCCATAGGCAAAAGGGCGATTCTCCGATGAACGGCGGAATGAGAATCCCGGGCGAGATCAGATCAAAAAAAGCGGGGACGAAGAGTGCCGCAAAGCAGGCGGTCAAATAACACGCGCCGGCGATTTGCATCAATACGCCGACGAATCTCGGCGTCGCCGACGGCCAGACGGTCAGTCGCGCGAGCGCGCCCGCAAGATACGCCAATCGATCCGGGTGCGGGAGCTTCTCCGCAGATCGAAGCCCGTATCGATTCTGCTGGACACCGAGTCCACGAAGCGGCGCAGGGTCGATAGAATCCAAAGGACGAACAGTCCCAGAACGATGCCTACGGCGGCCTGAAGCATGAGCGTGGCCATTTCACATAACCCTGTATGCCCATCGGGCAATGACAGGGACATTCTATGGGTTCGCCCGGCGTCTCCGGGTGACCCGGCTCACAGGGGCGTACACCTTTATGTTGCTTGCGTCGCGGAATTCTAGCGGCCGCACTTCCGGCCCGGCTAAACGTATGTTAATTCGGCCGCGGCAATTCGAGCCCCGCATGCCCGGGGCTTACTCTCTCTTCAGCATCGAGACGACGGCGGCACGCGCGGCAGTCGAATGCACGGGCAGCGCAAGCAGATCACCGGGACGCGCCCAGTCGAGGGCGAGCCGCGCCGACTCGACCTCGCTGCCTGCTAGGGCCAACGCCGATTCCGGAAAGCCCAAGCGTAGAAGCTCGGAGCGGATGATGCGGGGTATTTCCCCCGGCGCGCGGCCGCGAAGGTGGGCTTCATCTTCTTTCACGACGATCAGGTCCGGCCGGAATTCAGCCGCTACTTGGGCCAATTCTCTGATGTCGGCATCTTTGCGGTTGCCCGCATGCCCGAGCAGAAGTCCGAGCCTGCCGGAGCCTGCTCGCAGGTGATTCGCCACCCGGAGAAAACCCCTCAGACCCTCGGAATTGTGGGCGTAATCGATGAGTACCTTCACTCCCTCCACGTCGAAGCGCATCAATCGGCCGGGATTGTCCCCGGGGCTTGATCCAAACCGCGTGAATACCGAGGCGATCGTCGCCGGCGCAATACCCAGGGCCGCGGCCGCCAATGCGGCGCCCGCCAGGTTGGCGACGTTGTAGACGGCAGTTCCATCCACCGATAAGGGCATCGCCGAAACTGCTCCGAGATCGTATTGCGAACCATCGAGATCGAGGATCATTCTTCCGTCCGGTACGCCGCAGGTTGAGGCACCCCTTCGCCGATATTCATGGAGGATCCGCTGATCCGATTGGGTGCTGAACCAACCCATCCGCGGTGTGCGGCCGAAACGGTGCTCGATTGCATCAGCGCGCGTGCGAAGCTGCGGGTCGTCTGCGTTGAGCACGAGCACGCCTGCCGGTGCGAGGGAGGCCGCTACGACGAGCTTCACGTCGGCCAGTCCCGCGAGGTCGTGTATGCCGTACTCGCCGAAATGGTCCGAACTCACATTGGTGATGACTGCGGTTTGGGCATGCGACACCGCGATTCCCCGGCGCAGAATGCCGCCGCGCGCCGTCTCGATGATGGCTGCCTGTGCGCGCGGCTCGCGCATGACCTTGCGCGCGCCTGCAGGCCCCGAGTAGTCGCCGATCGCCAGCGTTTCGTCATCGAGGAACACGCCATCGGTGCAATTGTATCCGGCGTGCCACCCTTGCGCGCGTGCGCAGGCCGCGAGCAGCCGTACTGTCGTCGTCTTGCCGTTGGAGCCCGTCACGACCGCCGTCGGTATGCCCCGCAGCGCCTCCCACGGGACTTCGGAGACATCCGGCAAGGCAGTCACAGAAAAACTTCGGCCGCCCCAACCCGCGCCCAGCGTCAGCTCCGAATCGTCGAGGACATGCGGCAGTCCGCGTATCGCCGCTTCATCGACCAACGCGCGGAGCTTGGGACGGGATTCGCTCCGCGCGAGGCGTTCAAAGCGCGCAAATGCTGCAGTTTCCTGGAGCACCGGGGCAGTGTCCGCGATAGGAATGGAGCTATTTTCTGCGGCTTGCAACGCCGCCTCCCCGAGCGCCTCCTCGAGGGCAGTCCAACGAATCGGATCGCGCTCGACCAGCGTCGCGCACAGGGCCCATTCGTTCACTTCGGTGGCCAGAAACAGCTGGTCAAAAGGAGCAGCGATCGCGAGGGAGACGCCGTCCGCATGCCTTCGCGCGACGGCCTCGCATCCGGTCCAATCGAGACGGAGAGCGGCGCGCGCGACCCGTGCGCGCCAACCTGCAACCAGGCCGTCATCGCAATGCTCCCCGGCCAATTCGAGTACCGCGCCCGTGCAGGCAAAAAACAAATTGCCGCCCGTCAGGCGCCGCGAATCCTCGAACGGCAGCGCGGGCGGGACGTTCAGTCGTCGCTCTCCGGCGCCATGCGGATGCCGCGCTCATCGCGAATCAGCCCTTCGTAGTTCAAATCGGCCATCGGCTCCGAGGCTGTGGGAGCGCTCAGATAGGCATGCAGTCCCGTGTTGATGCCGTTGCCTCCCGGATGCTTCGATACGGCAAGGGAGGGCGGGTGCGCCGCCGGGCCGGCGCTCGGTTTGAACTTCGTAATCTGCTTCCAGGAACGCACCAGGGCATCGGCGAAAATCAGCAGCAAGTCTCCGGCTTCGCCCATTTGCAGGGCCGCCTCGATGGCATCCTGCTCGTCCGGAATGATGGAGATTGCAGTGTCCGGCACGCCGGCGGCACGCAGCGCCTGTGCCTGAATGCGGGGTACCTCGTCGGGCGCACGATTGCGCAGATTGTCGTCGCGGCGGCAGATGTAGTGATCGAAGCGGCCAGCCGCCGCTCGTGCGATCGCCACCAGATCCTCATCGCGCCGGTCGCCCGGTCCGGCCAGCACGACGATGCGCCGGCCGGTGACGTCGAGGCGGCGCGCGAGATCGGCCATCATGCTGACGGCGTGGGCGTTGTGCCCATAGTCGAACAGCACTTTGAACGGATGCTCATTGAACACGTTCATGCGCCCCGGAGCCTGGAAGAAAGTCGAGTCGAACGTGCGCAGCCCTTGCCGGATCGCATCGAGCTTGAGTCCGAGCGAGAACGCCATGGCGGCGGCGAACATGGCGTTCTGCACGTTATGGGTGGCGCGGCCTTCGAGCGTCGCCGGGATCAGGTGCGTCCACAGCAACGGAATGTGTCCGCCGCGGTCGTACAGCGTGATCATCTGGCCGTTGACGCCGGCTTCCAACGCACAAGCCCTGCCGCCTGCGCGAATGTGCTCGCGCACGAGCGTGTGCTGCGGGTTCATGGTCACGTAGCAAATGTTCTTCGCCTCCGTGTACCCCGACATTTTGAGGACGAGGGGATCGTCGGCGTTGAGCACGGCGCAGTCCGTCGCGACTTCCACGACGATACGCTTCAGTTCGGCGAGCTGTTCGAGCGTATCGATGCCCTTGAGACCCAGATGATCGGACTGCACGTTCAGTACGCCGGCCACGTTGACCTCGCGCACGCCCATGCCCGCACGCAGCAACCCACCCCGCGCGGTTTCGAGTACGGCCATGTCGATTTGCGGATCAGCCAAGACCATGCGCGCGGACATGGGCCCGGTCATGTCTCCCTGGACCGTGCGTTGGCCGTCGATGTACACCCCGTCCGTGGTCGTCAGGCCCGGGGTGTAGCCGCCCATTTTTGTCAGGTGAGCGAGCATGCGCGCCGTCGTCGTTTTGCCGTTGGTGCCGGTGATGGCTGCTATCGGCACGCGCGCGGCAACGCCGGCCGGAAACAGCATATTGACGACCGGCGCTGCGACGTCGCGACTTTTGCCTTCGCTCGGGGCCACATGCATTCGAAAGCCCGGTGCGGCGTTCACTTCACAGATGCCGCCGCCGATGGTGCGATAGCTTTCGGTGATGTCCTTCGAGAGAAAATCCACGCCGCCGACGTCGAGTCCGATGGCGCGCACCGCGCGTTCCGCCATCTCCCGGTTGTCCGGATGGATGACGTCGGTGACATCGGTGGCCGTCCCGCCGGTGGATAGGTTCGCCGTCGAACGCAGATACACGATGCGGCCCGGATCAGGGATGGAGTCCGGCCGAAGAATCTCCCGCTCGAGCATCTTGTGCGCCTGGGCGTCGAGTTCCAGGCGCGTCAGAACCTTCTCGTGTCCCACGCCGCGCCGCGGATCCTGGTTGACGATCTCGATCAGCTCCGCGATCGAATTGCGGCCGTCGCCGACGACGTGGCCGGGTGTGCGCCGTGTCGCGGCGACCAGTTCGCCGTTGACCACGAGCAGGCGATGGTCGTCGCCCTCCAGGAAGGTCTCGACGATCACCGACCGCGAATGCTCCCGCGCGACCGCGAAGCCTTGCGCGACTTCTTCATCGGTGGTGAGCCGGATGGAGATGCCGCGGCCGTGATTTCCGTTGTAAGGTTTCGTCACCACGGGAAAGCCGATGCGCTGTGCGGCGCGCACCGCCTGTTTTTCGTTTTGAACCAATTCCTGCTTCGGCACCGGCAATCCGAGCGTCGCCAATATCTTGTTCGTTTCCTCTTTGTCGCTGGCGAGTTCCACCGCAATGTGGGAGGTGCGGCTGGTTACCGTGGCCTGAATGCGCTGTTGGTACTTGCCGTGGCCCAATTGCACCAGCGACTGGTCATTGAGGCGGAACCAGGGGATGTCGCTGCGTTCCGCGGCGCGCACCAGTGCCGATGTCGACGGACCCAGTGCGCGGCGCTGGGCGAAACGGATGAATTCGTCGCGCGCTTCATGCCAGCTCCAACCGTCGGGCACCGAGTCCGGGGGCCGGATCGACTCGGGCAGCAGCGAGCATAGCAAGCGCAGGCCGAGGTCTCCCGCCGCGATGCCTTCGTCGCGCTGCGCGTATTCATAAATGACGGTGTACACACCGGGCGACCCGGCAGCGCGGGTCTTGCCAAAGGTGACTTCCTCGCCCGCCATGTTCTGAAGTTCGATGGCGACGTGTTCGAGGACATGTCCGAGCCAGGTGCCGTCGTCTTCCCGCATGCGGCGGTAGAATCCGCCGGGTTCGCGGTAGGAACAACCATGTTCGGCAAGTCCCGGCAGCGCCGCGGCGAGCGAATCGACAAATCCTTGGCCGAGGCGGCCGGTCGGCCAGGTTTCCAGGGAACCTAAGTCCAATTCCAGGCGAATGACGGGAAAACGAGCATATAGAGAGGGGCCGACATAGACGGAACGATCGACAATGCGCATGGCGTTGCTCCGCCGCTGTGACGCGGCCCTGTTATTCTTTTCCCTGGACCAGCCCGCCGGCGGCTGCCAGTCGTGTATGCAGGTTGAATGTCGCACCCGTGACCAGAATGTGCAACCTCAGTCCAAGCATGCACACCGGCTGGCCTTCGCTGATCTCGCCGATGGATGAGTAGCTGACGTCGGAAGCGTCCACGACGGTCACACCGCCGCTGCCTTCGACCTCGACGGTTTCATCGGGGCCGATGAACGCGGCCGTGTCCTCGTCGAGACCGATGCCTATTGCAAAGGGGTTGTAGGCCAGCGCCGTGATGAGGCGGCCCAGCCGGTCGCGTTGGCGGAAATGTTGGTCGATGATGAACCGATTGGTGAGCCCCAGGCCCGGCGCGAGGCGAACGCTGCCCGAGATCACCGACGATCCTTCATCGCCGAACGCGATCATGTGTTCGCTCAATATACTGGCGCCGGCGCTGGTGCCGCCTACCGTGACTCCGTGGGCGTTGCGTACGCGGATCAGTCTGGCGACGGGAGTTCCGCCGAGCAGCGTCGTGAGCCGCAATTGGTTTCCGCCCGTGAAGAATATCCCGGTGGCCTCTTCGATGCGCCGAAGGCGGCCGGGCTCGTGGCAGTCGCGGCGCGTGTCGAAATCCATCACCGTCACCTGCGCGGCGCCCAGCTCTTTGAAGATCTTTTCGTACCGGGGACCGGTTTCGTGCATGCGGCTCGCGGCCGGAATCACCACGATGTCGGCGCCTTCGCCGCCCGAGACGCGGATGAAACGCTCCAGGATGTGGCGATCATTCTCCTTGTTTTCGGCGCCCCCGATGGGAACGATCCAGCCGCGGGTCTCGCCCTGCGGTATTTTGCTTGGCATTCCTAATAATGACTGTTTCCGGACTGTCTGTCGCGTTCAAATCCGCATTCCGATTCTGCGCACCGAGTCCATTGTCAGATGAAACCTACCTGCACAACTCATTCCTGCCTACAGCATCATTTTCCGGCGGCGCGATAGTCTCCTCGATATGCCCCCACCAAATTCCGTGTCGTCCTTTGACGGCAAGCATTGAGCATCCTTAATCCCGAGAACGCCGGTGACTCAGCAACTGCCGTATTGCGGATCGGCGCCCAACCCAGGTGAGTTGCTGACGCGTTTCAATTGGGATCCGCGGCTGCTCATGGCGCTTGCGGCGATCGCTTTCTGCCACGCGCTCCTCCTGCAAAATCGTGTCCAATCTCGGCAAGCTCGGGTGCTTGCACTCGGCGGCTGGGCCATCGCGGCGGCGGCGCTCGTATCGCCGCTGTGCGCATTGTCCGTTGCGCTATTTTCAGCCCGCGTGGCGCAGCACATGGTCCTGCTGCTGGTCGCCGCCCCCATGATCGCCGCCGGACTGCCGCGCCTGCGCGAATCGACCGAATCATGGACCCTCTGGGTCAGCACCATGATGTTCTTCGCCGCGCTATGGTTTTGGCACATGCCCGTGCCCTATGACTCCACTTTCACTTCCACTGTCCTGTACTGGACGATGCACCTGACGCTGTTCGGCAGCAGCATTCTGCTTTGGAGGGAACTGATCCACCACTCCTCGCGCCAAACCGCGCAAGTGCTTGCGGCCGGCATGCTTACGCTCGTACAGATGGGACTCCTGGGCGCGGTGCTCGCGCTAGGCAACCGTCCTATGTTCCTGTGGCACCTCACGACGACGCAGGTTTGGGGTTTGACGCCGCTGCAGGACCAGCAGCTCGGCGGAGCCGTCATGTGGGTGCCGGGTATTGCACTGTTTCTGTGGGCAGCCTTGCGCTCCATCACCCGGCTCTGGCAGTCCATCGAACGGGCCCGGCCTGCGTGACTGCCTCGCCCCTCGGCTACCTGGGCCATGCCGCGGGGGTTCGTGCACAGGCGATTTTGCCGCTCACCTGGTTCACGCTCTCGGTCTCCATCGTCGTCTGTCTCATCATCGGCGCAATGTTATGGGCCGCCGTACGGCGTGGGCCGCGGAACAACGCCGGCGGCGACGTCGCTTCGGTCGCCGTGGAACGCGGGCCCAACGGGACTCGATGGATCAGTGTCGGCCTGGCCGTCTCGGCGGTGCCGCTGGCGATCACGCTCATCTGGACCATGATTACGCTGGCTGCCATCGCAGGCCCGCCTTCAAATCCGGATTTGGTTCTCGATATCACGGCGCGTCAGTGGTGGTGGGAGGTTCAATACGATTCGCCCCAGCCGTCGGAGCAATTCACGACGGCCAATGAAATTCACATTCCCGTGGGTGCTCGCGTACTCGTGCGCCTGCATGCCAGCGACGTCATCCACAGTTTTTGGGTCCCGGCCCTGTCCGGCAAGACCGATGCCATTCCCGGTCAGACCAACGCCACCTGGATACAGGCAGGGGCGGCCGGACGCTATTTGGGGCAGTGCTCGGAGTATTGCGGCTACCAGCACGCTCACATGGCATTCGAGGTCGTCGCCGAGCCGCAGGCCGAATTCGACCGCTGGCGGGCGTCCCAGCTCGCATCGGCGGCGGCGCCGAGCACCGATTCGCAATCGCGGGGGCAAGCACTCGTCGAGTACCGCTGCGGCCTGTGCCATCGGGTGCGCGGTACCGATGCGGGCGCGGTGATGGCTCCGGATCTGACGCATGTCATGAGCCGCCGGACCCTGGCGGCCGGCACGTTGCTCAACAATCCGGGGAACCTCGCCGGTTGGATCGAGAATCCGCAGGCGCTCAAACCGGGTAATCAGATGCCCAATCAATTCCTCTCGGCAAAACAATTATCGGACACGCTCGCGTACCTGGAGACGCTCAAATGAGGCAGCCTGATTTCCGCACGCCGGTGATCGGTGCCGACAGTGTTTCGCACGAGGCGCGATTGCTGAGCCTGTGGGAGACATCGCCGGGCCTCAAGGGGTTTCTCGCCACCGTCGATCACAAGCAAATCGGCATTCGCTACATCGTCACCGCCTTCATCTTCCTGGCGATCGGCGGCCTCGAGGCCTTGGTCATGCGCATGCAGCTCGCAGGGCCGAATCTCTCGCTGTTGACGCCGGAGCAGTACAACCAGCTGTTTTCCACTCATGGCATGACCATGATTTTCCTATACGCGTCGCCGATTTTGTCCGGCTTCGCCAATTACCTGTGGCCGCTCCTGCTCGGCAGCCGCGACATGGCTTTTCCGCGGCTGAATGCCTTGGGCTATTGGATCTACCTGGCCAGCGGCCTATTTTTATACGCCGGCTTTCTCACCGGCAACGGACCCAATGACGGTTGGTTCAACTACGTACCGTACGCGTCGCGCGATTTCAATCCGGGACTCAATGAAGATTTTTACGCGCTCGGCATGGTGTTCCTCGGCATTTCGACGACCGTCGGCGCCGCCAACTTCGTCGTGACGGCGTTTCGAACGCGGGCGCCCGGCATGTCCGTCAATCGCCTGCCCATCCTCGTCTGGGGCACACTGACCGCCAGCATCGCGAACCTGATCGTCGTGCCGGCGGTGAGCCTGGCATTTTTCCTGCTGTGGATGGACCGGCAGTTCGGTACGCACTTCTTCGACCCGGCCGGCGGCGGCCAGCCGCTGCTGTGGCAGCACCTGTTCTGGATATTCGGCCATCCGTGGGTCTACGCCATCGTACTGCCCGCCATGGGAATGGTGTCCGACGGATTGCCGGTGTTCTGCCGCCGGCCCTTGGTCGGCTATTCCCTGGTGGCCCTGTCCACCGTCGCGACGATGATCTTGGGGTTCGGTGTGTGGGTGCACCACATGTTCGCGACCGGATTGCCGGCACTCGGGCTGGCGTTTTTCTCCGGGGCATCGATCGTCATCACGTTGCCGTCGGCCGTGGCCGTATTCGCCTGGCTCGCGACCATTTGGCTGGGAAAGCCCGTCATCACCACGGCGTTCCTGTTCTTTTCGTCGATGATATTGCTGTTCGTCATTGGGGGCGTCTCCGGTTTCATGACCGCGAGCGTGCCGGTGGATTGGCAGCTCACCGATACGTATTTCGTGGTCGCGCACCTGCATTACGTCCTGATCGGAATCAACGTGTTCCCGGTGGTCGGCGCAACTTATTTTTGGTTTCCGAAAATGACCGGAAGGAAGCTCGACGAGCGGTTGGGCCGCTGGAATTTCTGGACCATGTTCCTGGGCTTCAATATCGCGTTCCTGCCGATGCATCTCACCGGTCTTCTCGGCATGCCGCGCCGCGTCTACACCTACAACGACTACGGCGGCTGGCAGGCGCTCAATCTCATCACCTCCATCGGCAGTCTGGTGCTGGCAATCGGCGTGCTTCTGTTCTTCATCAATGTCATCCGAAGCCTCCGGCTGGGTGCGCCTGCCGGGAAGAACCCCTGGGACGCACCCACCTTGGAGTGGTCGGTCTCGTCGCCCCCGCCTCCTTACAATTTTGCGGTGATTCCAACGGTCGCCTCCCGCCATCCTCTCTGGGAGGGTCGGCTCGGAACGGACGGAGGGCTGTCCTCCCTGGATCGAGGCATGCTGCTCGACAGCGGCAAGGAAACCATCGGCACGTCGGCGCTGGACGCCGAACCCGACATGGTGCTCGAGATGCCCGGTGACAGTTTCGCTCCCCTGGCCCTGGCGGTCGGACTCGCGGTCACCTTTGTGGGCCTGCTGCTTCGGACCTGGCCCGCAGCGGGGGCCGGCGGCGTGATTGTTGCGCTCGCCATTCTCGCGTGGCTTTGGCCGCGCCGGGAATTGCGGGAACGGGAGCCGGCTCATGGCTGAGATCGCCGTATCGCAACCGCAAAACCTGCCGGTGGGTCCGGTGGGCCGATACGGTATCGGCTGGTGGGGAGTCGCGACGCTGGTCGCCAGCGAGGCGGCGCTTTTTTCCTATCTGTTATTCGCCTACTACTACACCGGGGCGACCACCCAGCAGGGATGGCTGCTCGAACCTTCGCCGGCGCTGAAACTTGCGCTGCCCAACACCCTGTTGCTGCTGCTCTCGAGCCTTGCGGCCTGGTGGGGCGAACGCGGGGTTCTGCAGCGCCGCCGCCCGCAAGCTCTTGCCGGCTTCGGTCTGGCATTTCTCATGGGTTGCGGATTCGTTGCGGTGCAGTGTCTGGAGTGGCATTCGAAGACCTATGGCATCGGCGTCTCGAGCTATGCGTCTCTGTACTTCGTCACGACGGGATTTCATATCGTTCACGTCCTCGTCGGCCTGCTCGTTCTGCTGGCCATCTTCGGTTGGACGGCTCTCGATTACTTCAGTCCGCGCCGGCATCTCGTGGTTTCCGCCGGCGTGCTCTACTGGCATTTCGTCGATGTCGTGTGGCTGTTCGTTTTCACTACTTATTATCTAACCCCTTACCTCGGGTTCGGCCGATGAATCCTGCACCGCACGCCGACCGGGTCAGAGTGCACGAAGGCTTCTTCGCACTCGGCGCGCCCATCGCCTGGTACCTGCAGCTGTGCTCGGGCTACGCGTTGGCGAGCGCTCCGTGCTTCAGCGAAGGCCGGCGGATGGCCGCGGCATTCCTGTGGCTTCCGCGATGCGCGGGCTGATCGTTCTGCTGGCCGTGTGCGCCGCCGCAGCCGCTTCGTGCGGCGGAGGCAGCGAGGCGCACCGCACCGCGCGTGCGAAAACTCTCATTGCAAATCATTGCGCAGCCTGCCACCAAGTGCCGGGGGTTGCCGCGGCGCAGGGCCGGGTGGGTCCGGCGCTCGCGCACATTCGCGTGCAGCAGATCATTGCCGGGTATTTCGCGAACAGCCCCGACACTTTGACTGGTTGGATCGAACATCCGCAAGCCATGCTGCCTGGGAACGCAATGCCCGACATGGAGCTGTCGCATGAGCAGGCCATGACCATTGCCGATTACCTTTACGCCATGGATTAGCGCCTATGAAAATATCCTCGATCATTCCCATTGTCGCTGCGCTGCCGATCGGCGCGTGGAGTCAAACCGTGCCTTCGCCGGTCCCCCAGGATGAGGTCTTCTCGCGTGAGGAGATCGGCCATGCCTTGGCGCCGCCTACTCCAGAAGCGGGCCGCACGGCCGCGAGCAGCGCCAACGCCCCGGCCGACGACGGACAGTGGACCATGCCGTCGAAAAATTATGCGTCCACGCGGTTTTCGTCTCTCACGGAAATCACGACGGGCAATGTCAAAACGCTGACGCCTGACTTTACCTTCTCGCTCGCCGTGAACAAGGGCCAGGAGGCGGCGCCCATCGTCGCGGACAACACTCTATACGTGGTCACCGCTTATCCAAATTTGGTGTACGCCTTGGATCTGACCAGGCCGGGTGCGCCGCTCAAGTGGAAATTTGCGCCGAAGCCGGCACCCGCGAGCCAGGGCGTGGCGTGCTGCGACGTCGTCAACCGAGGTGGTTCGGTGAGCAATGGCAAGTACATTTTCAACACGCTCGATGGGCAAACCATCGCCCTCGACGTCAAGACGGGAAAACCGCTGTGGCGCACGCAGCTCGGGAATTTCGTCAAGGGCGAGACGATAACCATGGCCCCCTTGGTCGCGAACGGCCGCGTCTACGTCGGCAATGCCGGCGGCGAGATGGGGGTGAGAGGGTGGATCATCGCGCTGGACGAGAACACCGGCAAGCTCGTATGGCGCGCCTACGACACGGGCCCGGATGCCGAGGTCCTGATCGGCGCCGACTTCAAGCCGCACTACACGGAGGATCAGGGCAAGGATCTCGGCGTCAAGACCTGGCCTCCGGAAGCATGGAAGATCGGCGGCGGCAACGTTTGGGGCTGGATCACCTACGATCCGGAACTCAATACGGTTTATCACGGCACGGGAAACCCAGGTCCGTGGAACAATGCGCAGAGGCCGGGCGACAATAAGTGGACCGCCGGACTATTCGCCCGCGATCCCGCGTCGGGATCGGCGCATTGGTACTATCAGTATTCGCCCCACGACGAGCATGACTACGACGGGGTGAATGAACAGATCCTGCTCGACATGCCGTTCGCCGGAAAGATGCAGAAGGTTCTCATCCACCCCGACCGCAACGGCTACGTCTATGTAATCGAGCGAACCACCGGGACCGTTCTGTCCGCCGATCCCTACGGCCCGGTGAATTCGACCAAGGGGGTGGATCTCCAGAGCGGCAAGCCGATCATCAATCCGGCGAAGCAGACCAAACTCGGCGAAACGGTGCGCAATATCTGCCCGACGGCCTCGGGGGCCAAGGACTGGAATCCCAGCAGCTTCAGCCCGCAAACCGGTTTGATCTACATCCCGCATGAAAATATGTGCATGGACTGGATGAGCATGGAGGTCAATTACATCTCGGGTACCCCGTACGTCGGCGCCAACGTGCACATGAAGCCAGGCCCGGGCGGGAATCGCGGCGAACTCACGGCCTGGGATCCGGTACAGCGGCGGCCCGCTTGGACCGTGAAAGAGAATTTCCCGTTGTGGTCCAGCACCATGGTGACCGCCGGCGACATCGTCTTCTATGGAACCATGGATGGATGGTTCAAGGCCGTCAGCGCACGCACCGGGGATCTTCTGTGGCGCTACAAAGTCGACAGCGGAATCATCAGCCAGCCGGTCAGCTATCGCGGACCGGACGGGCATCAATACATCGCCGTTCTCTCGGGCGTGGGCGGATGGTCGGGCGCGGTCGTGTCCGGACCCGTCGATCCGCGCGATGGATCGGCGGCACTCGGCATGGTCAATGCGATGTCAGACCTCCCCAAGTACACAACGGCAGGAGGGACGCTTTATGTTTTCTCGCTTCCCCATTGAAATGGCGGCCCTGGCGGTGTTGCTAGCCGCGGGCTGCCAGAAAGGACCGCAGTCGGGCCAGCCCGCGGAGCAGGCGAATCGCCAGGGCATCATCGATTCCGCGCTCTCGCCGGGTGTCGATCACTCCCTGGTGAGCGGCGATCCGAGAGCGGCCGCCTACTACAACAATGCCGATGCGGTGAATGCCGGCAAGCACCTGTTCCAGCAATACAATTGTTCAGGCTGTCACTCGAATGGCGGCGGCGGCATGGGACCCTCATTGATGGATGATGAGTGGATCTACGGCAGCCGCTTGGAACAGATCCATCAAACGCTGGTCGAGGGGCGGCCGAACGGCATGCCGGCGTGGGGCGGCAAGGTGCCGGACGAGCAGCTGTGGCAGTTGGCGGTGTACGTCCGATCCATGTCGCTTCCGCAGACGCTGGCTGCGCAACAGGGAGACACGCCGTCCCAGTCCCCGGCGCCGGTGCCTCCCGAGGCGGACCAAGACGCGGGTTGGTCGCCGCCGCCGGCAACGACCAACGATTATACGAGCACGACGAAAGGGCCGAATTGAGAGTATCGGCGGCGGTCCTCATCACGCTCGCCGCCGCCGGCGCGAGTGCTGCCGGTCTTGCGAGTGCCGCCGGCCCTGCGCACGATGCGGGCGCCGCGGGCGTGGAGGGCGCCGCATCCGGGGCGCAGCGCCTGACGGTCTGCGCGGATCCGAACAATCTGCCGTTTTCCAATCGCAAACTGGAAGGATTCGAAAATAAGATCATCGCGCTGATAGCCCGTGATTTGGGTGAACGCATCGACTATGTGTGGTGGGCGCAGCGGCGCGGTTACGTACGGAGCACGCTCAACGAGTCGAAGTGCGACATCTGGCCGGGGGTCGCCACCGGCGTGGGGATGGTGCAATCCACCCGGGCGTATTATCGATCGACGTACGTGTTCGTCAGCCGCGCCGACGCGCCGCTCGGCAAGTTGACCTTGGACGATCCGCGGCTGAAGACGGCATCGATCGGCGTGCAGATGATCGGCAATGACTCCATGAATACGCCGCCGGCCCATGCCATCGCGAGCCGGGGAATCATCGACAACGTGCACGGATACATGCTTTACGGCGACTACGATCAGCCCAATCCCCCCGCCGAGATCATCAAGGCGGTTGTCGATCGAAAGATCGATGTGGCCCTCGTCTGGGGGCCGCTCGCGGGGTATTTTTCCCACCGCGCTTCGGTTCCGATGCGGATGGATGCGGTCACGCCGGCGGAAGACCCGCGATGGCCGATGGAGTTCGCCGTTTCGATGGGGGTTCGGCGCGGCGCGGGCGCCCTCGTCGGCCGGGTCAATGCCGTCTTGGAGCGGGAACAACAGGCGATCGATGCCATCTTGACGGACTATCAGGTGCCTCTGGAGCCGTTGGTTCCGCCGCCCGGCGATTGACGCCCAGGCGAACGCCGCTGCGCTGGTCGCCGAAGAACGAGTATCCTTCCGCGTCGCTGCGAACGGAGGATCGAATGAACAACCCTGCAACGGCCATCGCGTCGACCCGATGGTCGTCGAATCTTTTGTTCCTCATCATCGCGATCGGCACGGAGGCCGGCATCGCCAATGTATGGAAATTCAGCTATCTGGCGGGTGCAAACGGCGGCGGACTATTCGTTGCGTTGTACTTCATCGCCCTGATCCTGGTGGCGATTCCGGCATTGATGGCCGAGATGCTCATCGGACGCCACGGCGGCAGGAGCGCGGTCGGCACCATGAATATCCTGGTGGCCCGCGACGGCATATCGCCCTTTTGGAAGATCTTCGGCGTCATGGCGAGCATCGCGGTGTTCCTGATCCTGAGCTACTACTGCGTGATCTGCGGCTGGATGGTCAATTACTTCGTGTTTGGCCTCTCGGGAGGCTTCAAGGCCATGGACGCCGCCGGAGCCGTGTCGGCCTATCAGCGCATGCTCGCGAATCCCCTCGGCATGCTGTTCTATTCGGGAGTGATCGTCGCCGTCACGGCCTTCGTCGTGGCGGGCGGCGTCAATAAGGGCATAGAAAGGGTCTCGGGCGTGCTGACGCCCGCACGCCTGCTGATCCTGGTGTGTTTGCTGATCTATTCGATTTGCTTTGCCGATATCGGCGCGGCATTTCGTTTTCTTTTCACCATCGACTGGAGCCGGCTGACCGCGGCGGTGGTCGTGACGGCCGTGGGGCAGGCGTTTTTCTCGCTGGGCATCGGCGTCGGCGTGATGCTGACCATGGGCGCCTATATGAAGCCGGAGTATTCGATTCCGCGCGCGGTATTCACCGTCGCGATAGCGCAAGGGTTGGTGGCGCTGATCGCCGGCCTGTCGATTTTTCCGCTGGTGTTCACCTATGGTCTTGCGCCGACACAAGGCCCGGGGTTGATCTTCGTGACGCTTCCCGTGGCTTTCGGGCAAATGCCTTACGGACAGCTGTTCGGGACATCGCTGTTCCTGACGCTGTCCTTCGCGGCCATCACCGCGACCACCGTGATCTTCGAGACCATCGTATCGGTGCTGCAGGAGTACACGCGCCTGCCCCGGCGGCGCGTCGTGTATGCGAGCGCGGCGATGATCTGGCTGACCGGCATCTTGACCGTGTTGTCCTTCAACCGTTGGAGCGCCGTGTACCCCTTGCGGCTGTTCGGCATTTCCTCGTCCAAAACGCCGTTCGAGCTGCTCGATTATCTGACCTCCAACATCATGATGCCCGCCGGCGGCCTGATGGTGGCGTTGATCGGCGGATGGGCTCTTTCGCGCGAGTCTACCTGCAGGGAGTTGGGGCTGGGGAACGGCTGGGCGTTCAGTTTGTGGCGATTCCTGGTTCGCTACGTCGTCCCCTTGGCCATCGTCGTTATTTTTCTGTCGGTTCGCTGAGGTTTGTTGGAAAAAGTCCACAATCGTTGCGCTGGGGGCAACGAACCGCCCTGGCAATGTCATTGCAAGACGCGTTCGCCGGCGGGAATATCGAACCCTTGCAATGCCGCCCCGGCGATCCTTGAGGGTTCGGCAAGGATCGAGAATGAAACACGACAGATCATCCATGTGGGCCGTCATGGTCTTCGGCGCGGCGGTCCTGGCGCTCTGCGCCGGACAAAGCCGGACGGCGCGCGCCGAGTCGCCCGACCCGTTGGTCAAGATGTTCGTTTGGTGGAATGCCGCATACAAGCAGAAGGATGGCTTCACGGCCGAGGCTTTCTCGCGATATTTCACCGCCGACGCCGTCATGCGCATCAACGGCAAGGATCGCTGCGCCGGGGTCGAGGACCTGGCGAAGCATTTCCGCGATATTCAGGCGCGTACCGAAATGGTTGCGATCGAACTGCCGTTCCTCGATGAGTTCACGTCGCCCGACGGCGATCGCATCTTTACTCATCACTTCGTCCGGGCCCGTGAGCACGGCAAGGACAGCCGCGAACGCGTCATGGGTTTCGTGACCGTGAAGAACGGCAAGATTTCCTTGATCAATTTCGTCAGCGTGCCGGATCCGTCGCCCGACGACAGCGGGAAGAAAAAATGAATTAGGCGGGTGTGTGGGGGGGGGGATTGGCTCAATCGTCGTGCCGCAGCCTGCGGCATCGGCCTGTCGATTATCGAAGAAATGGGAGATTTTCAATGACACATACCCGAAGCCCGCGTCTGCGGGACGGCATCAGGCTGATCCTGTGCGGCGCAAGCACGCTCCTGGCCTCGACCTACGGAGCGGGCGCCATCGCCGACACGGCCGCCGACGCCGCGTCGGACACCTTGGAAGAAGTCACCGTCACTGCGCAGCGTCGTCAGGAAAATGCCCGGGACGTGCCGATCAGCTTGACGGTCTTCAATGCCGCCGCCATCGAACAGCAGAATTTTCAGGGCGTGGAGAGCTACTTTTCCCAGACGCCGAACGTCAGTTTTACCTCCGAAGGCACGCGCGACCGCAAGCAGCTCTCCTTGCGCGGAGTCAGCGACCAGCTGTCGCCGGACAATGACATCAAAGAAGGCAGCTTCGGCTTCTACATCGATGAGTTCAACGTCGCGCAGGGCACGTCCAACCCGGAAATAGTCGATATCGACCGGATCGAGGTGTTGCGCGGGCCGCAGGGCACGTACTTCGGGCGGAACGCCGTCGGCGGCGCCATCAATATCACGACCAAGCAGCCGACCAATGATTTCTTCGCGGAAGCCAGCGCGCAGTACTCGAGCTTCAATACGGTCGACTCGCACGTCATTTTGAATCTGCCCCTGATCGACAACGTACTGGCGGTCCGGCTCGTCGGCCGCGATGAAACCAGCGACGGCAACATCAAGAACATCAATCTCATCGGCGGCGGCAACGACAGCAAGTACACCTACGGCAAAATCATCGTCCGGTATACGCCGAACGACCGGTTGACCATCGATACGACCGGGACCGTGTCGAACGAACATGTCGGCATGCGCAACGGCGTCCCCTCGGGTGTGCTCGGCGATTTTTCCGCCAGCGTCCTTTATTCCGGTCCGCCCTATAACGGCGCGGCGATTCCCGACGGCGTCGGCTTCTACCCCAACAATACGACGAAGGTCAATTTCAACCGCCCGCAGGACGACGGCACCCGCTTCAACTACGTCAGCAACCGGATCAAGTTCAACGCCGACGCCTTCACCGTCACCAACGTTCTCGGCTACATGTATTCGAACGAATTCGAGGGCGGCGACATCGACGGTTCGAGCCTCGATCTGTTCTATGAGCAGGAATCGATCAAGCGCAGCTCGTTGAGCGAGGAGCTTCGCTTCCAATCCATACCCGGCGGTACCGTCGATTGGACGGGGGGCGTCTACTACGGCCACGACACCGGACATACGACCCAATATACATTTTCGGGTGCGGACAATCCGTTCGGCCTGCCCAACGGATTCGAGGTCACCTCTTCGCTGTCCGACTCGTCGGACGTCAGCACCGCGCTTTTCGGCGAAGGCGTGTGGCATATCGATCCGCGCGTCTCGCTGACATTCGGCGCCCGCTACACGCATGAAACGGTCTATAACGACGGGTTCAACACGTCGGGCTCCCAGGTGTTGAACTACGTGAACGGCACCGCGACATTCAACAATTTCTCGCCGCGCCTGTCGCTCTTGTACCTTGCCTCGGATCAGGTCAATCTATACGCCACCATTTCGCGCGGGTTCAAGGCCGGGGGAATCGAGGCACAGCCGTACCCTCTGCCGAACGACGTTTACAAGCCGGAAACTCTGACGAATTACGAGTTTGGCGTGAAGAGCGAATCCGCCGACCGGCGATTGCGTCTGGACGCCGACGTGTTTTACATGGATTGGAAGGACATCCAGGCCGATTACGCCGTGGGCCAACCGGTCCCAGGGGGCGGCGTGCAGTTCATCACCGGCATCGCGAACGCATCCGCTGCGCGCAGCTACGGATTTGAGGCGGAAGCCACGGCGCTGCTGGTGCCGGGCTTCACCGTCGGGGCGGGCGCCGGCTACGATCGCGCCTACTACGTCAACTACACCGACGCGCAGACCGGCGTCGGGACCCAGGGCGATTTGAGCGGCGCGACGCTGCCGAACTCTCCGAAGTGGACCTTGCATGCGGACGGCGAGTACACGCACAAGGTCACGGATGACGTGTCCGGTTTTGCGCGGCTCGAGTGGTATTACAAGGGCGGCATCGTGCCGGATCAAAGTTCGGAATTTCACACTGGTTTTCCCTGGGATGTGCCGGCCTACAATGTGTGGAACCTGCGAGCCGGCATCACCCGCGAAAACTGGAGCGTGACCGCTTTCGCGGAGAATCTGTTCGACAGAAAGTACTATACGAACGCTTATGAAAAGGCGTTCGCCACCGGCATGTTCCTGGAGCCCTCGTACCGCAATGTCGGCGTACGCCTGACCGTGCGGACGAAGTAAGCGGGTGCGCGCCGCCGGCCGGTCATCATGGATGACGGTGGCGCTGTCGGCCTGCCTGCTCTGCGCCGCCATGACCTGCGCGGCGGCCGGCGACACGGAGTCGCAGCGCTTCGCGGCGTTTCTGGATGCGGTGTACGCGCAGAACCTGTCCCATAGCCCGGAGCTCGCCACCGAGTTCGCATCGAGGGAGGGCTATGACCGATGGAACGACCGGTCCGAGCCGGCCCTCGCTGCGGACGCGGCGCGCGTGCGCCGCTTCGTCGCGGAAGCGAAGAAGGCCTTCGACTACGGCAAGCTCGATGCAGCAAGTCAATTGCAGTACCGCGTCTTCCTCGACGAGCAGCAGCTCCTGCTCGACCGCTATCGATGGCGCGACCACTTCTATGCCTTGAACCAGATCGTCGGCCTGCACATCGACGTGCCGGGCACATTGACCGGATCGCAGCTCGTAGAAACCGAAGTGGATGCCCTGGCCTATATCCGGCGCATCGAGGCCGTGGCGCCGGCGTTTCGCCAGCTCATCCGCAACATGCAGAGGCAGGCAAACAAGGGCATCTACATTCCGAAGTCCGTATATCCCCTGCTGATCGAGGGTGCAGAGAACGTCATCAAGGGCGCACCCCACGATTCGGGTGCGGACAGCCCCATCTTTGCGGACTTCAAGCGGCGTGTCGCGAAGCTCGACATCCCCGACGAGCGGAAAAGCCGTTTGACCGGAGAAGCCCGCGCGGCATTGACCCAGCAGCTGCAGCCCGCGTACGAGCAGCTGATTCGGTTGCTGAAAGCCCAAAGCGCCCAAACTTCAGTATCGGGCGGCATTTGGCGACTGCCCGACGGCGATGCTTTTTACGCGTTTCTCGTGCGTCAGTTCACCACGACGGACATGACTCCGGCGCAGATTCACGACATGGGACTCGCTGAGATGGCGCGGTCCCAGGCGGAAATTGCCGCGCTCATGACCCGCCTCGGATTCACGGGCACCGTCGGGGAATTCATGGCCAAAATGAAATCCGACCCGCACAACTACATGAGCGACGACGATGCCGGGCGCGCCGCCTACCTGGCGAAGGCGCGCGGCATCGTCGCCGCGATGCAGGAGAAGATCACGGATGCCTTCGACGCTCCGCCGCCGCTTCCGCTGCGGATCGCGAGGACGGACGCATACAAGGAAGCTTCTTCGCCGGTCGGCTTTTACGAAGCGGGCTCCGCCGACGGCAGGCGGCCCGGAACCGTTTATTTGAATCTGTCCGATATGAAGGCGTTGCCGCTCGATGAGCTGGAGGATCTTCTCTACCATGAAGGTGTTCCCGGCCACCACATGCAGATTTCGACGATTCTCGTCGATCGATCGATTCCGCAACTGCGCAAAGTCAACGAATGGTGGCAGGACAGCGCGTTCGTGGAAGGGTGGGGCCTCTACGCAGAGCGCTTGGGCAAGGACCTCGGCTTTTACCAGGATCCCTACTCGGAATTCGGGCTGTTGTCGGGAGAACTGTGGCGCGCAAGCCGCCTGGTCGTCGACAGCGGGCTGCACTACAAGCATTGGACGCGCGAGCAGGCGATTCGATATTTGAACGAGAATACCCCGAGTCCCGAGGCAACCAACGTCCGGGCGGTGGACCGCTACCTCGCGGTTCCGGGACAAGCGACGTCTTTCATGGTGGGGATGCGGAAATTCGTCGCGGAAAGAGAGCGGGCACGCCAGGCGCTCGGCGCTGACTTCGATTTGCGGGAGTACCACCGCGTGGCTCTCAGCAGCGGATACATCCCTCTGTGGGCGCTGGATCAAAAAGTCACGGCCTGGATTCAATCGAAGGCCAGGCCGCCCAAAGCCGGATCCGGCGGCGAGACGGCGCATGCGAACGCGGCGTTCGACGAGATGCTGGAGGCTTATTGGCGCGATTTTCTCGCATTGAATCCCATCCTCGCCCTGTCGCACGGCGATGCCCGCAGCGAGGATCAATTCGACGATTCACTGCAGGATGCCTGGCGAGCCCGCATGCTCGACATGCTGGATAAGTACACGCGGGCCAGCGGCGGTTTTTCGACCGAGGCGCTGGCGCCCTCCGATCGCGTCAGTCTCGCCATGCTGCGCGAGCAATTGACCAATGCCAGGGATTTCTATTCCAGCGGCCTGTTCGAGACGTCTCGCATGCTCCCGATCGATCAATTTCAAGGTGAGCACGCCGCATTCGCAGCCGACGCAGCCGGAGCGGGTGCCTATCCCTTCAAGACGCCGGAGGATTACGACAACGAACTCAAGCGCGCGCGCCGCTACGCGCGCTGGACCGACGATGCCATCGCACGCATGCGCGAGGGCATCAAAGCCGGAGTGGTGCTGCCGCGGATGGTCGTGCAGCGAATCCTGCCGCAGCTGCAGGCGCACTTCGGCAAACCTCCCGAGAAGACTGAATTTTGGCAGCCGGTCGCGACCATGCCGCAGGCCTTCGACCCGGCAACCAAAGCGCGCCTCGAGCGCGCGTACCGCATCGGCATTGCGCAGGTGCTCGAACCGGCCTACCGGCGGCTGTTCCACTTCATGAAGGATGATTACCTGCCTCATTGCCGAGACAGCGTCGGGCTGGGGGGAATCCCGGGAGGCGCGGCTCTATACGATTACGACGTGCGGTTTCATACGACGACCCGGCTTTCACCGCCGGAGATTCACGCGCTCGGCATCGCGGAGGTGACCCGGATCGAATCGGAGCTTGCGAAGGTCCAGGCCGCCGTCGGGTTCGAAGGTACGTTGCCGGAATTCTTCGCGCGCGTTCGTTCCGACCCGGAACGAAAATTCAAGTCGCGCCAGGAAATCATCCCGGCCTTCGAATCGGCGCGGCAGCGTATCGTCGGCAATCTTCCCCGGCTGTTCGACGTGACACCGCGCGCCGAATTCCAGATACGCGCGCTGCCGGAGTCGTCCAGGAACTCCCAGGGCAACGGCTATTATTCCGCCGCCGGCGCCGACGGATCGCGTCCGGGAATTCTGTGGATCAATACGTACGCTCCGGGCGTCAGCGATACGTTCAACGTGATGACGCTTACCCTGCACGAGGGCCTGCCGGGGCACCATTTTCAGACCTCCGTCGCCCAGGAACAATCGGACCTTCCTTCTTTCCGGCGGTTCGATTTCACCAATGCGTACGGAGAGGGCTGGGCCCTGTATGCCGAGTCTCTCGGCAAGGAACTCGGCGTGTTCGACGATCCCTGGGACTACTACGGGCATCTCAACTATGCGATCTTGCGGGCGAACCGGCTGGTGATCGATACCGGCCTGCACGCCATGGGTTGGAATGTTGAAGCCGGAGTGCGGTGGATGATGCAACATTCCTCGATGACCCGCGAGCAGGCCGCAGCCGAGGTCGAGCGCTATGTCGCGTATCCGGCCCAGGCGTTGTCGTACAAGATCGGCGAACTGAAAATCCGCGAATTGCGGCGCCGCGCCGAACAGGAATTGGGGCCAAAATTCGACCTGCGTGCCTTCCACGACCAGATTCTCAAGGGCGGCAGCATGCCCCTGTCCGTTCTCGAGCAAGGCGTGGATCGATGGATCGCGGCCAGCCGCGCGGAATGTCCTGGGATATACTCAACCCGTGCAGGACTTGAACCTCCGCTACCTCTACGAAGCGGCCAAGTTGGGCTCGATGCGGGCGGCTGCCGATAATTTAGGCGTGGCAGTCTCGTCGGTGAGCCGGCAAATTTCCCAGCTCGAGGCCGAGATCGGGGTAGGCCTGATCGAGCACGGCCGCCGCAATATAAAACTGACGGAAACCGGGCTGCTGCTGATCGAGCATTACTCGGAACAGCTGCGGCTCAACGAAGCCTTTGACGCCAAGCTTTCCGATATCAAGGGCCTGCGGACCGGCCGCATTCACCTGGCGATCGGCGAGGGCTTCATCGGGCAGCCCTTGTCGAATTTGCTGGTGCGCTTCAACGCCAAGCATCCTGGATTGTTCATCAACGTCCACATGTCTGCATCGTCGAACGAGGTCGTGCGCCTGGTTGCCGAAGACGGTGCGCACCTCGGACTGGTATTCCAAGCTTCCGACGATCCGAGAATTCGCGTGTTGGCCTCGGTGCGCCAGCCGCTGTGCGCCATCATGAAGAGGGATCATCCGCTCGCGGGACACAAGCTTCTGAAACTGGCGGATCTGAAATCCTACCGCCTGTGCCTGCCGGAGTCTTCGTTCCGAACCCGGCAGCTGCTGCAGACCGCCGAATCCAACGAACGGGTATCGCTGACGCCGAGCATCACCTCCAACTCCATCACTTTGTTGAAGAGTTTGCTGGAGTCCGGCGAATTCTTCACGCTGTTGCCCGTCCTGGCCGTCGGCAAGGAAGTCGAAAACGGCCAATTTGCGGCGGTGCCCATCGACAGCAGCGCCCTTCAGGATGCCGCCGTGCACCTGATCAGCCGGCTGGGCCGGCGCCTACCGCCGGCGCCGCTGCGCATGCTCACCGCATTGACCGCCTATCTCGAAGCGTGCGGGGGAACCATCGACACCCCTGAAATACCCGCGGGCGCACCGGGCACGCCTTGATTGCGCGGGCGCGCCGCACAGATTGCGGCAAACGCAAAGCTCTTCGGTGTTCAGGTTATTGATCGGGATTGGCCGAATCCGCAACATGTCGTCTAAATGAGCAACGCAGAGAACCAGGATTCCAAGGATGGCCATGAGCGTGGGCCGTTCTTCGAACTATATGATTTGAAGGTCGAAGTCATCGCCCCTCCCGGGGCCCGCATACTGTGCGGCGCCCGGCCTGGGGACTGGTTCGAGCTGCGCGGCGAGATGCTGTACATCCCGCCCGGGCAGGGCTTCTCGATCTATTCCCTGGCGGCGTTGATGCTGTTGCTTCCCGCCAAGCAGCGCGTGCTCGACCCCTACGACTGGATGTATTCGGATTCGGATATCGCCTGTCCGGATCCGAATTGCCCGTCCATGTTCCGAATCACGCGTCTCGGCAAGCGCCTGTTCGAGCGCAGCGCCACGACTGCGACGCCCGTTCCGACGATCTCCAAGTAAGCGCCGCCCGCATGCGCATCCAGATGTCCAATGGATATGAATTTTCGCGGGTCATCAAGGGAGGATGGCACCTCGCCGGAGACCATGGAGTCATCGATCCGGAGCAGGCGGTGCACGATATGGCCGCCTTCGTGGAGGCGGGCATCACCACTTTCGATTGCGCCGACATCTATACCGGGGTCGAAGCGCTGATCGGCCGGTTTCGGGCGCTTTATCCGCGGCTGGCCAAGGACGTGCAAGTTCACACGAAATTCATTCCCGACCTGCACGTGCTGGCGGAAGTCGACTCCACGTACGTCGAAAGGTGCATCGACCGCTCTCTCATGCGCCTGGGGCTGGAACGATTGGATTTGGTGCAATTCCACTGGTGGGACTACGGAGTTGCCGGCTACGTGGAGGCGGCCGCCGCGCTCGCACGCCTGCGCGATAAAGGCAAGATCGCCAATATCGGCGTGACCAATTTCGACGTGCCGCATCTGTCGGAGATTCTCGACGCCGGGGTGCCGGTGGTTTCGATGCAGGCTCAGTACTCGCTGCTCGACGAGCGGCCCAGAAACGGCATGATCGACCTATGCCGCCGCAGCGACATAGCGGTCATCTGCTATGGCACGGTCGCCGGCGGTTTTCTTTCGGAGCGCTGGGCCGGACGGCGCGAGCCCGGCGGCGAACTGACCAACAGGTCGTTGATCAAGTACAAATTGATCATCGACGATTTCGGCGGCTGGGACCTGTTCCAGCAGCTGCTGCTGACGTTGGGCCGCATCGCGGTCAAGCATCGCTGCGACATTGCGACGGTGGCGTCGCGGTCGGTATTGAACCGGGATCAAGTGGCGGCCATCATCGTCGGCGCAACGAACGCCTCGCATCTGAGCGCCAATCGAAAAATCGCCGACTTGAAGCTCGATCCCGCCGATATGGCCGCCATTCAAGCCGTATTGAGGCAGCGCCGCGGGCCGGACGGCGATGTGTATGCTCTGGAACGCGACCGAACCGGCCGCCACGGCCGCATCATGAAATACGACCTGCATCAAAAAGAGAAATATGCCACATAATGAAGGCCGACTGGCGACCGGGTCCCCGGCTATGACGACGAAAAAATTTCGCTTGGCCGCCGTGCGCACTGCGGCTTTGAGCATCATTGCCGTGGCGGTTGCGGCTGTGATTGCGGCCGGTTCTTCGGCGACGGCTGGGGCGGCAGAGCCATCGGCGCCGGTGGTCACGGCATTGGTCGGCGGGACCGTCGTTGCCATCGACGGCGGGTCGCCGATCGAGGATGCGACGGTCCTGATTGCCGGCGAGCGTATAACCCAGGTGGGCCCGTCGGCTTCGACGCCGGTTCCTGCCGGCGCAAAGGTCATCGCAATGACGGGCAGGTGGCTCATCCCGGGGCTGATGAATACGCACGTGCACCTCGGGCTCAAACTTCCGGGCGCGGCCGGAGACTCTCTGGCCACGGAAACCGACACCCAAGAGGTGCTGCGGATGGCCGGCAATGCGCGTCTCTCGCTGCTTTCCGGAGTGACGACTCTCAGGCTGGTGGGAGAAGATCACGGCACCGACTTTGCATTGCGCAGCGCCATCGACCGCGGCGAAGTGCTGGGGCCGCGCATCAAGACGGCCGGAGAAGTCATCATACCGACCGGCGGCCACGGCTCGATGGAAGCCGACGGCCCGTATGGATTTGCACACGTGGTGCGGGAACAGATCAAAGGCGGCGCCGACTGGATCAAGATAGCCATTTCCGGCGGTATATCCGACACGCGAGGAAGCATCTCGGCCGCGCCGATGACGGACGAGGAGATGTCCGTCCTCATCGAGGTGGCGCACCGCAACGGCATCCGCGTCACCGCTCACAACGGCTCGAATGAAGCCGCGCGGCAAGCCCTGAGGTTCGGCATCGACGGATTCGAACACGGCTATCATCTGGATGCGGGCGTTCTCAAAGAGATGAAGGCCAAGGGTGTCTGGCTCGTGCCCACCATCGTCGTGACGCAGCCCGGGGCACTCGAGTTCTACCACAAGATCGGTTCACCGCCCTGGTATCTGGAACGCGTCAAGATCACCGGCGCCGATCACTGGGCGATGCTGCAAAATGCCATTCGAATGGGCGTGAAGATCGCCCTCGGCACCGATCAATTTCCGTTCGAACCGAACGACGGCACCACCGCGACCGTCGCGGAAGCCGAACTTTACGTCAAGGCCGGAATGACGCCGCTGCAGGCCCTGCAATCCGCAACCACGCAGGCGGCCAGCATGCTGGAAATGGATGCGGATGTCGGGCGCATCGCCGCCGGAAAATTCGCGGACATCGTTGCCGTCGATGCCGATCCCGTCAAGGACATCCATGCGCTGCGGACCATCGATTTCGTCATGAAGGGCGGAGTGGTCGTGCGGAACGACGGCCGCTAAGCCCGCGCAAACCAGAATGAGCAGCCGGCCCGAAGCATTCGAACACTGGATACGCACAGCCTTCGTTCAAATGAACACGGAGCTCGAAAATATCTATTTCGCGCAGGGCGATCGTGCGCGGGTGATCGGAAGCGGCGACGCCATCAAGGGCTCGCTGCGCGATGAAGGACATACGCACGTGGTGGCCCTGCTGGCGGAGGGCAACACCGGCGAGGGATTCGACAGCGCCTTCGGCGTCCTCGGCAACGTGGGTCTGTACCTGGGGGCACTGCGCCGGCATGAACTCACCAATCCGGCGCGCGAAGAGCGCTCGCCGTTTCCGGAGGCGTCCTCCCTCGCGCTGCATGTCGGTGCCTCGCTCGGCATGGCGCCGAGATTTTCGACGGGTCACCTGGCGACCTATAACCGGGCGCGCGCCGGAATTCGCAAGAGCTTCACGTCGCTGCGGGACGAGTTTCTCTTCATCGACGAGAACACGCGCGGCATCCTGTCCTTGCAGCGCGCGGCGGATGCGCTCACCAGCATAGTGCACATCGGCGCTTCCAGCCCCGTCGCGGACGTGATGTTCGAGGCGGCGAAACAGGCGCTGCACGATGTCATGCGTTTCAACGGCCGGCTCATGGAGCAACTGGACGTAGACCGGTTTTTCTATTCGGTGAGGCCCTACTACAAGCCTTATCGGGTCGGCCGCCAGGAATATCGCGGCGCGAATGCAGGGGATTTCTCGGGAATCAACGAGATCGACCTACTGTTGGGTTTGTGCAGGGCCAACGATCCTTACTATGCCCAGCTGCTGGTCGACAAGATGTTGTTCATGGTGCCGTCCGATCAGGCGCGATTGCGCGATTGCATGACTCGCACGAGCTTGCTCGATGAATTGCTGGACCTGGTGGACGCGCACGGGCAAACCGACTGGTTCCAACAGAACGCCGCAGCCTATCTCGGGGTCTGCGATCTGTTCGGCCGGGCTGCCGCGCAGCACCACGACGGACTGGTCAAACGCTTCATCGAAGCGCCGGCCGCGAGGCTCGACGATCAAGGCCTCGAGGGGATCACGGCCAGCGGCCCGCCGCTGCCGGTGCTGCTGCGTTCGCTGGAAGTGCTGCGCGACATGCGGATTGCCGCCGACCGGCCCGGCCTCGCCACGCGCCATCACGACCTTCAAAGGCTTCGCAACGCCGTAACGCGTTCTGCGTAGGCGCTGCCGCGCCGCGCTCACTGATGATCGCGCGCGATCGGCTCCTCCCAGGTCTTGGTCCGGACGAGCACTCCATCCCGCCACAGCGTCCGCGTGTATTTGTAGAAAAACGTCGTTGCGTCGCTCGATACATCGAGCCGGCCGCGCCATGTGAGCACGTGATCCTGCACCGCCTGGATGTACTCCGAGTCTCCCTGCACGCGCGCGGATTCCGGATGCGCATCATCGACGTCGTACGTGAGTTGTTCCGAGTGATCGAATCGGCCCCAGGGATATGAAACGGCGGTCTTGCCTTTCCAGATCACGGTGCTGCTCTGCCTGGCTTCATCGCGCAACACGGTCCATTCGCCGGGCCATGCTCCTCCACCTCCGTCCAGCCCCTTGATTCCCTGAGGCGCCTCGACCGGTTCGGGAGCCGCGAATACGGGAGCCGCCGCTCCATGCGCGGGCACGCGCGGCAGTACGACCCGCGACGCCGCTGCGCCGCCCAGCGCCAGCGACGTCGTCATGGCATAAGGCGTAGGCCAGTTCATCGGCCAGATGGCATTGGAAACCGCGATGCGGATCCGATGACCCTTCGGAAAAATCCACGAGGCAAGATGCAGATCCAATGAAAGCGGGTAGGTGCGGCCGGGCACCAGATCTTGCGGCGCTTGCATGGAATCGCGCTGAGCGCCGTTGATTCCCGCTCCAGTCACCATGGTGACACGCCCATCCGGCGCCACGTCGGAGAGCCGTACGAACCAATCAGCCAGCCGCGCATCGGCGGCAACATTGAGATTCACGTGCGTCATCCCGAGAATCGGCACTTCTTCGGCGAGAATCTGCGAGTCGTAGGTCAGACTGAAGGCGTCCACCGGCCGCTGGTCCGTCAAGAGCTCGCCCCACCAAAATCCGGCCTCGACGCCGACCGAGGGAACGTAGCGAAGCTGGTCGAGCCCCGTGCCGGGCGCGTCCGAGGCCAGCCGACGATCCGGCTGTAGATATAGAGTCATTGGAGTGGCGCCCGAGAGCGGCCAGCTCCCGGCGCGCCATTCGCCGGGCACTTCCTGCGGGTTGGATTCCGGGGGATGCCAATGCTGCTGGTAGATGACCACCTTGGGATCCTGCAATACCCCGGTGTCCCGCCCCTTGAGCCAATAGTCGAACCACCGCACCGCTTGGTCGCGCCATTCATAGAGCGGCCCATAGTCGCTGCCATTCGGAAAGCCGTGGTTCCAGGGCCCGATCCAGGCTTTGATCGGCCCCTTGACCCTTTCGAGCATGCGCACGATGCTGTCGCGGTATCCGTCCTGCAATCCGCCGATCAAAAAGGCGGGCACTTTCAGCGTTTCGATCGGCCGGAGCGGGGAACGCCAGAATTCGCCGTCCCGCTGATGCTTCATGTAATTGAGCGACCACGGCGGCGAATCCATGCGCGCACGGATGACCGATTCGTCCAGATTGAAATCCGGCGCGCCGGGGCGGCCTTGATCCAAATCCATCGTGAGCTCGAATTCATCCACGTGAAATACTCCGTCCATGTAGTGCACATCCTCCTTGAACAGCTCCTCGGTCGCGGCCACGGCGAGTATCGCCTTCAAAGCCGGAGGCCTCCGCAATGCCATCTGAATGGAGTTGAAGCCGCCCCAGGAGATTCCCAGCATGCCGACATTGCCGTTCGACCAGGGTTGGTGCGCCAGCCAGGCGATGACCTCCTCGGCGTCGCGCTGCTCCTGTGCCGAGTATTCCCGATCGGGCGGCGCTCCCTCGCTGGCGCCGAATCCGCGGATGTCGACGCGCGCGCCCACGTACCCGCGCCTCGCGAAGTAGGCATGCGTTCCGTAATCACGAACGGCCTCATCGTCGTCCTTCCGGTAGGGTAAATACTCGAGCAGCGCCGGAAAATGTTCCCCGGCCTTGCGGGGATCCGGCATGTAAAGCGTGGCCGCGAGCCGGACACCGTCCTTCATGGGGATCCAAACCTTCTGCAAAACGACACCGTGCACCGGCGCCGAGGGCGGTACGGCAGCGCCGGCCGCCGAAAGGACGGCCATGAGCAATGCTGTCGCGACGAGACGGGTCAACATAGGGAATCTCCCAAATACAGGCGCGAGCAATATACGCCAAGCCCCAAGGGCACTCCCGGGAATCCCCATGCCGTGCCGTACCCGACATCCGCAGGACGAGGGTGATAACTCCATCGCGGACCAGCGGTGCCGGGCTCGATATATTCGAGGTCCGGAATGCCATAGCCGCTCAAGGCGGGCGGACCCCAAGCGCGAAGGAAGGGACATGTCGATACTGAACGAAGAACAATCCAAGTCCTACATGACCAAGCTGCTGACGGCGATGAGCCGGGCAGGGGCCTCCGACCTGTTCATTTCGAATGATTTTCCGCCCAGCATGAAAGTTCACGGGGTCATGCGGCCGATGACTTCGCAAAAGCTGTCGGGTGACTTCACCAAGCAGCTGGCGCACGCGCTGATGAATCCCCACCAGCGCGAGGAGTTCGCCAAGGAATTGGAGTGCAATTTCGCGCTCTCCATCCCCGAAGTGGCGCGGTTCCGCATAAACGTCTTCGTTCAACAGCAGCACGTCGGCATGGTGATCAGGACGATCCCGGCCGTCATCCCCAGCTTCGAGACGCTGGCGCTGCCGGAAATCCTCAAAGACATCATCATGACCAACCGCGGGCTGGTACTGGTCGTGGGAGCGACCGGCTCGGGCAAATCGACGTCGCTGGCCGCGATGATCGACCACCGAAACAGCTCGACGCCGGGACATATCATCACGGTCGAGGATCCCGTCGAGTTCGTGCACCAGTCGCAGCAATCGCTGATCACGCATCGCGAAGTGGGGATCGACACGCATTCGTGGCATCACGCGCTGAAGAACACGCTTCGGCAG
>Ga0182030_10002075_pt1 | contig 42303 bp, 43 predicted proteins | sample 812S3MmetaG_FD_121299 | JGI IMG/M metagenome (GOLD analysis project Ga0182030, IMG submission 121299) | Permafrost microbial communities from Stordalen Mire, Sweden - 812S3M metaG (Illumina Assembly) | ecosystem: Environmental > Terrestrial > Soil > Wetlands > Permafrost | place: Sweden... | reverse complement strand
TGAATCCGATAGTTTGTATTCAGGATTGTTTAAATCATCTAAATTTAACCATCGTATATCACTGTGCTCGTCTGACATAGTATGCTTATCATTTTTTGCTTTAGCAAAGTATACAAGCGCAATATGTTTATGTGGTGGATTTGCTTCGTGAACGTCAATGTAGCGGGGAGCAAAAACGAACTTAGTGTCATGCTGGGTTATAGAAGGTTTCTCCGCTAATATTTGAACCTCTAGACCCGTTTCTTCTTTTATCTCACGGAACAAAGCCTCTTCCGGGTCTTCATCTAATTCAATATGGCCACCCATAGGAATCCACTTATCATAGCGGGGATGGTGTACCAGGAGAACCTTGTCACCATAAACAATAAATACGGTTATTACGAAGTCATACTTTTCGTGTATATGCGGCATAGAAATAGTTTACTACGAATAAAGAATCAGACAGGATTAGAAACTATTTCAATCTGTTAGCAAAACTGTATTTAAAAATGATAAAAATATCAGAACCATCTGAAAAGAGTATTAGAGACTAAATTCCTGTGTGGTACACCGTAGTGAAGCAAGTCAGAGACTTGATACTAGTAAACGTTCGGATCTCGGATTAGATTTGTTCTTAATAATTCCCTAACCGCAGTTAGTCCTATTTTTTCAGCTTCCTGCCTCCTACTTTCTAAACGTGTCGCAACTCTTTCAGCTACAGCTTGAGTAATATCAACAGGTCCACGGTGTACTCTGTGTCCCATCAATGCTATGTCTTCACTGCTCGTGCCAAAACACCCTGTATGCAATCCTTCCCTTGCTGTTCTATGAGCTCTTTGCAACCAAATGGTAACACCCTCTAGATCTTCATCTTCTCTAGTAAATTCTACACTTACGCCAAATGGTTCTCTGCCTCTATGTCCGAAGTAGCCGGTTGACGACATAGCAGAATATATTTTATTAATAGTTCCGAGGTTTGCTCTTGGCCCCAATTCGTCATAATATTCTGGTGTATCCATATGTAACATTATATAAAACTATAATTATTTAACTATAATCATTTTGGTACACCGTAGTCCGAGAAGTCAGAAACTCAATCAAGGCTGATTTAATAGAAAACACCTTGTAAACTTTATAAAGTTTTGGTATACTTATAAAGTTATGAATTATGTTAAACAACTTAGGGCAATACTGAAAGCTAGTGGCTGGACGCAAGCAGAACTTGCTAGTCAGCTAAATGTTTCGTTTGTAACGCTAAATTCATGGATAAATAACAAAGCTAAGCCAAGGAAGAAGGCGCTAGAAGCTATTCGCTTAGTATATTTTCAGGTTCTAGGTACGGACAGCCTAAATGTAGGATACCTTGAAGAACTAAAAGAAAAGGTAGAATCGCTAAAAATCAATATCTCTCAGATTACAGAGAAAAAAGAAGTTCTTGACAGGCTTATACTGCACCTCACCTATCATACGAATGTTATTGAGGGCAGCACAATGACCCTTGATGATACTAAAGCTGTGCTTTTTGATAATAGAGTTCTTGCTAATAGAACACAAATTGAGCAACTAGAAGCCCGCAATCATAGAGCAGCTTTAATTTGGTTGCTGGGTGAACTACAGACCATCTCTTTTGAGTTTAGTGAGAATACGATTAAGAGTCTTCATTTGCGTCTAATGAACGGCATTATTGAAAATGCAGGCATATACCGTAATCATTCAGTACGAATAATGGGTTCGCACGTTTCAGTGGCCAACTACCTAAAAGTTCCGGAGTTAATTGAAGAACTTCTGAGTGAAATTAACACTAAATTTAGTGAAAAAGAAGTTATTAATAAGCTCTCTAATACACATGCGGTCTTTGAGAAAATACACCCGTTTAGTGACGGAAACGGAAGGGTGGGCAGGTTACTAATGCTCGCTCAAGCTATTAAAGCCGGTACTATACCACCTTTAGTGATAAAGGAACGTCGACAAGCATACTATAAATATCTAGAAATCGCACAGACTGATAACAAGTTAGTGCCTTTACAAGTATTTATAGCCGAATCAATTATTTCAGCTGATGAAATTCTGTTTACCAAATAGCCCTGTCAGGAATCGAACCTATTTTAAATTGTCAGCGAAATCGCTAAAATTTAAGTAAATAAAAAAGAGGCTTTCAACGCTTCTGTTAAATTGGGTCAGATTTCTGCTTGGTACACCGTAGTGAAGCAAGTCAGAGATTTAATTCTAGCAGATTGTGACGCTACTCTATCTTTAGAGTTGGGTCTCTGATCTTATCCCATTAGAGGACTTCACTCTAAGTGGAAACTATTTGGGCATTTGAAACCTGATTTGCAAGTTTTTTGTCAAAAGTCCATAAAGGTTCTGCTTCATTTAGCTCTGCATAAGTTGATAAGCAACAATCTTCAAATGATAAGCCAGGATGATCTATATAGATAGGTATAGCTTTTTCAAAAAGACTTCTGTTGCAATTTATTTCTTTCAATTTCATGAAACCTTCTACAGCTTCAGCTATCTGTAGTCGACTTAAACCGTAATACCTATTTAAAGCAAAAATCAGCTCAATTATTACTGTGTCTGCTACATCTAAACGAGTATCAGTTTGGTCTAAAAGCTTTTTGGCGGCAATATGCTGATCAGGTATATCATTAAGAAGCAAGCGTAACACTACGTTAGTATCAAGTGATCCTTTAAAATGTGCCACTCTTTATCTCACTCTGTTAGCTTGGTAGAATGTATTTACATCTGTTAAAGGCTTTGTTCCTGGCTTAATATAGCTAGTAATTTTATCGCTAAGCTCATCTATACTTAAGGCCTTTGAGATAACAAGCTCATCTTTATCTTCGTTGAAATTCATTTGTAATACACCACCAGACCTAGATAAACCAAGTTTATGACGAATCGTTGCAGGTATGGTAGTTTGGCCTTTACTTGTAACAGTAAGTGTAGTTTTCATATCCTTACTTTATCAAAATTGATTACTTTATGCAATAGGTAAGTACATTATAAAATCCATTTCTTTTTCATAGGGATTTGAACAAAGCATTTAACTACTTTTTCTTGCATCCAATAATTCTCTATATCGTGTAGTTACCCTAAAATCATTAGCCAGCTTAGCCATACTAGTATATATTTCAAAACTTTGCATTTCATCTTGAAGTATTCCGTCACCTTCGCCATAGGATTCATTTGAGTTGTAGAGATGTATACGCCTGAAAAGATTTCTTGGCTTTGCTTTTACTCTTATTGTTGTATTGTCCCCGGATAAGCGACGCTCTATTCGTTCTTTCATCGTTTTACCATGGCTATCTATAATTATAATCCTTTCATTGTTCTCACCAATTGTTATGGATGATGGATCATTGTCAGGCAATGAAAGTTGACCACTTACAGCCAATTCGACAGTGGCTTTATTTCTTGCTTCAATTTCTCTCATATCTTCTCTTGAAACTTCCTGTATTAGTAAATCAGGTCGCAGTTCGCTTGTATATGGAGATGCTGCAGCTAAGAGTAACTCAACGGATTTTTCTTTAGTTCGTTTACCCAACACGTAATAGGGGAATAAATCATCAGCGGCGTTTACAGCCTCTGCACCGTAATCAGCTCTTACGGCTCTACGTCGTGTTTGGAGAAATACAGTATTTGTTAGAATTTGAACAGCATTATATGATGCATCTCTACCTGTAAATTCAAAAGACCCATTATAGTTAGCTTGTGGAAGTAGGTCTCTAAAGCCTAATAAAAAATCAACTTTTTTTTGAGCCTCAGCAGCATCTTCTAATTCTTTTTGATTAACTTCACTCTCTTTTGTTGCTTTAGCCTTAATTGATACTTGTCCTAAGGTTCTATGTAGATCACTGTTATATCCTGAATAACCTTCTGTAACTGCTTCTAGCTCGCTTATAGGATCTACTGGCTGTCTAATTGGTTCATCAAGATTAGGTTCGTTATTTTCGCCAGGGGGTTTTGGCTTAGAGCTTTATTCTTTAATCATTAATATAGCATAAGCTTGGTACAGCTGGCTGAATGAAGTTCTGACCTAAAATAAGTAACAATTAATAATATCGTAGGCGAAGCAAATGCTAGACTATCAAAATCCTCTTAGGTATAAACAACTTTATTCAATCTGAACTAACTTCAATTGGTATATTTATTTAACGCTGAACCGCTACCGGTATTAATGATGTTAGGCCTTGAATGACTTGAAAGTATTCATCACCCGATAAGGTAGATGCAAGTTTTTTACCTTGATCCTCTTCCGCTAGATTCCAAGCCTCTTCTTCTCCAGTAAATCTCTCTATAACTTCTTCTTCTAAGTCACTTAATCTGTAAAAACACCTAAGGAGATTGCTGTCGTCACCCGCAATAGCATTTGTTTTTATATTTTGTACAATACGGACAATACCCTTGTTTATATCAACTTCAATATCTAAGAATGCTGGCTTTTTTTCCATCGGGAAGCTAACTTTATCTATAATTTTACCAAGAGGACTTCCTTCTAAAATTCTTTGTAGTACTTTACTGCCTTCTGCACCACAATGAAGCCTTATATTATTTATATCACCTATTTCGTCGAAGCCTAACCTTAAATTAGGCACACTTACATCACCTTTTTCTTTCTCTTTTTCAGTACTTATCTCAACGTTTATTGCTGCTAGAGAATTAACTTTATTTCCCTGACGATAAAGAAGTCGATAGTCATAAATTAATGGATGTTTTTCGTTTGTACGATACCGCCAAGTATTTGTTCTTAGTTCTCCAATATTAACTCTTGAAGTTTTTCTACCTAATCTAGAACGGACAACATCTCTAGTATTAGTGTCTGCACTTGGAATTTTAGTATCGAAAACCGAATTATAAGGCTCAACGATTTTTTTGGATTGTTCAATGAGAGCTAAAGTATTACTCTGTTTTAATTCCTGTTCCTTTGTATCAAACTCCAGTACAGTATCAAATTCATCCTTTAGTAGCAGCTGAGCTCCATAAACAGAGGGATCTGTACCTGGGTTTTCGATTGGCATCAATTTTTTTGGTGTTGTCTGTGTTTCTTGGGGTTTTTGATCGGAATTGTTTGTTATACCTTCTTGGTTCATAGTAATAATATACTATAAGCTAGTTAAAATGTCAATATTCTGGTACGCGTGACAGGATTCGAACCTGTGACCTTTGGCTCCGCAAGCCAACGCTCTATCCAGCTGAGCTACACGCGCATGATTAACAGGGGTTAATTTAACATAATATTGTAATTAATCCTAATTAAAGCACTTAATAAAACTATATTTTCTTTGTATTATCTCTATAATTAATTTAGGATTTAATCTTGCTACATGAGGAGAGGTGCAAGAGTGGTTGAATTGGCTTGTCTCGAAAACAAGTGTGCATTTATAGTGTACCGAGGGTTCGAATCCCTCCCTCTCCGCCAAAACAAGGTATATTAACTATCTTTACGGCGATTCTTTAAGATATAAAATATGCTTGTAATCAGGATTATAAAGCCAATTATTATGTAAACGATTGAATTTATTATTATTGTTTTATTTAATGATTGTATAGCGCTAGACGTAAAGTGATCAATCGGTTTTTGAAATGCTTGAATAGAAGATGTATTAGATACATTTGTTGATATTTTCGATCCATAAGGGTCAATTATTAATTTATAAATATATGTAATAACACCACCGAAAATAAATCCCCACCCTATTGACCTAACACCCTTTTGTCTTCTAGGGTGAACGAAATATATAAACAGAATACTTACAATTATTATGATTGACAGATAAGGAATTAACTTTTGGCTCAGTTGGTAGTCTTTGGCTACTTTTGAATATTGGTGGTAATAAGGAGCATTATTGCTGCCTTTGTTTAAGATAGCGTTTACTGAAGAGAAATTATTAGTATTTAAAAATATATTACTTTTTAATATTTGATTCTTAATTTTATTTGAACCGACACTAGGTGAAACGTTTGGCGGCCAACAATTTACAGCTAAAGCAGAATTTACTTCAACAAGCTGTATCTGTGAACATAGTGGGAGTTGTTCAATCTGATTCTTATAATAATTTCCTATTTGATCAGCGAAGTTATTTTTAATATTTATTAAATTTATATTAAATTCTGGAATAGTAGTGTTACCTTTTATCCAATTTAAATTAGAATTTAATAATAATTTAATATTTTGCCTAAAAGTTTGCTCTGGGTAGGCCTTTTCCGCAGCGTTTTTAATAACTTTATTGATACCAGAAACTTGATATTGATCTCCTATTAAATTAACACTTTCATCTGTTATTTTATTTATTAAAATACTATAACTACTGTCATAATCTATCCAATTATTAATTTTATTTTCATTGGAAAAATTAAATTTAATATTTAATGAAATCGCTAAAAGAGCCAGCGAAAATATCATGATTATTGCGACCAGCAAACTTAAGAATCTTCTTACGAATAACATAGTGCTATTTTATATTAATTTTAAATATTAAAAATTAGATATAATACATTGTATGCAAGATAGTATTTTCACAAAAATAATAAAAGGTGAAATACCCGCTTATAAGATATTTGAAAATGAAGATTGTTTAGCTTTTTTAGATATTCACCCAATTCAACCGGGCCATACTCTGGTAATACCTAAAAAACAGATTGAGTTTGTTTGGGAATTACAAAATGAAGATTATATAAAGCTCATGAACGCAGTAAAGTTAGTGGCCAACAGATTAAAAGAATTAATGGATACTAGGTATGTAGGAATGCAAGTAGTCGGACTTGATGTACCACATGCTCATGTAAGTGTTATACCTTTTAATACAATAGAGGAATTTAGAGCTTTTCAAGATATGTCCCGACAACCCGATGAATCTTATTTCGAAAAGTTAGCAAATAAGTTAATGTTTAAATAAAAGGAGTATATGAATTTTTTCTATGCATTAATGTTTGGAGCTGGAGCATCAGCAATAGCCTATAGTACTTTAGCTAGACGCGTTGGCTATGGTAATAATCAAAATATGATTATATTTTTAGGTGTTATATTTGTTTTTAGTACAATTGTTTTCTTCACTATATTACAGTATATACTCCACGTTTAATAGCCATTTAGTACTATATTTGGTTGGATTTTAACTGTTTTATTGATATGATATGGCTATGGATGAGAGGGGGTTGGGTAAACGTTTACAGAAAGCTAGGCAGAATGCTGGATTAACGCAGCAACAGCTTTGTTCTAAGGCCAATCTTAGTTTCTCAACACTTACAAAAATTGAAAGAGGTGCAATAAAATCACCTTCTATATTCACGATTCAATCAATTGCTAGTGCTCTAGATCTTTCTCTAGATGAGTTAATTGGTCAAACTACTTCTAACCCAAATAAACAATACTTAAAAACTAAAAATGGAGTTAGTTTCATATATTTTGACGTAAATGGTTGCCTTGTATATTTTTATCAGCGAGCCTTCGATAAAATCGCCTTAAAAACTGGAGCACATTTGGAGACTGTAGAATCTGCTTTTTGGCATTTTAATGACCAAGTTTGCAAAGGAGAAATGAGCCTAAACGACTTTAATAAAGAGTTAGCTAAAAGAGTTGGAGTAAATGAAATTAGATGGCAAGACTATTACCTTGATCTGGCTGAGCCGATTGAAGAGGTACAACGATTGTTAATTTGGGCAAGCGAGAAGTATAAAGTAGGTTTAATGACTAATATAATGCCTGGCTTACTTAGTTCAATGAGAAGAGATAATAAACTACCCAATATTCATTATAACGCTGTCATTGATTCATCTGAGATTGGTCATATTAAACCTGAAGAGGAAATATATAAAATCGCCGCTCATAAAGCAGAATGCCCAAGTAATGAAATTTTGTTAATAGATGATGACAGAGTCAATTTAATGGCCGCAGAAAAACTAGGTTGGCATGTACTTTGGTTTGATGATTCAAGACCTGATATATCTGTTGAAAAGATAAAACAAGCGATAGAACCTGCTTAAAATTAAAAAATCTAATTAAATCTTTTGATTTCTTCTCTATACAAGTCTAATTTAGCGGTAGCTTCTTTAAGTAACTCTCTTGTTTGATCAACAATCGAAGCTGGTGCATTTTCAATGTAATTCTTATTTTCTAATTTAACTTCTAACTGTTCAACAATTTTTTCTTGATTACTTACCTTGCCTTTTAATTCTTTAGTGTAATCTTTAGCTTTATCTTCTGGGATATCTAACCAACTGTTTATTTTAGAGTTAGTTATCTTTATACCAATTCCCTTTTCTACTTGTTTAACACTACCTAAATTAGCTAATTTTATTAGCAATTCTTTGTTTTTAGTAATTAAATCCCCATCTGTAAATAATAGTGTGGGATTAGGAGACTCAAGTATTTTTTGTAAATACCTCGACTCGGAAATAATATTCTTTAACTCACTAAAATCTTTTGCAGAATTTTCGTCAAAACTAATAACACCATCTAGTAACTTACTCGCAAGTAGCGTCTTATCTTCACCTATACTTTGCCAAATAGCTTCAGTTACAAATGGAGCAAATGGATGAGTTAGTATTAAACTTTGCCTTAACAAGTACTTTAGCATTGGTACATTGGGCTGAATTTTACTTGATTCAATATACCAATCTGCAAAATCGTTCCAGATAAAGTGATAAAGTTTTTCATAAGCTTCAGTAAAATGGAAATTATTTAGATCACGTTCAATAACATCTTGAGTCTGTTGTAATTTACTCAATATCCAATTATCTGATAAAGTTTTAGTTTCAAGATTAATTGAAGTATTTTCATCTACTAACCCGTTTATATAGCGTGACATGTTCCATAATTTATTACAGAAATTTCGATTAGTTATTATTTTAGTTTTTCCCAGGCGCTGATCATTACCAGCAGTCATGCCTTGTATAAGTGCTAATCTTAAAGAGTCGGTACCATACTCCGGTATGACCTCTAGAGGATCGATAATAGTCTCGGGCGAACTTTTACTCATTTTTTTACCTTCAACAGTTCTGACTAGACCATGAAGATAGACTTTTTTAAAAGGTACTTCTCCTGTTACATAAGTTGTTGCAAGAATCATTTTAGTTACCCAAAAAGTAAGAATATCCCAACCTGTCTCCATAATTGTTGTAGGGTGATAAGTTTTATAATCTACGCTTTTATCAAGTACTTCTTTTAAAGAAAGCGAAAAATCTTTGGCAACCTCAGAGTCAATTAAAGTACTCCAAGTCCAGAGGGCTGAGCTGAACCAAGTATCTAGAGTGTCAGGGTCTTGCTCCCATTCAGTAGTATCTTTTGGTGGCATTACTCCAACGTATGTTTCCTTCTTTCCGTTTTTGCCTTGCTTATACCAAACCGGCACCTGATGGCCCCACCATATTTGTCGGCTTATACACCAGTCTCGCAAATTATCTACCCAGTGAAAATAATTTTTTTCAAATCGTTTTGGTATTATTTCAATATCACCTTGCCTTATAACAGATTGCATCACTTCCTTTAAGGATTTTTTACTTCCCTGCCAATTAACTACTGGTTTATTAACATCTACGAACCATTGCAATCTTATTTGAGGTTCAATCTTGCCTTTGCCACGACTATTGATAGCTACGTTATGCATGTAATTGTCATCTGTACTGATAAGCAGTCCCTTTTTAGCTAACTTTTCAACAATTTTAGGTCTAGCTTCTTCTATATTCAGTCCGGTAAACTCACCAGCAATAGGAAGTAAATTACCCTTAAAATCTATAATCTGTTCTTTATCTAAATTGTGTCTCTCAGCAATATAAAAGTCGGTCTGGTCGTGCCAAGGTGTAATTGTCATTACACCAGTTCCAAATTTTGGATCAACTGATTCATCTTTAATTACAGTAGCTTGAACTTTACCGTTAATCCATTCAGCCTCAAAAGTATCACCATGTTTATACTGTTTATATCTTTTATCATCTGGGTGCATTACAACGTATTTATCACCAAACTTAGTTTCTGGTCTAGAGGTGCCGATCTCAAATGGTCCATATTTAAAGGTATAGAATTTACCCTTCTCTTCCACGTAATCTACTTCTTCATCGGACACATTTGTTTCTAATTTAGGATCCCAATTTACAATTCTATGACCTCTGTAGATTAGGCCGTCTTCGTACATCATTACAAAAACTTCATTTACGCTACGATTAAGTGCATCATCTAACGTGTAACGTGCTCTGCTCCAGTCGCAACTAGCACCCATTGCTCGAAGTTGTGAGTTAATAATATCTCGACTATTACCTACAAATTCTCTAGTTCTTTTTAAAAACTCTTCCCTGCCAATATCATGTTTAGTAATCCCCTCGTCTTCTAGCTTCTTTTCTATAATTGCATTGGTGGCGATAGCGGCGTGATCTGTTCCAGGTAGCCATAGAACATCTTTGCCTTCTTGCCTGGCTCGTCGCGCCATAATATCTTGAAGTGTAATAAAAAGTGCATGCCCAATATGAAGTGTACCCGTTTCATTAGGGGGTGGCATGCTTATTGAGAAGTGTTCTTTATTTGATTCGGGGTGAGCTGTAAATAATCCACTAGCTTCCCATAACTTATAGATATCTTCTTCATACTGATTAGCTATATAAGCTTTTGGCAGATCCATATCTGGTTAATGATATCACCTCTGTAATTATTCTTAAACCCTATTTAGTAATTGGGTTCATATGAAAATGAGAACTGTTACATAGATAAACTTGGTGCAATCTCTAGTTTATAGGGGTCAACGATTCCCTTTTTAGCATTAAAATAATAATATCCTAAGCTTGCTACCATTGCAGCGTTATCTGTACATAACTTTATATCCGGGAACTCTATTCCTAACGGAAGAGCTTCTTTAAGTTGACGACGTAACTCTTGATTAGCTGCAACTCCTCCAGCTAAAACAACGCTTTTTGGTTTAAACTCTTCGAAAGCTAATTTAACTTTATCTACGATAGTGCTAACAGCGACACATTGGAAACTAGCCGCAATATTTGCTTTCTGAGCTTCTGAGAGCCTGTCTGGCAGTTTTATTGACGGAAAGTCGTATGATTCACCTATCATATGTTGAGCTGACCTTAAAACAGCTGTTTTTAAGCCGCTGTATGATAAATCGTATTTATTCATTTGAGCTTTAGGTAGCTTAATACTCCTGGGATCACCTTTTTTAGCCAGTTCTGCAATAGCTGGCCCACCTGGGTAACTTAACCCAATCATCTTTGCGACTTTATCAAATGCCTCGCCTATAGCATCGTCTTTTGTGCGACCAAGTACTTTGTAAATAAAATGATCCTCAAACAATACTAATTGACCATGTTTACCAGATACCATGATTGCTAAAACAGGAAAATCTGGTTTTTTTGATACTAAATTATAATTTCCTAAGCTAGTTTTGGTTATAAAATTCGCATAAACATGAGCTTGAATATGATTTAGAGCTATTAGAGGTTTTTTATAAAGTATGGCTAATGTTCTTGCAGTAAGAACCCCTACTAGTAAGCTTCCGCCTAGACCCGCACCGTAATTAACGGCAATTGCATCAATTTTATCCCAGCTAGCATCCGCGATATCAATCGCCTCATTTAAACAGGGAAGTATGACTTCAATATGACTTCTAGCTGCTATTTCCGGTACAACTCCACCATATTTTTTATGTAAATCCATACTTGAAGCTACTACATTACTTCTTAAATAGTAACCATCTTCAACAATAGATACAGCAGTTTCATCGCAACTAGATTCAATTCCTAAAATTATCATTAGAGTTAGAATAACATGAAAGTATTTATATCTATTGACAAAACTCCAGAATAGTTAATTAAGTATTTATTGCAATAGCTTATTTTAAACAAGTATACTTATATCATTCATGAGCGCAAGATCTATAGTAAAGAAAATTATCCCTGTTAAATTATTTAAATTTATTGAACCTTACGGACATCTTGCAGAAGCTGTTCTAATAAATACTAAAAATGGTTTTCCGGGTAGAAAGCTAAATGTTATTGGTGTTACAGGTACAAATGGTAAGACTTCTACCAGCATATTGATCTACAAAATGCTACAGGAAGCTGGTTATAAAACTGGACTAATGACAACAGTAGAGTGGGGAATTGGTGAAAACATTCATCAACAAGAAGAACACTATACAAATGTACCTATTAGAGAACTCATGGTCAGGTTAAAAGAGATGAAAAAAGCTGAAGTAGATTGGCTTGTTTTAGAAACAACTTCTCAGGCTTTAGCTCAATATAGGGTTTGGGGTATTAACTTTTCGATTGCAGTTATTACCAATCTTACTCATGAACATTTGGATTACCATGGCACTTTTGAAAGGTATAGAAATGCTAAAAGAAAATTATTTAAGTTAGCTAATAAGAACCGTAACGGATTTAGACTTGGAATTATTAACAAAGATGATCCCAGTTATGAATATTTTAAAAAAGACGTCAGAAATTCAATTCTTTACGGAATAAATGGCGGAGATTTAGTTGCAAAAGATATTGATCTTAGAGCCGATGGCTCGACATATGTAGCTGAAATAGGCGAGGATAAGTACTCTATTAAATGCCACTTACCTGGTTCATTTAATGTATCTAATTCTTTAGCTGCTATTGCAGTTGGTAGAAGTATTGGTCTAAATAAAGCAGAAATAGAACAGGGAATTGAAGCTCTTAAAAGTGTTGAAGGACGGATGACAAAAATTGATGAAGGACAAAACTTTCAAGTAATAGTAGATTTTGCTCATACCCCAGATAGCTTCGAAAAGCTTTTTAAAGATATTAAACCAATTACTAAAGGTAGATTAATTGTTATGTTTGGCTCTCCTGGTAGACGCGATACTGCAAAAAGAGCAGTTCAAGGAGACTTAGCTGGTAAATATGCTGATTTAATAGTTCTTACTGAGGAAGATGATAGAGATATCGATGGCATAAAAATAATAAATCAGATTGCTGAAGGTGTTGAGAAGCACAATAAGAAATTAGATAAAGACTATTTTGTAGTTCATAACCGAAAAGATGCAATTACTTACACCCTTAAGTTAGCTAAAGAAGATGATGTTGTGTTATTACTTGGCAAAGGTCACGAGAGAACTATTGAAAGTAATGACGGAACACATCCTTGGAACGAGATTAAAACTACACATAGTGCGCTTAGAGAAATACTAAATTCAGTAAAAAAATAGAAAGCTTGACCAAATATTAGCACTCAGGTATATTGAGTGCTAGAAACAGGTGTAAATACTTATTAAATTACACTTGTAAAATAAACTAACGGAGGTTTTAATGAGTGCACCACTGCAACCACTAAAAGACTATATTGTAGCTGTCAGCGAAGATGCTGAGACTAAGACAGCTAGCGGACTATATTTGCCAGATAAAGCTCAGGAAAAGCCTAAAACAGCAAAAGTTGTCGCTGTAGGTAAGGAAGTTAAGCAAATTAAAATCAATGACCGGATTGTATATAAAAGCTATTCGACCACCGAAGTAAAAGTTGGTAAAGACGAATACATTTTAGTAAAAGAAGAAGACGTATTAGCGACAGTTAAAAAATAAGGAGAATTTAAGGATATGGCTAAAAAAGTATTTTATGATGATGATGCGCGAAAGCGTGTGCTTGGTGGAGCTGAAATTTTATATAACGCAGTTAAGACTACTATGGGTCCTAAGGGCAGGAATGTAGTAATAGGGAAGGGCTATGGAAATCCAACGGTTACTCACGATGGTGTTACGGTAGCTAAAGGTGTAGAACTGGCCGATGTTGATGACGAGACATTAGGTCAAAAAGTTGGTGCCGAATTAATTAAACAAGCTGCTTCAAAAATGAATGATGTAGCTGGTGATGGAACTACTACAGTCACTGTACTTACTTATCATATTTTAAATGAAGCTAATAAATTAATTGCTGCAGGACATAATCCAATGCTCCTACGAAAAGGTCTAGAGAGTGCTTCTCACGAAGTAATAGTTCAACTTGGTAGCATGAGTGAAGATATACAAGGTAAAAAATCTAGAGTTGCTGAAGTAGCAACTATTTCGGCAGGCGATAATGAAATTGGTAATCTAATTTCTAGCGTTATAGATAAAGTTGGTAAAGACGGCGTCGTTACCGTAGAAGAAGGTCAAGGTTTATTGCTTGAACAGGAGGTTGTTGAAGGCTTTACGTTTGATAGAGGCTTTGTTAGTCCTTATATGGTTACTGATACAGCTAGAATGGAAGCAATATATGACAAACCAGCTATTGTTATTACAGATAAAAAGATTTCAAGTATTCAAGAATTTTTACCTCTACTAGAAAAAATTGCCCAATCTGGCAAAAAAGATTTAGTGTTAATCGCAGAAGACGTAGAAGGTGAAGCACTTGGAACATTAATATTAAATAGACTAAAAGGTGTATTTAACGCCGTAGCAATTAAAGCACCAGCCTTTGGTGATCGTCGTAAAGATATCTTAAACGATATTGCTATATTAACTGGTGCAGAAGTCATTACCGAAGATCGAGGTATGACTTTTGATAATGTCGAACTTGATGTAGTTGGATCAGCTAGAAGAGTAATAGCTAATAAAGATGAAACTACAATTATCGAAGGCGGTGGTAGAGAAGTAGAAGTTAGCGCTAGAATAAAGCAAATTAATGCTCAAATAAAGCAGGAAACAAGCGAGTACGAAAAAGAGAATCTTGAAAAAAGAAGAGCAGCGTTATCTGGAAAAGTTGCTGTTATTAAAGTAGGTGGCGCAACTGAAACAGAGATAGAAGAAAAGAAGTTTAGGGTTGATGATGCAGTTCACGCAGTAAAAGCAGCCCTAGATGAAGGCATTGTGCCGGGTGGTGGTGTTACACTAATTAACTTATCTAGTAGTGTAACTAACGATCCACAAGATGATGATTCTACCCAAGCAGGTAAGCAGTTACTATTAAAAGCACTAGAACAACCATTTAGAATTTTACTTACCAATGCAGGACTTAATGCTGATGAATGGCTACCTAAAGTTAAGTCAGCCAAAGTAGGGCAGGGTGTTGATGTTAATAAACCAGATAAATTAGTTGATTTAAAAAATAGCGGTGTAATTGACCCTACTAGAGTTACTAAAGAAGCAATTCAGAATGCAGTATCTATAGCAGGAACTTCAATGACAATGGGCGCCCTAGTGGTGGATGTACCAAAAGAAGAAAAAGCGTCTATGCCAGATATGGGTGGTGGCATGGGTGGCATGATGTAATCTAAAAAAGACTATTTAATTAATTCGATGAATTGTGTGGCTGGGTAAAGTAGTTTATTTCGTTAAGTATATCGAGTAGTGCTTGGGCTTTATTCTTTTCATCATCAATATTATGTGCAGCTTCGTAAGCAGCTTCAATCAATGTTTGATTGTCTGTAGCTTGAATCATCATCATTAATGTTCTAAATCTATCTTGAGGTGTTTGATCTAACTTGTCTATAAGCGGTGATAGCTCAGTAATCACTTGCTGCTTAATAGCTGTTAAATCCTGATTATGGTTACCGGTAACTACAGGAGTTGATGGTATATCTTCAAAATTAAAGTCATCCGTATCGCTATCATCATTAGATTTAATTTTTTCGCTAGCATTTTTAGGATAACCACCAGCTGGTGATAATGCCTCTGAGTTGGGTGTAATATTTGACGATACGCTACTAATAGCCGGGTCGGTTGTTTGATTACCTTCGCTAGCTAATGTAGGCGTAGTATCTGTTAATGAATTGTCACTTGATGGTGAATTATTTGAAAACTGACTCATTTGATTACTATAGTCTGGAGCTGTAGTAGCTGATGCTACAGGATCCGGATTACTATTAGTACTATTTTGAGATTCTTGGTCTTGGTGCCCGAACATTTATCCCCCTAAAACACAAAATTTACTTTAAGCTATACTATATATGAAATAAGCATAAATGCAAAAGGGAGAATGTCTTATATATGTTAGATGATTTAAAGATGATTCATGAACGAGATACGGACGATGCACTAGGGGTAGCTGAAAAACAATGGCAACAATTAATGCATGAATTTAATGTCGATACTGGCAAAATTAGTAATGTAGAAAATATTGTGCTGGCTGGCATGGGTGGATCAGCACTACCAGCAGTATATTTAGGTTCTTGGCCAAATGTTTATAGACCTTTAGAAATAGTTAGAAATTATAGTGTCCCAAGTTACGTTAATGAAAAAACTTTATTTATTTCATCTAGCTACTCCGGTAATACTGAAGAAACTCTAAGCGCTTTAAGAGAAGCAGAGGAACGCAACGCTCAAATAGTTGTTATTGCAGCCGGCGGAAAACTAGAACAAATTGCTAAGGATAAAAATTATCCATTATTTACTATTCCTAGTGGAATACAGCCGAGAATGTGTGCTTTTTATTTTTTAAACGCTTTAATACATCTGCTAGAACAAGTTGGCCTTATAGATCAAGGTAAAATAAAAGAACTCCAAGATAGTGGAGATTGGTTAAAGGATCAAATAGGTTTATGGAAACCAGAAATTCCTACTGCAACCAATAAAGCCAAGAGTCTTGCTTTAGAGTTAATAGGGAAGTCTATAGTAATTTATAGTGGACCTAAATTATTTCCGGCAGCCAATAAATTTAAAATTTGCCTAAACGAAAACGCTAAAAACGTTGCTTGGGTAAATCAATACCCAGAATTTAACCATAATGAATTTATGGGTTGGTCTTCTCACCCTACTGAAAAACCTTATGCAGTTGTTGAAATAAGATCTTCTTTAGAAAATGATCGGATTAAAAAACGTTTTATTATTAGTGAGCAGCTTTTATCTGGAAAAAGACCAAACCCTGAAATAATTGATCCGGTAGGTGATACTTTATTCAAACAATTGATTTGGACTTCAAATTTTGCAGATTTTACTAGCTTATACGTTGCTTTACTTAACGGAATAAACCCTACACCAGTTGATTTAGTAGAGAAATTGAAAGTGCTGCTTAATCAGTAGTTTTAGTAAAAATTTAGTTATACTACTAATGTGGTAGTTAATTGGTCCTCACCTAAAGGTAAATTTATACTAGCAATTCTAGTCTCATCTATTGTTAGTGAAGCTTTATTTGCATATAGAGCTATACATAGTCACAGCCTTTATTTTGATTATTTATCTTGGAATTTAGTTCTAGCTTGGGTGCCTCTTATTATTGCTATACGCATAAGTAAAGTATTAAGACATAAACTATGGTCAAGTTGGGAAGCATTAGTACTTAGTTTTCTATGGTTAGTATTTTTACCTAATAGTTTCTATATGATTAGTGATTTTATTCATATTCAAGATTTTGGCCAGTCAAATTTAATTTACGATACGACAATGTTAACATCTTTTATTTATACAGGAGTTTGTCTTGGGTTTAGTAGCTTATACCTAATACATGTAGACCTAAAAAGAAGATTATCTCCTATTGCTGCTTCAGCTTGGATTACTTTAACTTTATTTATATCTAGTGTTGCAATGTATTTTGGAAGAGATTTAAGATGGAGCAGTTGGAATGTTTTTACTAATCCAGGCGGACTTTTATTTGATATTTCCAATCGAATTACACATATATGGTCTTATCCAGATATGGTGATAGAAGTTGTTTCATTCTTTATTTTACTTTGCGCAATCTATAACTTACTGTGGCAGGGATCTAACCTTTTGGATTACAGACATAAAATTAATCCATTTGAAAGTGATTAAATAAGTATCTAATCTGTTAAACTTGTTGTATGAAAGAGAAACTTAGCGAATTAATTAAACGGTCTTGCCAAGATTTATTTAATGAAAATATAGTTCCAGTTATAAATAGACCCGATGAAAAGTTTGGAGATTTCTCAACAAACATTGCATTAATCCTTTCGCCAAAATTAAACCGCTCGCCAATAGAAATAAGTAATGAACTTATAAATAAGTTAAACGAAAATAAAGATATTATTGATTCAGTTAGTTTGGCAGGACCTGGCTTTATTAACTTTAAACTTAATAACAACGCACTATTGGATTCAATAAAAAAAGGGCCTGTAAAAGAGTTTCAAGATAAAGAAGTTATAGTTGAATTTGGTAATGCCAATCCATTTAAGGAAATGCACCTTGGCCATCTATATATGTCTGTAGTTGGAGACTCTATCGCTAAGCTATTTGAAGCTAGTGGTGCAAAAGTAGAAAGAGTATCTTATCACGGAGATGTAGGGCTACATGTAGCAAAAACTATATGGGCCATAAAAAACAAATTGAACGAAGATAATAATGCCAAACTAGAAGATATCATTAATGATAAAAAAGATATTGGCGAGTTTTACGCTTATGGAACTAAAGCTTATGAAACTAATGAAATAAGCCAACAAGAAATTAAAGACATAAATAAGCTTATTTATACAAAAACTGACCCACTTATAAATGAGATATATAAATTAGGTAAGGCTGATAGTTTCTCAAACTTTGATGAAGTTTTTAAAAGTCTAGAAATTTCATTTAATAAGCGTTATTTAGAGAGTGAAACAAGCGAAGCGGGTGTAAAAATTGTTAATGAAAATATTGGCAAAGTTTTTAAACATAGTGATGGAGCTATAGTTTTTGACGGTGAAAGTATCGGACTTCATACTAGGGTATTTATTAATTCTTTAGGTTTGCCTACTTACGAAGCTAAAGATTTAGGATTGGCTGAACTTAAAAATATAGATTTTCCAAATGCAGTGAAATCAATAATTATTACCGATACACAGCAACTAGAATATTTTAAAGTTATGTTGGCCGCACTAAAGTTAATTAATAGTGACTTAGCTAATAAAACTCTTCATTTAACTCATGGGCATCTCGGTCTAAGTACTGGGAAAATGAGTAGTAGGACTGGAGAAATATATACTGCTAAATCTTTCATACAAGACATAATACAAGCGGTAAATAGCGCATTCCCAGATAGTAGCGTAAAGCAAGAAGTTTATATGTCCGCCTTAAGATATACCCTACTTAAACATAGACTAGGTAGTGATATAGTAATTGATGTTCATGATTCGGTTGCATTGGAAGGTAACAGCGGGCCTTATTTACAGTATTCGCATGCAAGAGCAAGATCTATATTTAGACGAGCTAACGTAGTAGAAACGCAAATTATAGACACGGATGCGGACTTTGATATGGAAGAAAGAAAACTTGTTAGTAAAATAAGTGAATTTTCAGATGTGGTCGAATTAGCGGTTAATGAACTTAAGCCACATCATGTTTGTAATTATTTATATGAACTGGCTCAAACATTTAATAGATTCTACGAGAACAGCAGAGTAATTAATGATCCTAGACAAGATAAAAGACTAAGTTTAATCTTACTTTACTCGAATACACTTAAATACGGATTAAATATGCTAGGTATCCCAGCACCTGATAAAATGTGATTGTAAGGAAAATTATTTATGGCAAAAAGAGATAAAATAAAAGAACCAGTTCCAGTTATGACAAGAGCGGGCAATATTAGATTTGAACCTGCCTTAAGTCCAAGAAAACCAAAACCGTCTAAGTCTAAGGTAGTTGTTGGCGCTGCTCAAGATATTAGTCCTGTAAATAATTTTTTAGATTTTCTAAAGGAACATGCGGTAGTTGGTTTACTAATAGGTTTTGTATTAGGTTCTCAAGTTCAGACATTAGTTAAGCAGCTAGTACAAAGTTTTATTGATCCACTAACTCAATTACTCTTTGGCACAGCCCTTAGTGCTAGAACTTTCACACTTCATTTTAATGGACGATCTGCCCAATTTGGTTGGGGAGCTTTAGTTTACGCAATAATCATATTTTTATTTGTATTAGTCACCATGTATTTAATTATTCGTTTTCTTAAATTAGATAAATTAGAACAGGATGCCAAGAAAAATAATTAGTATGAACCTAAGTGATGAAGACTGGAAAAAGAAACTAACAAAAGAACAATATCGTATATTAAGGCAAAAAGGCACAGAAATGCCTTTTACTGGAAAATTATTACATAACGATAAAAGCGGTAACTATACCTGTGCAGCTTGTGGAGCGGTTGTTTTTACCAGTGACACCAAGTTTGATAGTGGTACTGGATGGCCTAGCTTTAACGATCCTGCCAATACTGAAGCTGTAAAGCTAGTTGAAGATATAAGTTTAGGGATGCAAAGAGTTGAAGTTATGTGTGCAAATTGCGGTGGGCATTTAGGTCATGTTTTTAACGATGCACCAGATCAACCCACTGGAATGAGATTTTGTATAAATTCCGCAGCCTTAGATTTTAAACCAAAAAACTAGTTTGAGTGTTTAGTTCCCCAAGCTGCCATTTGCTTAAGAATGGGTAGAAGATCATAACCTTTTTCTGTTAGCTCATAGTCTACTCTGGGAGGGACTTCGTTATAGCTAACTTTTGTAATAATTCCATGATCCTCTAGGTCATCTAATCGTTGGGATAATGTTCTAGGATTAATATTACCGACCGATTTCTCTAATTCACAAAATCTTTTTGGGCCAGTAAACATATCTCTTAAGATTAGGGCGGTCCATTTACTACCAATTATATCCATAGCTGCAGCAATACAGCCAACATGTGGCTCGATTGGTTTTTTAGTAAGTAGATTAGTCATAGCTTTACAAAGTATAGTATTAACTATATTATAGTTAACGTAACTATATAAAATATAGCATAATTGGAGGAAATATGAAATTAGCTGTCATTATCGGAGCAACTAGAGAAGGCCGTCAAACACCAAAACAAGCAAAATGGGTAGTAAATTCTGCCAAAGAAGTTGAAGGTATTGAAGCCGAACTTATAGATTTAAAAGATTACCCAATGCCATTTTTTAATGAACCAATATCACCAAGATATAACCCAAATCGAGAGATCGACCCAGCTGTAAAAAAATGGTTGGATAAAATCGAAGAATTTGAAGCTTATATTTTTGTTACCCCAGAATATACTCATTCTATTCCAGGTGTACTTAAAAACGCTTTAGACTACATTACTTGGGAAGTTCAGAAGAAACCGGCTGCAGTGATTTCTCACGGTGCAAATGGTGGAGCAAGGGCTGCAACTGACTTAAAAGAAATACTTTCCGAAAGTCGCACAGCTGTTATCCCGTCAACTTCTGCACTAGCAATTAGCGGAATGAGCGAATTAATAGACGAAGAGGGTAATTTAGATGAAAAATCTAAAGCAAATCCATATGGTCCACAATCAGCATTAACTGGATTACTTAGTGATCTTAAATGGTATGCAGACGCATTAACTCCTGCAAGAGAAAAAGCTTAATACAATTTGTTAGTTCTTAAAAAACTCTAAAATTTGTTATCATGACTTTAACGATCATGATTGATAAACATGCCAAAGCTACAAAACTTTTTTGGGTAGACCTTGAAATGACCGGGCTGGACCCGAATAATGATGTTATTTTAGAAGTTGCAGCTGAAATTACAGATTTTGATTTTAAAACTTTAGCTACATACGAAGCAATATTAAAACAGCCAAAAGAAACTGTAATTAATCGCATGCAAAAAAATAATTGGTGGGCAGATTATCCGGCTAACCGTGATGAATTTATTGATAAAGTTAGCAGTGGCAAAGAATCAAATGAAGTCGAAGAAGATTTAATTAAATTAATAGCAGAAAATATTGGGAATGAGCCAGCAATTTTAGCAGGTAACAGTATCCATAACGACAGAGGCTTTATTAAAAAATGGTGGCCAGCACTAGACCTTAAACTACATTATAGGATGCTTGATGTCAGCGCATTTAAAATATTAATGCAAAGTAAGTACGATGTAACTTTTGAAAAAAAAGAAGTCCACCGTGCTTTTGATGATATTCAGGCGAGTATTGCCGAACTTCAATACTATTTGGAATGGTTTAAAAATAATAACTAACGACCAATCTTAAAGTATAATTTAACTGTGGATCATAAGACTGTTGAAGACTACATTTTATCTTTACCTAAAGCGTGGTTGGATTATCCATTTGGAGATGGAGTTGCTGTATATAAAGTAGGTTACAAAGATGACCCAGATCACTCAAGCAAAATGTTTGCTTTAATTGATGAAGCTAAAACACCAGTTAGAATAAGTTTGAAATGCGACCCACAATTATCTACACTACTGCGAGATAAATATGATGAAGTTATGCCTGGATATCATTTAAATAAAAAACATTGGAATACTTTAGTCTTAACAGGTCAATTAGAGTGGGAAGATGTTAAAGGCCTAATAAGGCATAGTTACGAGCTAGTATCTAAAGTTTAAGTACCATTTACTTGTTTTAGCTCAGTATCCAGAAGCGATGCTTGTTTATAAAAATTTGCAAGAAGTCTACGCCCATGGATGCCTTTAGTAGAATTATAGGCACTGGTTAAGTCGGACGCATAAGTATTTAATTGAGTTTGCATAACTTGTACAAAATATTGGTTGTAATTTCCATTTACTTGAGAGCTTTTTAAGTTATTATCAGTTACAGAACTTTCTTTTAGCAACAATAATTTTGGCGATATCTTTATGCCATTAATAGACAAATAATTGGTCAATTGATTAGCAGCGCTCCCTACGGTTAATTGTGTATTAGCTACAAAATTTAGATAATTTGTGGGCAGAGAATTAACTTGTGATGCTTCAAGAGAAAGATGACCAAGCTCATTTTGGTCCTGTAACACAGCCGTGTATTTAGGAGTATTAGAAGCGCCCTTAATCAAGCTACTAATGATAACGATAAATATGATTACAATGAATAGCCCACCTACGACTAATAGTATTTTACTCAAGTTAGATGGTAGTCCGGGAAGGCTTGGACCAGGTGTTTGACGCTTTTTTTCTTCAGGGTTTAATATGAAATCATATGGCGAAGTTGTAACATGCTGACCAGGCTGATTATTATTTACTTTGTTCTGGATGGGGCTTTCGCTTTCAAATAATTTATTAGCTGCAAGTGGAAGAGTTTCAGGATCAACAGTATATTGTTCGCCATAAGGAATTGAATGATCACGCTTTAATTTATCAGGAATTATAGGATGTGGCGGTAAATTCGAACTTCTCGGAGTACTGTCGTTTGTAAGCATTGGATTCATAACACTTTGTTCTATAAATGCATCCGAGTAACCTTTAAGATGATCAGGCAGGTTTTTTTGAAGTTCTTTAGAAAGCGTATCTTGCATACCTCTAGGTACATAACCACTCGAGTTACCTGAAACATATTGCTTAAGATGGGAGGGCATATTATTTTGAAAATGCTGATCCATTGCTTTTGCAACATCGGGTGGCATATATTTGTTTCTATTTATATCAGTTTGTCTATATCCATCGGGCATGGTTTTAATTAAACCATAAGCTTATCTTTAAAGTGAAGTATTAAAAAATGATAGCTAAACATATATTGATATTTCTATCTAGGTTACAATAGGGATATATGGATGCTGTTGAAGAGGTAAAGAGTCGCGTAATAATTGAAGATATTATCGGTGAATACGTACCATTAAAACGTGCTGGCAGAAATTGGAAAGGCCTTAGCCCTTTTACAAGTGAAAAAACTGCAAGTTTCGTAGTGAGTCCAGAAAAACAAATTTGGAAAGATTTTAGTTCTGGAAAAGGTGGCAGTGTTTTTGATTTTGTAATGGAGGTTGAAGGTTTAGATTTTAAGGGTGCTCTAGAGTTGTTAGCACGAAAAACCGGTGTAGATCTTGATCAATTTAGGACACAAACTTCTACGAATACGAAACAAAAAGAGAGGTTGTTTGAGCTAAACGATTTAAGTGCCAAATTCTATCAAGTACAACTATCTAAAAACCAGAAAATACTAGACTATTGCATTAAAGAACGAAAGTTTAATAAAGATAGTTTATTGAAATGGCGACTTGGCTATTCGCCAAATACCGGCAATGCACTTTTAAAATTTGCACTAGCAAAAGGTTTTACAGAAAACGAGATAAAACAAGCTGGACTTATAACAAAATCTTATAGAGGTGGTAACCAGGATATGTTTAGAGAAAGACTAATGATTCCACTTCAAGATGTACAGGGAAGAGTAATTGGTTTTACTGCCAGGACACTATCTAATGATAATAATTCTCCTAAATATATAAATACTCCACAAACAATCCTTTATGACAAAAGCCGACATGTTTATGGACTAAACAATGCAAAAGACAGTATAAGGAAAAGTAATTTTGCTGTATTAACAGAGGGTAATTTAGATGTTATTGCCAGTCATCAAGCTAATGTTGAACAAGCTGTTGCAACAGCTGGTACTGCAATAACTGAAACTCAACTAAAAACACTAAGTAGGTTTAGCGGAGACATAAGGCTATCTTTTGACAGTGATAAAGCTGGGCTTAATGCGACCGAGCGAGCAATTCCAATTGCAGCTAAAGCTAACGTTTCACTAAGTATTATTGATATACCAAAAGGTAAAGATCCGGATGAATTAATTAAGGAGGATCCTGTACTTTGGCAAGAAGCTGTAAAAAAGCCTAAATACGCCATAGATTGGCTAATCGATAGATATGAAAATATTATCGATACGGCATCTGCAAGAGGTAAAAAAGAATTTAGCGATCGGATAATGAATGTTATTAATGGTTTGGAAGATCCGGTCGAACGCGATCACTATATAAACTTAATATCTAAAAAATTGTCTATAAGCGTCGAAGCTCTAGAAGAAAAATTTAATAAAACGACTATTTCAACAACTCGGCCTCGTAAGAATATAAAAAATTTATCTAAGCCAACCGACAAAGCAACTATTGAATATATTAAAACTCAAGATAAGTTTTTAGCACTAATGCTTATGAGGCAAACTTTACGTGAATTTATTACTAGTGTAATTACAAAAGACATGATGGTTACTCATGAAGCTAAAAATCTACTAGATATGTTAACTAAACAGATAGATAAAAGTGCTGAAAAGCTAAAAATAGTGAAAAATGTAGAAGATTATGTTAAAATAGAATCATTACTCTATGAGGAGCTGTACCAAGGTTTAGAGCTTGATGAGCTACATGATGAAGCAGCAAGGCTACAAGCGGATCTGGTAACCAAATTTGTTAAAAACGAAAAAGAAAAAATTGCATATAAACAACGTCAACCAGTGACAGATGCTGAACTTAGAACATTGTTAGAAAAAGATAAGCAATACAATCTATTATTAAATCAAATTAAAGGAGATGCTTAATGCCTAAGAAAACGCCTAAAGATAAGGCTAAATCTAATGCAGATTTAACACCTGAACAAAAAAAGGATCAATTAGTAATTGAAGCTAAAAAAGAAGGACATATTGATCAAAAAGATATTTTTAAAGAAATACCTGAAACTGTAGAAAACACCGATATTCTTGATCAACTATATACCGAACTAGCTGATTTAAATATTGAAATTACAGCTAGTGAACCAAATCCTGAAACTTTTAGTGACGAATGGGTTGAAGAGGGAATAGAAGAAGAGGAAGTAGTACCGGCTGCTAGTATATATTTAGATGATGACGTCGCAGATGACTCTGTAAGACTATACTTACGTGAAATTGGTAAAATCCCACTGCTTAGTTCTGAAGAAGAACTAGCTCTAGCTCAGAGAGTTGTAGCAGGCGATAAAGATGCCAAAGATCAAATGGCTGAAGCTAATATGCGACTTGTCGTATCAATTGCTAAAAGGTATGTTGGCCGAGGATTAGATTTACTAGATTTAATCCAGGAAGGTAATACTGGGCTGCTAAGAGCTGTTGAAAAATTTGATCCAGATAAGGGCTTTAAGTTTTCAACATACGCAACTTGGTGGATTAGACAAGCTATTACAAGAGCTATTGCTGACCAAGCTAGAACAATTAGGATTCCGGTTCACATGGTAGAGACTATAAATAAGCTTCTTAGAACTCAAAGAAGGCTAACACAAGAATTAAACCGTGAACCAACTAATGAAGAAATTGCTAAGGAAATGGAAATTGACGTCGATAAAGTTGAGCACATAATGAAGATTAAACAAGACATTTCTTCACTTGATGCTTCAATTCGTGATGATGAAGAAGATAGTGTACTTGCTGACTTTATAGAAGATGAAGATACTGTTAGTCCTGAAGAATCGGCCACTGGTCAATTACTTAAAGAACAAGTTAAAGATATGCTTGGGGCGCTAACTGAACGTGAACAAAAAATTCTTAAATTACGTTTTGGTCTTGAAGATGGTAAAAGCCACACTCTCGAAGAAGTTGGCCAAGAATTTTCAGTTACCAGGGAAAGAATAAGACAAATTGAAGCTAAGGCACTTGCTAAGCTTCGTAAACACCGCGATGCTAAAAAACTACACGACTATATTAAATAAAAATGAATATTAGTTTAATTGGACTATCCGGTACTAATGGAAGTGGTAAAGATACACTTGGTGCTATTTTAGCTGAAGATTACAGCTTTTTATTTATATCAGTAACTGACTTACTAAGAGATGAAGCTAGACGGCAAAATCTACCTGTAGAACGCGAGATACTGCGTCGCATTAGTTCAGATTGGCGTAAAGAAGCCGGCCTAGGTGTACTAGTCGATAAAGCTTTAAAACAGTATCAGGCGCAGACTAGTGGCTATAAAGGATTAGTAATATCAAGTCTTAGAAATCCAGGAGAAGCGGATAGGGTTCATGAGCTTGGCGGTAAAGTTATTTGGGTTGACGCGGACACTAAACTTAGATATGACCGAATTCAGAAAAATAAAGACTCTAGAGGCAGATCAGGTGAAGATACTATATCATTTGAAGTTTTTCTAGAAGAAGAGAAGGCAGAAATGACCTCAGATAGTAACGATAAAACCAAACTAAATATGAGCGCAGTAAAAGATAAAAGTGACCTAATTATACTCAACAATTTTAATGATATATCTGAATTAAAAAGTGACCTAAAGCCGAAATTAGATTTGCTTTAAGCTTAAATATCGAGCCCCTTTTGTTTGTCTTAAAACAAGTCTAAAAATACCATAAATTAAGGCACAAGATATGGCCGTTACCCAATCAATAAAATTTAACGAACCGGCATTAAAATATGGTTGAACTAATGGGTTATATACAATATTAGCAATTAAGAAAAATGATAATGCAAAAGCAATTAAAAGTTTCTTATTACTCCACAAATATTTTGTAAAGAAGTGCTCATGAGTATCACTACGTTCAAACATTAAATAAACATATAAACAAAGTACTAAAGTAACGTAAGTTAATGTTGTCGCCTGATGATACATAGGTAGTGTTTGATTAAACCTAACTGGATTTAAGTGGTGACGACTGAAAAAGAATAGATAATTTAAATAGGCAAGTACAGATGCTGCAAGTCCATAAGCTATGAACCCAGCAACAGAAGGCATCTTAACTATGTGATCTTTAAGATTTCTTGGTTTTTCATGCATGAGGTTATTTTGTGCGCTATCCCAGCCTAGAGCTGTAATAGGTAGAATCTGCGCTACCACATCGATTGCAAGTATTTGAATGGCAGTAATAGCAGGAGCTACCCGAAATATAGATAAAGTAGCAAGTCCGATTAAAACTGTAAATAACTCGCCAGCATTATCTGTTAAAGCGCATCTAGCGGCTTTTTTAATGTTCTGATAAGTTAATCTACCTTGTTCGATTGCTTTTACTAAAGTATCGAAACTATCATCCATCAGTACTATTTCTGCGGCATTCTTAGCAACATCTGTACCAGTTCTACCCATTGCAACGCCAATATCTGCCCGCTTTAAGGCTGGTGCATCATTAATGCCATCACCAGTAACTGCAACTACATAACCACTTTTCTTAACGAGTTCTACTATTCTTAACTTATCTTCAGGGGCAACTCTAGAAAAAACTGCTCCACCTTCTTCAACCAACTGCATTATTCGGCTATCACCAAGTTTATTTAGCTCTTCACCAAGAACAATAGTTATATCCTTACTTAGTCCTGCCTGAGTAGCAATAGCTTTTGCAGTAGTTGGAAAGTCGCCCGTAACTATTGAAACTCTAATATGGGCATCTAGTGTAGCTCTCATAGCGTCTGGTACCGCTTCTCTAAGTGGATCGATCATGCTGACTATGCCTAAGAATGTAAAATCTTGCTCAACTTCATTCATAATATATTTTTTATGAATAGCACTCTTAGGTAATATGCGAAAACCAAGACCTAGATTTCGTTTTGCAGATTTTGCAGCGTCTTCATTATATTTTAAGAAAAAGCTTCGATCTTTTTCGGTCATTTTTCTTATATGACCATGGTCCCAAACTTCACTGCTTAGTTTTAATAAACTTTCAGGCGCACCTTTAGTAAAGACAACAACTTGATCATTGCGTTTCCTTACTGAACTCAGTAGTTTACGAGCCGAATCGAATTGAAATTCTTTAAGTTCTGGAATCTGTTGGATTATTTTATCACTATCTAGCCCGGCTTTACGAACAAAGGTAATTAAAGCTCCTTCAGTAGGGTCACCAACTACATACCAATCTGGATGTTCATTATCTGGAGGATCTACTTTAGCATTTGATGCCAGAGAAGCAGTCATAAAAAATAGATCGATATCTTTTAATTGTTTTTCGTCTAAGTTTTTATTTTTATATAAGATTTGCCCATTTGCCTCGTAGCCAGTACCACTAACAGTGTATTCGTCTTTTCCTATTAAGAAGTCAGTCACCGTCATTTCATTTTTCGTTAAAGTGCCTGTTTTATCCGTCAAAATAAAATTGGTTGCACCAAGTGTTTCAACTGCCGATAATTTTTTAACTAGTGCTTTAGACTTAGCAAGCTTAGCCGCCGATTGAGCTAAAGTTATACTAACTTCTGCTACTAATCCATTAGGAATCATGGCAGCACCAATTCCGATTCCAAATAATATTGCCGCATGAATACCCAAATTAGCTTTTAAGGCAATTATCGTTAGAATAATTGCGAGAACTACTGTGCCTTGAGCGATCCTAGTCGCAAGGTGATTCATTTCTTTTTGAAGTGGCGAAGATTCTGTTTGAGTGGACTGACTTAAATCAGCTATTCGACCTAATTCACTTTTCATACCAGTTCCAACAACTACTCCGTAGCCCGTGCCGGTAGCAACTGTCGTACTCATAAATAAAATATTGTGCCTATTGCCAAGAGGCACTTCGCCAGATATTGCATGAACAAATTTTCTTGATGGATTACTCTCGCCGGTTAGTGCAAAGTCGTTAGTGCTAAGTTCATTTTCTTCAAGTATTCTAAGGTCAGCTGGAACACTATCGCCTTCTTCTATATAAACAATATCTCCATTAACCAGTTTATTTGAATTAACTTCTTCTAGTTTTCCATCTCTTAACACTTTAGCTTCAGGTACTAATAAATGTTCAAGACTTTTAACAAGTGTTTCAGCTTTGTGCTCCTGAAAAAAGCCAACAAATGAATTCATTAGGGCTATCAGGATTAGAATCGTAGCAGTTTTATTATCTTTTAAATATATAGAAAAAGCCGCACTAGTAAGTAGCATTATTACTAGTAAGTTTTTAAACTGCCTTAAGTAGGTAATAATCGCATTTTCATGCTTAGACTTTATTAATTCATTGCCACCATACTTAACTAATCTTTCATTAGCTTCTTTACTTGATAGTCCTTTTCTAGTTGTTTTTAATTGATCTAAAACTTCTTCCGGAGTAAGTCGGTAATAATTTAAGCCTTTTGGGTTTTGGTCCATAACTTATAGCATTATATCCGCTTATGCTACGAAGTGTATAGGCAATGTACTATACTGGAACTTACAATGAGCGAGGTAAATAAGAAGGTAAAAAAGCTAGCGATTATTGACGGTAAGAGTGTTTTTTATAGAGGCTATTATGCCATGCCTAATTTAAGTACCAAGGATGGTAAACCTACAGGAGGTGTTTACGGATTCGCAACTATGGCACTAGAAGTTTTAAGACGCTTAAAACCAGACTATGTTGCGGTTGCCTGGGATAAGCCTAAAACTAACATTCGAAAGAGGCTTGAATTATATCCTGAATATAAAGCGGGACGAAAACCAGCTCCACCAGATTTTTACGAGCAAGTACCAATTCTACACGAATTATTAGAATCTTTTGGCTGGCCACTATATGAGCTTGATGATTACGAAGCAGACGACATTATGGGAACTCTAGCTGTACAAGCAAGTAAAAAAGGAATAGAAACAATGCTAGTAACTTCAGACTTAGATATGCTTCAGCTAATAAATGATTCAGTCCATGTATATGCACTTAAAACAGGATTATCTAATATTGAGCTATATTCTCCAAAAAGTTTTGAAGCTAAATACGGCATTAAAGTTGAACAATTTTTAGATTTAAAGTCTATTAAAGGAGATTCTTCGGATAATATCCCAGGTGTTCCAGGTATTGGCGAGAAAGGTGCACTGGATTTACTTAAGCAGTTTAAAACGCTAGATAATATTTACGATAACCTTGATCTGATTAAGGACTCGACTCGAAAAAAACTTGAAGCCGGTAAGGACCTCGCATACTTAAGTAAAAAATTAGCCAGCATTTGGATTGATGCGCCCCTGAAACTTGATTTAAATGAAGTAGATGGATCTAAAATCAATCCTGAAAAAGTTTTAAATATGCTACAAAAATTAGAATTTAGAACCCTTGCAAGGAACCTTCCTGAAGTTATGCAAGTAGCGATAAGCGACTACCATAGTAATAGTTATCACCCGATGATTAAAAGCAAGGCTATATTTATAGATAGTTTAGCTAAAATTAACGAAATAAATTTAAGTGGTGATTTAGTTTATACTCACGGATTTTATCGTAATAAAACCTGTGATAGTCCTATATCTTTTACTTTAGCCGATGAAAGTAAAACTTACGTTTTAGACTTCGAGAAAATAAAGATAGTTAATGCCAAGGAAGCAATTAAATCTATTTTTATAGATAAAAGTATTATTGGTTACGATACTAAAAATATTATTAAAATGTTTATAGCGCTTGGACTTACTCCGCCACCAATTAGTCATGATATTCAAATTGGAGCTTTTTTATTAAATCCCTTAGCTAGAATTCAAAGTTTTACTGATCTAGCAGTAAATGATCTTAATTATGAAGGAGTTGGATTCGAATCACTAGATCCTGAACAAATGTTAATAAATGAGTCGGAAATAGTTAGCATAATTAGAGCTATATATAAAAATCAAATAGATGAATTTAAAAAATATGAAAAAATGGCTAGTCTTGCCAAAAATATAGAATGGCCAATTATATCAGTACTAGCACATATGGAAAGCAGAGGAATTGAACTAAATACTCAGTATTTAAACGATTTCGCTGATGAAATAAATGAATTAGTCAGTGATTACGAGCAACAAATTTATGGCTATGCTAACGAAGAATTTAATATAAGCTCACCGTCTCAACTAGCAGACATTTTATTTAATAAGCTACAGTTATCTACTAAAGATATTAAAAAAGGTAAATCAAGTTTCTCAACTGCTGCAAAGGAGCTAGATAAGTTGAGGGGTATGCATCCAATAATTGATTTAATTACGCAGTATAGGGAAGTGACAAAGTTTAAAAATACTTATGTTGATACTCTGCCTAAGCAAGTAGATAAAAATTCTAGAGTTCATACGACTTTTAATTTAACTATTGCTCAAACCGGCCGACTTAGTAGTACTGATCCAAACTTACAAAATATACCCATTAGAACTGATTTAGGTAAAAGAATAAGAACTGCATTTGTAGCAGGCAAAGGTAAAAAATTAGTTAGTGCAGATTATTCACAATTTGAACTAAGATTGGCCGCAGTTCTTGCAGAAGATAAAGAGTTAATCTCAATGTTTAATAGAGGTGCGGATATTCATGCAACAACTGCTGCACAAGTTTATGGTAGAGAACAAGAGGATATAACTAAACAGATGCGACGAGCCGCTAAAGTCATTAATTTTGGAATTCTGTATGGCATGAGCCCTCATGGCCTATCTGTTGCAACAGGCATGTCACGTGATCAAGCCGTAACTTTTATAGATAAATATAAGGAATTAAGAAAACCAATTTTTGATTATATAGAGAGGGTTAAAGATGTAGCACGAAAAGATGGTTATGTTGAGACTATGTTTGGTAGACGTCGGCCTACTCCAGATATTCACTCTAGTAACTATATCGTAAGACAAGCAGCCGAAAGAGCTGCAATTAATATGCCGATTCAAGGTACTGAAGCAGATTTAATGAAAATGGCTATGATAACTATAGAAAAAATACTTGAAGAGCAACACAATGATTGTAATTTGTTATTACAAATTCACGATTCGATTTTAGTAGAGTGTCCGACAGAAGTAGCAGAAAATATTGGTGAGATTCTTAAAAATGAAATGGAAAATGTCTATGAATTACCAGTTAAACTAGATGTTGATGTAACTATAGGTGATAATTGGGGCCAACTCTAATCTTCGGGAGTTGATTTATCGTGTTGAATTCTACGTCTATTTACCACTCTACCGCCTTTAGCACGCATTAGCCTAAAAGCTAAACTTATAACCCAGGCAGCTAATATTAAATCAATCAGACTAGTAAACATACTAATGGCATTTGTATGATTACTTATGCCTTGCTTTATATTAAACGCTGCTACTGCTACTACCGACAATTCCGCAGCAATTAAAATTTGAGACATCCTTTTAGACCTTTTATTTTGTGCAGCAAAGCCAATAAAACAAATTATTCCAAACCAAAAAACTACTAATATATAAAAAACCACCGAAGATAGAGCATTAGTTGCACAGTTTGCGTTGGTATTAGAGCCATTAGTACATGTAGCAATAATTGAATATATTGCGTTAACGATATTTAAGAAGGCAAGTAGTATAAACTGAATTAACGTTGCTGGACCGGTTTCGTATGTTAATCGCATACGCCCTATTATTACACGTTAATTTTTGATTAAAAAGCCAGTACATAAAAAGCTTAAGAATCTTGCAAAATATATTAAATATGGTAATATATATTTAGAAAGTATATATCATGTTAAGGTATTTTGTTTGGTTATTAGCAGTCATTGGGCTAATTATTATTTTACTAATTTTAATTATTCCCGGAGGCAAGAAATTAGGTGCTCCAAGAGTGCTTGATAGTTATGCAACAACTAATGCTGTTACTAAACTGACAATAGTCGGACCAATTAATGCCGAAGTAAACCACCAATCATTAAGTATTAGTGTTGAGCAAAACCAAGTTATTTACCAGGAATATGCCGGTTATAACAATAACGTTATTCAAACAATAACGTTTCCAAGTAACCAAACTGCATACTATAGCTTTTTACGCGCCTTAGATATCGCTGGCTTTAATAAAGGAAATTCAAATCCTGCAGCCCAAAATTCAGTAGGATACTGCGCATTAGGGCAAAGATACATTTTTCAGTTAACGCAAAACGGTAATAACAAAATCAATTACTGGTCAACAAATTGTGGTAATTTGGGTACTTATGGTGGTAATCAGGGGCTAACAATGGCTTTATTTCAAGCTCAAGTCCCAGATTATAACAAGTTAGCTGCAACTCTTACCAATATTCAGTAACTTCGAACTCTAACTGTGAGAAAATACCTATATGATTAAAGCTATTATTTTTGATTGTTTCGGGGTTATTGTTGGCCGTGGCTTTGACTATACTTACGAATCAGCAGGTGGAGATCCGAATAAAGACCGTGAATTTATAAATGAAAAATTAGATCAAATAAATAAAGGGATAATTTCAAATAAAGAATTTAGTAGTGCTATGGTTGAAAATTTAGGAATATCAAAAGACCAATGGATTAAAATATTAAGACAAAGTGAAAAAGCTGACTCAAAACTTTTAAACTTTATTTTTAAACTTCGTTCAAAGTATAAGACCGCAATCCTTAGTAATGCAAACATAGGGGTAATTGATGATTTAGTAGGTACTGAAGTTATTAATGCGTGCTTTGATGAAGTTGTAGTTAGTGCTGAAGTTGGTCTTATTAAACCGGATATACAAATCTATGAACTAGTAGCAAGAAAGCTAGGAGTTAAACCGAATGAGTGTGTCTATATAGACGACAGGCAGAGATTTGTTGAGGTCGGCGGTACTCTTGGAATGCAAACTATTCTGTATAAAAATTTTAAATTATTTAAACAAGAACTAAATCAAATATTAGCCAGCGACTCTAAATAATATTTTTTTAGTTATTTTACATTTATCCTTTAAGTCTGTTTGATTTAGTCTGAGGCTATTAGCCAGCGCTGAAGAATTTACAAGTATTACAATATCTTTATCTCTTATAAGTACGCCTACTTTTTCGTTATATTTCTTTAAAACATAATTTTTAAGCAATTTAATTTCTTCAGGTTGATTTAAACCCTTAGCGTTTAGTAGTGAAGATATATTGTCCATATAAATATTATACTTGTTACAATTAAAAAATGCCGGAGTTACCCGAAGTAGAGACTATTAGAAGTGGACTCGAAAAATTAATCATTTCTAAGAAAGTTATTAATTTAACTTTTGATTGGCCTAAAAGCTATCCAAATTCTTTAAATGACACGAAAAGTTTTTTATATGGTGCTGAAATTATAAGTGTTAGGCGCCGAGCCAAAGTACTTTTAATAGATTTATCAACACAATACTCTCTAGTTATACATTTAAAAATGACTGGGCAGCTTGTATATAAAGACGAAACCGTAAGATTTGGTGCAGGGCACCCGAATGATTCGTTATTAAATAATCTACCAGATAAATCTACGAGAGTAATAATTAGTTTCGATGACGATAGTAAATTATATTTTAACGATCAAAGAAAGTTTGGCTGGGTTAAATTAATGCCAACTATAGAAATAAAGAACTTAGATTTTTTTAAAAAAGTTGGACCTGAGCCACTAAGTTCAGAATTTAATTGGCTTATATTAAAGCAACGCTTAAATAAAAGACAAAATACTACCATAAAAGCAGCACTACTTGACCAAACTATATTAGCTGGTATTGGGAATATATATGCTGATGAATCTTTATGGGGAGCAAAAATTCATCCTTCAACGTTAGTTAAAAATTTAAATGATAAAGAGTATAAAATCCTATATCAAGAAATTGTAAAAGTATTAAAACTGTCAATTGAGCTTGGTGGTTCAACTGATAAAAATTATATTAATGCTGAGGGTAAGAAAGGAAGCTATCTAGCTTTTTCTAAAGTATTTAGAAAAGAAGGCCAACATTGTCCTAGATGCGGCACTATAATAATTAAAACTCGGGTAGCTGGCCGAGGCACTCATTTGTGTCCGAACTGTCAAAAACTTTAAGTTATAATACACATTAATGATTACGACTATTACTGGAGATAACGACTTTGAAATGCAGCGTAAACTGCATCATATTACAGCTGATTTTATTAAAAATTACTCTGATCTAGCTGTAGAACAATTAGACATAAATGATAATACTGTAGCAGAGGTATTTAATGCGATTGATAGCCTGCCTTTTTTAAGTGACAGAAAATTATTGTTACTGAATAAGTTTTCTAACAGTAAAGAATTTATAGAAAAATTTGAACAAATTTTAGAAAGTAATCCTGAGTCAGTTGATATTGTGCTAATAGAACCAAAACTAGATAAAAGACTATCTTTCTATAAAATATTAGTTAAGCAAACTGAGTTTATTAATCTTGTAGGTTTGAATGAACGAGAATTACCTAATTGGATTATTCAAACTGTTAACAAAAGTAACGGCACTATAGATATAAGTACGGCGAATTATTTGGCTAGAACCGTAGGTAGCAATCAATTAATGTTAGCTAGTGAAATAGATAAATTATTACTCTACGAAAATAAAATAACTAAGGAAAGCATAGATCTTTTATGCGAAAAAACCCTGCAAAGCAGCATTTTTGATTTAATAGAAGCAGCTTTTTCAAATAATCTCAAAAACTTAATTAGTCTTTATTCTGAACAACGTAACCAAAATGTTGAACCGCCTCAAATAATTGCACTTTTAAATTGGCAATTAAATATATTTTTACTCATTAATCTAGCAAAAGAGAATAATTTTACGCAGCTTATTTCACAGGCAAAAATAAGCCCGTATGCCATACAAAAAAGCCGCAGAGTAGCTGATAGTCTAAGTATTAGTAAACTTAAAAATTTAATACATGACTTACTAGATATAGATATCGCTATAAAAACTTCAGCAGTAGACTCAGATGAGTTATTGCAAAATTATCTTATAAGTATTGCTTACTAAAGTTATTTCTTTTTCGTAGCTGGTTTTTTAGCTTTGATAACAGGCTTTTTAGTAGTGGTTTTAGAACTTTTAACACCGCTAGCTTTAGCTTTTGCAGCAGCTCGCTTCTTTAGTCGAGCAGCTTTATTTTTATGAATAACACCTTTTTTTGCAGCTTTATCTATTTGCGAATTTACACTTGCATGACTTTTGCTATTTGGTGAAGAGCTAAAAGCTTTAAGTGCAGTTCTTAAGCTTCTTTTAGTCTTACTATTTCTTACAGAAGCTTTATGGGCAACTTTTACACGTTTTTTAGCTGATTTAATTATTGGCATTAACAGGGTTCCTTAAAAATTAATTATTTAGTTTTTTTACAAACTTTCAGAATCAAACTATATCAGATTGTACCAGGGGTTGTAAAGTAAAGATGGTTATGGTATTCTAAAAATTAAGAACAGGCCAAAATAAAAACTAAATAAATCTAACAAAATAAAATCAATGGACAGCGCTAAACAACAGCTCATCGAAAAGCTTAAATCGGCAAATAACGTACTTGTTACTGTTAGCCGTAACCCTTCTGTAGATCAATTATCCGCCCTTCTTGGTTTAAGTTTAATAATGAATAAACAGGGTAAACATAGCGCAGCTGTATTTAGTGGTCAAATTCCGTCTACTTTAGAATTTTTAAAACCGGAAGATACCATTGAAAAAACTACTGATAGTTTGAGAGATTTTATAATTGCATTAGATAAAAATAAAGCAGATAAATTACGTTATAAAGTAGAGGATAATATTGTTCGAATATTCATTACTCCTTATAGAACTAAAATTAGCCAAGGAGATTTAGAATTTTCTCAAGGTGATTTTAACGTAGATATTGTGGTAGCTCTAGGTGTTAAAAACCAAGAAGAACTAGATGAAGCTATTACTTCTCATGGCAGAATATTACATGATGCAACCGTAAGCTGCATTAATACAGATAGTCAAGCTGGTGATATTGGATCAATAAACTGGAGTGTATCGGGCGCTAGTAGTTTATGTGAATTAGTCGCCGAATTAGCAGAATCTTTAGGTGATAACATCTTAGATGAGCAAATTGCTACAGCACTACTTACTGGTATTGTTGCCGAAACAAACCGCTTTAGTAACGATAAAACTAGCTCACAAACTATGAATATTAGTGGTGTATTAATGTCAGCCGGAGCAAATCAACAATTAATTGCCACAAAATTAGAGGAAAAGCCGAAAGCCGAAAAAGTTGAAACTCAGGTAAGTGATTTAGCACAGTCACCGGAAGTTGGAGAAGAACATGACGGCGTATTGCAGATTGATCATGCCGACTCACCAGACAGTAAATCTGATGAAAGTATCGACGATGAACTTCCAACACCTCAAGACACTGAAACGGTTATCCCTGAAACGTTAAGTGAGAATAAAGTTGAACCAATAATGCCCAGTGAACCCGTCAGAGGTTTAAGTGGCGGACCAAAATTAGTTACCGAAGCTCCAACAATGGGGGGTACGCTAACTGCTAATTCTACACAAAACGAAGATTCCGAACCTACAACTGATCCTTTTAGCATGCCTCAAACTGAACAGCCGCAGATTTTTGAAAGAAAAAACACAGTCGTACCTGACTTAACTCCGTTAAGTGATCAAACACTTCCTCCAACACCTCCACCTAGTCCCGCACCTATTGAACCGATTAATAAGGTAGCTACTCCTGCTACATTCACACCACCTCCAGCTAATTGGCAGCCACCTGCCAGTAAACCAACAGCTGAACCAAAAGTAGAAGAAAAGCCTGAAGAAGATAAAAAGTTAGTTCCTGAACTTCGTATAGATGAAGATGGTACTCTGAGCCAACTTGAAGAATCCGTTCATAGTCCACATTTAAATCAAGATTCACAAGATTCAACTGATGCTGCAAGGGACGAAGTAGATAAAGCACTGAGTACAGTAAATAGTTCTGCTCCTAAACCAGTTGAAGCGCTAAATTCTCAGCCACTTGGACCAGAACTACACCCTGAAACTAATCAAATTGAAGAAATAAATTTAGATAAAAAAGACGAAAACAACGGCAGTAATGGGCCACCTCCGGTTCCTCCGCCAATAATGTTCCCAACATCTTCCTGAACTAATATAAGTTACAATTAGATTAATGGAAGGAATATTGCTCGTAGATAAGCCAATTAGTTGGACTAGTTTTGATGTTGTTAACTACGTTAGAAAAATAGTAGCAAGTGGAGAGAATAAAAAACCAAAGAATGTAAAAGTAGGTCACTCTGGAACCTTAGATCCATTTGCAAGTGGTTTATTAGTCCTACTTATAGGTAAAAACTATACAAAACGTGCTAACGAACTAATTAAGTTAGATAAGACATATGAATTTACGATTCATTTAGGAAAAACGAGTTCGACTGGCGATCCAGAGGGCGATATTACAGATTATTCGTCTATAAATCCAAGTATGGAACAAATCCAAGAAGTTATTAGTCACTATATTGGAAAAATTCAACAAATACCACCAAGTTACTCGGCTATAAAAGTTTCAGGACAACGTTCGTATAAACTGGCGAGTAAAGGTATTAAAGTTGAACATCAAGCAAGAGAAATAGTAATTAACAGTTTAAAGATTATTAAATATAATTACCCATTATTAAAGTTAATTGCTGATGTGTCATCAGGTACTTATATTAGAACGCTTGCTGAAGATATAGGAAAAGAATTAAAGTCGGGCGCATATACTACACAACTTAGACGACTGAGTATAGATAAATATAAAGTTAGCTCAGCCTTAAAAGTTAGTGAAATTGATAAAGATACAATAGAGCAAAATATTGAAACATTGACATAATTCTAAAAGTATGATAATATAATTTTACGATAGTTAACTTAAAAAGTAGGATGCATAAATAAATTGATTTTCCTCCTTGATAAATAAATACTCATCTGTTAAAATACTTGAACAATGATTACAACTGAGAAGAAGACTGCAGCTATTAAATTAGCTCAGGTACACAAGAATGATACTGGTGGAGCTAGTGCTCAAGTTTCTATATTAACTGAGAGAATTAAAGAGTTAACTGAACATTTGAAAGTTAACAAGCATGACTTTATGGCTCGAAGAGGTTTACTGCAAATGGTTGGAAAACGTAGACGATTACTAAGATATATTGCTAAGGACGATAGTCAAGCATACTTAGATCTTATTCAAAAACTAGGTATTAGAAGATAATTTAGTGCTCAGACTACTGGTCTTATTTTAAAGACCACAAGCTTGTGCACATTAAAGACAAGGAATACTTTCCTCGTCAGAGAAACAGATATATAGGCTTTAATTATATAAAAAGCACAAGTCTAGCCGTATATATTTGAACTCTGCATGAGGAATGAAAGGAAAAATAATATAAATGAGTGAAACAATAAACCCAAGTGGCCAGGACATTATTAGTGTTGAAACAGATTTCTGTGGTCGTAAATTAAGTTTAGAGGTTAATAGAGTTGGATTTAGATCAAGTGCAAGCGTTATTGTTCGCTACGGCGAAACGGTAATACTGGGCACTGCCATGGTTAGCCCTAAACGACTAGATGGTTTTGACTATTTTCCTCTTAGTATTGATTACGAAGAAAAATTCTATGCCGCCGGTAAAATAAGTGGCTCCAGATTTATTAAAAGAGAAGGCCGACCATCTGATGAAGCCATCCTTATTGGCAGGTTAATTGATCGACCAATTAGACCACTATGGCCAAAAGGTTATAGGCATGAAGTACAAGGTGTAGCTACTGTTCTAAGTATGGATCCATCGTTTAGACCAGACATGATTGCAATGATAGCTATGAGCACGGCATTTTGTTTAACTGGTGCACCTTTTGAAGGACCAGTAGCCGGTCTTAGAGTAGGATACGACTCTGACAATAAGCTAGCTGCATTTTTACCTGCCGAACAATTAGATAAAGGTGGATTAGACTTAGTGGTTGCTGGAACTAAAAATGCAATTATGATGGTAGAAGCTGGAGCTAAAGAAGTCAGTGAAGATCAAATTGTTGAAGGATTAACTTTTGCACATAAATTAATGCAACCAGCGCTAGAGCTTCAAGAGCAGTTAATTAAAAAAATTAAAATTGAGAAACAAGAATATATTCTTGATCTACCTGATCAAACTATTCAAGAAGAAGTAGATAGTTGGCTAACAGGAAAATTAGGTGAAGATTTAAGAAAGCCATATCCGGAGAGAAATGTATTAGTTCAAACTTTGAGAGATCAAATGCTTGCTGAGTTTAAAGAAAAAATGGGCGAAGAAGAGCATGCAAAGAAATGGCAGGACTATGATGATTCATTTACTATTTCAGTGCACAAAGATGTACGACAAGGAATAATTAAAGACAAAGTTAGGCCTGATGGACGAAAATTTGATGAAGTCAGAGAACTTAGTAGCGAGGTAAGTTTTTTACCAAGAGCGCATGGTTCAAGCATATTTACGCGTGGTCTGACTCAAGCTATGAATATAGTTACATTAGCGCCATTAAGCTATGCACAGATGATTGACACAATGGAGCATGCCGGCGACAAGCGTTACATGCATCACTATAATGCCCCGGGCTATACGGTAGGTGAGATTAAACGCCTTGGTTCTCCTGGAAGAAGAGAAATCGGCCATTCATATTTAGCTGAAAGAGCTCTATCGCCAGTAATTCCTGCTGAAGAAGTGTTCCCTTATACAATTAGAAGTGTTACAGAAATAATGAGTCAAAATGGTTCTACGTCAATGGCAGCAACATGTAGTAGTTGCCTTGCTTTATTAGATGCAGGAGTACCATTAACCGCGCCAGTTAGCGGAATTGCAATGGGATTAATCATGGACGATAACAATCCCATAATTTTAACTGATATTGCTGATGCGGAAGACTTTGCAGGGGACATGGATTTTAAGGTTGCGGGTACTGAAAAAGGTATAACTGCTCTTCAAATGGACATGAAAGTACATGGACTTGATGTAAGCATTCTAAAAGAAGCTCTAATGAAAGGACGTGATGGTAGAAACGCTATTCTAAAACACATGTTAACTACACTAGATGCGCCTAGAAAAGAACTTAGTCCTTTTGCACCAAGAGTAGAGAGCATTACTATAAAACCTGAGAAGATAAGAGAAATTATAGGTAAGGGCGGTGAAACTATTCAGAAAATTACAGCAGAAACAGGTACAGAGATAGATATTAAAGACGATGGTCTAGTTATGATATCTAGCCCTGATGCTTCTAGTATTGCTGCAGCAAAACAATGGATCGAGAATATTGTGGCTGAACCTGAAGTAGGCAGAATATATAAAGATGTTCCAGTTGTAAGTGTTATGGATTTTGGTGCTTTTGTTCAAATACTTCCTGGTAAAGATGGCCTAGTTCACGTTAGTGAAATGAGCGAGGAAAGAGTTAGCAAACCAAGTGATGTTGTAAGTGAAGGCGATAAAGTTACGGTTAAACTCGTAGCGATCGATGATAGAGGCAGGCTTCAACTTAGTATGAAAGCTGCTAAACGAGATCAAGAAGAGAAGAAATCTTAAATACTTAATTTAATAAGAAAATGATTAATAAGATACATATATGGCACCATACAAAAACCGGATTTTTAGTTTTTGCTGGTTTAGAACTTGCATTTGCTTATGGATTCTTTAGCTTATCACTTGATAGAGGAAATCTATGGTGGTACTTACTTACAATCATTTTCTTTATTGGGTTTATCCAAAACATATATAAATTAATTGGAAGTTTATTTCATGGTCAGCACAAAACAAGATGAACTTGATAATATAAAGAGTTCAATACTAAAAGACAAAGTTACACCAGAACTAGCATCCCAAGCAACTCAAATAGTTTTCGGAGACGGTAACCCAGATGCAGAAATTGTATTTATTGGAGAGGCACCAGGGAAAAATGAGGATAAAGAGGGATTACCTTTTGTTGGTGCAGCTGGTAAGTTTTTAAATGAAATGCTTGCCATGATAAAGCTAAAAAGGTCAGATGTATATATTACAAATATAGTAAAGTACAGGCCACCAAATAACAGGGATCCATTACCGCAAGAAAAACAAGTATTTTTACCATACCTGGAGGAACAGTTAGAAGTAATTCAACCTAAACTAGTTATTACGCTGGGTAGACATAGTTTGAATTGCTTCTTACCAGATCTTCAGATAAGTCAG
>Ga0182030_10002074_pt1 | contig 42334 bp, 39 predicted proteins | sample 812S3MmetaG_FD_121299 | JGI IMG/M metagenome (GOLD analysis project Ga0182030, IMG submission 121299) | Permafrost microbial communities from Stordalen Mire, Sweden - 812S3M metaG (Illumina Assembly) | ecosystem: Environmental > Terrestrial > Soil > Wetlands > Permafrost | place: Sweden... | reverse complement strand
CAAGTCGTCATGGCAGTCGTAACACAGCTTGCCCGCCGGCTTGACCAGCAGCTTTTTGTTGTCCGACTGGTGCGGGTTGTGGCAGGTTGCCAAGGCCAAGGTGAAGCACCAGCCGGTGGAAAATGGCGAATGCGCCTCCTGCCACAACCCGCACCAGTCGGACAACAAAAAGCTGCTGGTCAAGCCGGCGGGCAAGCTGTGTTACGACTGCCATGACGACTTGCAGGCGCAGGTTGCCAAGGCCAAGGTGAAGCATCAGCCGGTGGAAAATGGCGAATGCGCCTCCTGCCACAACCCGCACCAGTCGGACAACAAGAAGCTACTGGTCAAGGCGGCGGGCAAGCTCTGTTACGACTGCCACGACGACTTGCAGCAGAAGATTGAGAAGGCGAAATTCAAGCACGACCCCGCGGGGAACGGGGAGTGCGCGGTCTGCCACGACGCGCACCGTTCCGCCGAGCCGGCGCTGCTCGCCAAGCCGCTGACCACGCTCTGCTACGACTGTCACGAGGAGAAGGACATGCGGGCGGTCAAGGCGCACGCGGCGGCGGCTGGCCGGACCTGCGTCGCCTGCCATGACCCGCACCAGGGCGCCGACAAGAACCTGCTCCGGACGCCGCCCAAGACCGCCGCGCCCGCGTCGGCGGGCACCGCCCCGAAATGAAACGCTTCCACTGGCGCCGTCTCGGTCTTCGCATCCTGCTGCTCGGCGGGGCGGGGTTGCTGCGTTCATCGCGGGCCCAAAACCACCCGCCGGCGTTGCTGCAGGACCCCCAATGGTTCAAGATCAACGCCGAGCAGTTCGCGGGCGGTCTCTATTCGGAGGGCCAGTATGAGACCACCACTTACAAGAACACCGGGCAGAGCACCACGACCGACCGCTACTTCGTCGGCCCGTTGATCGGCCTGAACGTGGACGGATCGGTTTACCACCCGAACTTCCTTTCCTTCCAGGCCCTGGCGGACGGCTCGTATGGCTACAGCACCCAGGATTCCAGCTCGGGCGGACGGACGACCACCACGGGCGGGATGGATCTGGTGGGCACCTTCCAGGCCAACGCCCAATTCCTTGACCACCTGCCGTTCAACTTCTCGCTCGACAGCGGCTACTCCCGCAGCTACCAGGACTACGATTTCTTCAACCGGGTCACCCTCCAGTCCTACAGCTATGGCGGCCGGGCCCGGTACCATTCCGGACCCTGGACCATCCTCGCGTTCTACAAGCACAGCGACCAGGAGATCATCGATTCCATCTTCGGCTCCAGCACGGTGACGGACACCGCCGGGCTCACCGTGCACCACGACCGCGCGCGCGGCAGTTCGGACTTCACGTACACCTTCAGTGAGTACACGCTGTCCGACTACGCCTCGTTGGGGAACGCGCAGGACAACACCTTCACATTCGGCGATTCCGAGCGGTTCGGTGGCCAGGGCCAGTACCGGGTCCAGACAGGGGTGAACTATGATCTCCGCCAGGGCGAGCCGGCCTCAAGCGAACAGTGGGCCGCCTTCGAGAACTGGTTCGGCGAGCACCGCTTCAACCTCACCAGTTCCGGCACGCTCGCCTACAACTGGTTCTCCACCGAGGGCACCACCAGTTCGAGCTATGTGGGCGACGCCAGCGTGACCCACAAGCTCTACGAGAGCCTGACCTCGACGCTGGATGTGCACGGGGAGAGTGATGAAACCGACGGCCCCGGCAGCACCGCGACGACCAGTCGGATGGGGGTGCTGATCGCGGAAGGCTACACCAAGCAGATCGGCTTCGAGCACGCCCTCCACATCTCGGAGTCGGTGGAGACGGACGCGGTGTCGCAGGAGGGTGCCAGCGTGGTGGTGAACGAGCAGCACAGCTTCTCCTCCACGACGATCACGGGGAACGGCGTGTTCCTGAACCTGCCCGACATCGACCCCACGAGCATCGTGGTGATGGACGCGAACCGGATCAAGACCTACTCGCCCGCGCTCGACTACGAGGTGATTCAGGTGGGGGCGCAGACGATGCTGACCTTGCGGGCGGGCACCACGATTCCGCCGGGCAGCCTGGTTTCGGTGGACTACCACGCCATCCCCACCGGCTCGGGCTCGTACCAGACCTTCAGTGATTACGCGCAGATCCGCCTCGACCTGTGGCACAACGTGGCGGGGGTGTACGCGCGGTTCGGGCTGCTGCTCGACAACGCGCCCCCCGGCCTGCTGGTGCAGAGCCTGGTCAGCTACGCCTTCGGAGCGGACTTCCACTGGCGCTGCTTCGGCGCCTCCGCCGAGTATGACATTTACGACTCGAACGAGGCGCAATTCAATGCCTTGCGCCTCAACCAGCACGTCCATTTTGAACCGGACCAAAGCTCGTCGGTCGGCCTGAACCTGGGCGAGACCTTCACCCGGTATCAAAACCCGGATCGACGGGACGACGACTACCGGCTGACGGCCTTTTACCGGTACCATTTCTCGCGCGCGCTGCGGCTGAACGTGGAGGCGGGCGTGGACCAGCGCCAGGGCGCGTTTCTGGACCAGACCCTGGCCGCCTTCCGCCCGACCCTCAACTACGTGATCGGGAAGACCACCATCAGCGCCAGCTACGATTACGAGTACGGCCTTTATCTGAACACCGAGGAGCGGCAGCGGCATGAGTTTACTTTCCGGCTCCGGCGGGTATTTTGAGCACGGCTATGGCTTTCCCTCCCAACATGGCGCGCCGGGCCGCGGCGGCTTTGGCGGCGGCTGCGCTCGCCGGTTGCGCGGGGTGCGCCTCAGGCCCGCGGTCTCCGGCCCCGGCGTCGGTCGTCTCCGACCCGCCGTTGGTTTGGCCCGCGCCGCCGGACCCGGCCCGCATCGCGTTCGTCCGGCAGGTCCACCGCCCCGATGAACTGGGCGCCCGGCTGCCGGCTTTGACCCGCCTGGGCCACTGGGTCTCGGGATCCAACCAGGGGGACGAGCCGTTCGAACAGCCCTTTGGCCTCGCGGTGGATCAGGACGACAACCTCTGTCTGACCGACACCGCCGCCCGTACCGTCTGCTTTTACGACCGCGCCGCCGCCCGCTGGCACCGCTGGGGGGTGATCGGCGGGATCCGCCTCGCCTCCCCGGTGGCGGTGGCCCATCACCGGGGCGTGTTCTACGTGGCCGACACCGGCTTGGGCCGTGTGCTCGCCTTCGACGGCGAGGCCCGGCTCCTGCGCTCGATCACCAACCGCTTGGAACGTCCGTCCGGCCTCGCGGTGCTCCAGGACCAGCTTTACGTGGCCGACTCGCTCCGGCACGAAATCGACGTGTTCGATCTCGATGGCCGGCTACGCCAGTCGTTTGGGCACCGGGGCGACGAGCCGGGTGAGTTCAACCATCCCACCCACCTCGCCGCCGGTCCGGGAGGCGAACTGCTCGTGACCGACTCGATGAACTGCCGCGTCCAGATCTTCACCGCCGACGGGAAGTACCAGGGCGCGGTGGGGGGCATCGGCGACAGCCCCGGCTGCCTGGGCCGGCCCAAAGGCGTGGCGGTGGACTCCCATGGCCACGTCTATGTGCTGGATGCCAGTTTCGACAACCTGCAGATCTTCAATTTGGAGGGACGGCTCCTGCTGAACCTCGGCGGTCCGGGCGCGGACCCCGGCCAGTTTTGCCTGCCCAACGGGATCGCTGTGACGCGCCGGGACGAGATCCTGATCACGGATAGCTACAACCACCGGCTGCAGATACTCAAATACATTGGTCCGCCATGAGCCAAGCCCGCCATCACTTTGAACCCGCCCGCATCGCGGCGTCCGCCGGGCTTGTCGCGGCCTTCCTCCTGCTGCCGGCCGGCCCGCTTTCCGCCGCGAACATCGGCATCGTCAACTCCCCCCACGACCTCTCCTTCAGCAGCACCGGCCCGGTCAAGGCCGCGCGCGAGAAGGAGGTCTGCATTTTTTGCCACATCCCCCACCACTCGCTCGACCAGGGCCCCCTTTGGAACCACGCCCTCTCGAGCGCGACTTACATCCCCTATTACAGCTCGACCCTGAAGGCCACGGTGGGGCAGCCGACCGGCTCCTCGAAGCTCTGCCTGAGCTGCCACGACGGGACCGTGGCCCTGGGCCAGCTCAAGAGCACCAATTTCACGGTCCAACTGCAGAACTCCGTGACCACCATGCCGGCCGCGGACAACCTCGGCACCGACTTGAGCAAGTCGCATCCGATCTCATTCACGTTCGACGCCGTGCTGGCTGCGGCGGACAGCACGCTGGTGGACCCGGCCTCGCTCAAGGGGCCGGTCCGGCTGGACTCCACCAAACAGGTGCAGTGCACCTCGTGCCACGACCCGCACAACGACCAGTTTGGGAGCTTCCTCGTGGTGGACAACAGCAACCCCACCAACCTCTGCCTTTACTGCCATAGCATGGTCGGGTGGGGCACGTCCGTCCACGCCCTGTCGGCCAAGACCTGGAAGGGCGCGGGCATCAACCCCTGGCCGGACTCGAAGAAGGGCTCGGTGGCCTCGCATAGCTGCCAGAACTGCCACCTCCCGCACGGAGCGGGCTCCAAGACCCGGCTGCTGCGCTTTGCCGCGGACGAGATGAACTGCCTTTCGTGCCACAGCGGCACCCTGGCAGCCAAGAACATCGCCGCCGACCTCAACAAGGTGAGTGCCCACCCCGTTTTCTCCACCACCGGCGCCCATGATGCCGCCGAGGACCCGGTGAATCCCGGCGTGCGCCACAGCACCTGCGCTGACTGCCACGATCCCCATTCCTCGAACGCCGCCCGCGGCGCCGCGCCCCTGGCCGCAGGTTCCATCACCCGCGTCAAGGGGGTCGGGGTCGGCGGGGCGGTCGTGACCTCGGTGACCAGGGAGTATGAACTTTGTTTCCGCTGCCATGCCGACAGCAACGCCCGGGGGCCCGCCACCGTGTCGCGCCAATTCCCGGGGAACAACACCCGGCTTGAGTTCAACCCGGCGAACGCCTCATTCCACCCGGTGACCGGGCCGGGCCGGGCCGCCGTGGTGCCGAGCCTGCTCTCTCCCTACACCCCCGGCAGCGTGATTTACTGCACCGACTGCCATAACAGCGACTCCGGCCCCCGCGCCGGCGGCAGCGGAGCCGACGGCCCGCATGGATCCATGTACTCACCTCTGCTCGAACGCCGAATGACCGTCATGGACTTCCAGCCCGAGAGCTATGCTGAGTACGCGCTCTGCTACAAATGCCACAACCGGGACAATATCCTCTCGGACGCCAGCTTCAAGGCCGTCAACGCCCAGGGCGCGTCGCGGGGGCACCGCTTCCATATCGTGGATCAGCAGACCTCCTGTGCCACCTGCCATGATTCGCATGGCGTGGCGACGCAGCGGCACCTGATCAATTCAACACCGTTTACGTGCGCCCTTCCTCCACCGGCAAACTCGAGTACCGGAGCTTCGGCCCCGGTTCGGGGAACTGCACGCTCACCTGCCATGGGAAAGACCACGCCGCAGCGAGCTATCCGATGCTGAATCCGGCCGCCAAAGGGCGGCGTTTCTGAGCGCGGCTCGGAAGATCGCTTCTAAGAAACCAGTTTGCAAGTGGCTGACTCGAAGCAACGTGTGGAGGCGTTTTCTTCCTGCTTCAGCCCGCGTCCCGCGGGTGTCGCGGCTGGCGAGGTGCTACGGGATTTGGGGGGCGACCAACTGACGGCTCACGGCCTCATCGCGGGTCCCTTGCGGGCGAAGTAGTCGAGCCAGTCGGCGATCAGCCGGTGGTCGCGGGCGTCGGGGTCCGCGCGGTATTCGGCGGCGGATTTGCCCCAGTAAAAACCGATCCACCCCCGCGCGAGCGGGCGGGAACCGTCCACGAATTGGTCGAGTTCGGGGATCGAGCAGGTGAGGGGGAACATCTCCTCGATGACAATCGGCTTGCCCACCGCATAGGTGGAAAGCGCCGTCAGGGCCTTCGGCACTTCTCCGGCTTTGGGGTAGAAGTGGACGCTCACGAAATCGAGCTTCGCCCCGGCTTCCGGCGAGTAGAAAACCGGCTTGGCCCCCGGCCAGGTCAGCGCCCACGGGATCACCCCCACGGTAATCAGGGCACGGCGATCTTCCCGTCGCACGGCCGCCACCATCTTCTCCACCCAGGCCTTGGCGACGGTCTGCGGGCTGAGCCCCGCGGGGTCGAGGGTGAGCCGCTGGACGAAGCACTTGCCGCCGAACTCGCCCGGGGTCCAGTCTTTCTCGTCCGGGCCGCCGCTCACGATCGGTTCGTTCATCAGGTCGTAGCAGAAGACGCCGGGGTGGCCCGACCCGACGCGGGCGACGGCGCGCCAGAAGCGGGCCTGCGCCTCCCAGCGCGCCGTTTCGTCGAGGCGGTTGTACCATTCGGGCACGGCTTTGCGCTCGTAGCAGCCGAGTCCGGTGAGATCCACGTAGAGGCCGGTCCGTTCGGCCAGACGCAGCAGACGATCGAGTTGCTTGAGAGCCGCGCGGTTGGGTTCGGTGGGGGAGCGGAGGAACTTGCCGGTTTGGAGGTGGAGTCGGACGGTGTTCGCGCCGAGCGCGCGCATGCCGGCGAAGTCATGCTCCAACTTGGGCCATTCCTTGTCCCAGTAGTCCTCGAGCAGGCGGCCGTCGTCGTCGCGGTCGTAGTTGACGCCCCAGGGACGGAATCCGGCGCCGGTTCCCTCGAGGGTGAAGTGGTCGGCGTGCGGATCGAGCCGGACGCGGGGAAGGGACGCGGCGGCGGCGGTCGCGAGGGTGGCGGAGATCCACGCCAGGAGGAGGAGGATGGTGAGGAGGCGGGTGGCGAGCACTGGGCTTGGAGGGGAGGAGGGGGTGATACTTCGGCGGCGCGGCAGCGCCGCCCTACCGGGAAATGGTAGGGCGGCGCTGCCGCGCCGCCCAAGAATCGCTGGGCTGTGGTGGGTCGACACGGCCCGGTTAGCCAGGTTGGGGCGGGTGCGCAAGTTCATCGGGGCGTGCGTCGCGGAGGTGGCGGGGTTGGGGTGGTATTTGGGCGGAGCGGCAGCTCCGCCCTACCGGGAGATGGTAGGGCGGCGCTGCCGCGCCGCCCAAGAATCGCTGGGCGGTGGTGCGTCGACCCGGCCCGGTTAGCCGGGCTGGGGCAGGTGCGCAAGTTCATCGGGGCGTGCGTCGCGGAGATGGTGGTATTTGGGCGGAGCGGCAGCTCCACCCTACCGGGAGATGGTAGGGTGCCCCGCAGCGCGGGCGGTGAGGTGGTCAAGGACGGCGCGGACGGCTTCGGCGGCGACCTGGTCGGCGGGGAGCGAGGCGTCGATCACCCGGCCGTTCGGCAGGCTGCGGACCAAGGCCAGGAACGCTTCGCGTTGACGGCCGGTCTCTTCGCGCGTCAGTTCCTGCTTGCGGGCTTGGAGCACGGCCACGGGGGCGTCAAAGAGCAGCACGAGATCGGGTTTGGGGAGCAGGCGGTAGCCGAGGCGCACCAACCAATCCGGCACCCGGAGCCGGTACCGGCGCTGATCGACCAGGAAGTCGAAATAGTAGCGGTCGATGAGGACCAACCCGCCGCGGAAGGTGGCGGGGAGGATTCGCCGGGGCCAGCCGAGGAGGAACTCCAGCCAGTGCAGGGCGAAGAAGGCGAGCGAGGTGGGCAGGGGGCGGGGCGGGCGGCCGTGGGGGTCGGAGACCAGGCCGCGGGCGGCTTGGCGGGAGCCGGAAAAGACCGGCGGTTTCCAATGGAATTGCCGCCCTTTTGGGAGGCTGAAAGTCCCCTGGAGTCCTTCGATCAGGCCGCGCGCCGCGGTGGACTTGCCGCTGCCGTCCGTGCCGCAGAGGATGACGGTCATCCCGGGCGGGTGCCAGGCGCGGCGGAGGACGCGGGCGGCGTCCCGGAGGAAACTGGCGGCGGCGCGGGCGGGAGAGAGGAGGGCCTGACGGAGGAACAGCTCGCGGCGCAGGGTGCCGAGGCGACGCTCGATCCGATTCCAGTCAGCCGCCGCGCCCGCCTCCACCAACTCCTCCGCCAGCCGGTGGCCATAGGTCCGGCCGATGATTTCGCGTGCCTCTTCGGGGCAGGCTTGGAAGGCGGCCGCGATACCGGCGCGGTATTTCTCCTTCACCCGACCGGTGAAGATGAAATAGGCGAGCAGGTTCGTGGCGGCCTCTTGGGCCGGGTGCGGCACGGCGAAATCTCCGCGAGCGACGCGCGCCCCCAGGAACGGGCCGCAATCCAGGAAGTCAAACCCGCGCCACTTCAGGTCGGTGAACAGGTCGAAATGAACCTGCGCCCCCGTGGCGGGAGAGGCGAAGTAGAGCGCGAGGGTGGCGAACTCCCCGCGATTGGCCAGTTGGAAGCCGGCCTCGGAGGCGGCGGCCCGGAGGGTCGCTTCGGCCAGGGGCCGGTCGAACGGCTGGACCAGGACATCGATGTCGTTGCCGGTCTCCTCGGGCAGACGCTCGTAGTTGCGGAGGACCAGGAACGGGACCGCGGCCGCGTGCCACGCGCGGAAAACCGCGGTGACCAGCGCGCTGGTTTCGGAGGTTTTGGCGGGTTGGCCCATTCGCGGATCGGCGCGCAGCCTAGTGCCCGCCGCCGCGGCTGGCGAACAAAAAAGGGACGGCCCGGAGGCCGTCCCTGCAACGATGGGGAGGAAAGAAGCGGTTATTTGGGAGCATCCGCCGCCGGGGCGGGGGCGGGGGCGGGGGCCGCCTTCTTGCCTTTCTTGCCGGCCGGGCGGAGGGTCTGGTACTTGTCAAACTGCTCGGGGGTGAGGATGTCCTTGAGCTGCTTGTTGAGATCCGTGCGCAGGGCCTGGGTCTTGGGGCGGCGGTCCTCGGCGGAGAGCGCGGTGTCGTTGCGCAGCTCGCGATTCTTGGTTTGGAAGTCCTTCAAGGCGGCCTCGACCTTGGGCTTCTGCTCGTCGGTGAGCTTGAGTTCGGTGGTGAGCTGTGCGATGGAAGGCACGCCCCCCCCGCGTTTCTTGGCCTGGGGCGCCGCATCCTGGGCTTGCGCCACGCCGCCGAATGCCAGCACAGCGCCCAAGGTGAGCGCCGCCAGCCAACGAATCTGGTTTAATTTCATGTGCTTTGGATACTCAATTGTGGGGGCGTCCGCCCCCCGGAAGACACCCGGGATGGATCGCCCTTGCTTATCTCCAGACGACCGGGGTGTAGTTTGGTTACACTATTCCTGGTGGGCGGGCAGGTCCCTCGGGGCCGGTCGTCGGCCTGGAGTTGCCAAGGGGCGGGGGAATTGGGATCTTCGGCGCGTGTACCGCCCTTGTGCCCATCATGACCCCTGCCCCGGCCGCTGAGGGGACGCCGCTCCTGCTTTGCGCGGGGGAATCCGAGACGGAGTTGCGCCGCGAATTCGCGGCCGCATTCCCGGGCGGCGTGATCGAGCCGGTGCACCCGCAGTTATTTGCCGTCCGGCTCGGCGGGCCGTCTTCCGTTCCGCCCCCCTTGTTGGTGTTCGCGCGCCAGTTCCTGCCCGCCGCCCGGCCGGTGGCGGCGGAGTCGATCCGTGACTGGGCGGAGACCCTGGTCGCGGCGGTGGCCGGGGTCCTGCCGGACGATCAGCCCTGGACGATGCATGTGGAGCCGCATTACGGCGCGCGGCCGGCTCATCGGATCGGGGCGCGCGCCTGGCACAGCGCCACGCGGGGGCGTGCCGTGCCGGCTGTCTCCGAAGCAGCCGGGCCGGTGGTCGAGGCGGCGGCGGGACGCCAGCGTTGCCGGCTCATCCACGAGGCCGTGGTCGAAGCGCTCCGGAAGAAACGACGCCACCTGCTCCGGCGGCTGCGCCCCCTGCCCGTTCCTTTCACGCCGGGCGACTCGCTGGTGCAGCTTTTGCTGACCGCGCCCGGGAGGGGGTTCCTCTCGGTGGCCGCCGCGCCGGTGCCGGAGCGCTGGCAGCGTTGGATTTCCCCTTTCCCGAAGGGGGAAGTGGCCCCCGCCTCGGATCAGAGCGCCCCGAGCCGGGCGTTTGCCAAGCTGGCCGAGGCCGGGCTGCGGCTGGGCCGCCCCATCGCCGCGGGCGAGACCTGCGTCGATCTGGGAGCGTCACCGGGGAGTTGGACCTGGCTGGCCCGCCAGCAGGGGGCGCGGGTGATCGCCGTGGACCGGTCCCCCCTGCGCGAGGATCTCGCCCGGGATCCGCAGGTGGAGTTTGTGGCGGGCGACGCGTTCCGTTACCAGCCCGCGCGGCCGGTGGACTGGCTGCTGTGCGATGTGATCGCCGCACCGGAGCGGTCGGCGGCGCTGTTGCTCGAGTGGGTGCGGCGGCGCTGGTGCCGCCGGTTCGTCGTCAGCCTCAAACTCGGGGACGACCCGGCGGACGCCGTGCTGGCGGGTTTGAAGGCGGAACTCCCTTTGCTGGCCCCCGACGTCCGGATCCTGCGCCTCTGCGCGAACAAGAAGGAAGTGTGCGCGTTCGGGACGGTGGGCGGGGAAGAGAAGGCGTAACGATTCAGCCACCGAGTGCGAGGAGAGCACGGAGCGGCCTTTCTCGGTGGCCTGCTTTCCCCGTCTGGGTCAGACCACCTCTTGGAAGGTGAGGTCGACGATGAGGTCGGCGGCGATTTTCTCGAGCTGGGAGCGGAGGGCCTCGACGCTGGCGGTGGCCGGGATGGCGAGGTTCGCGCGGGCTTTGAAAAGCAGTTCCCCGGACATGGCGGCGCTGGCGCGCTCGGTTTCCAGATCCTCGACATTGACCCCCTGGGAGGCGAGGGCGGCGGAAATCTGGTGCACGATGCCCGGGCGATCGTGGCCGACAATTTCGAGGAGGGCGGTCCGGGCCGGCGCCGCAGGTGCGGCGGCGGACAGATCCTCATGCACGGTGACGGCGAGGCCGACGGCTTCGAGTCCGGCGAGCGCGGCGGTCAGGGCCACGGCCGCACCGGTCGGGACTTCGACGCGGAGGATGCCCGCGAAATGGCCGCCGAGCCGGGACATGCGGCTTTCGAGCCAGTTGCCGCCGTGCGCGGCGACGAGGCGGGCGACGGATTCCACCAAGCCGGGCCGGTCCCGGCCGATAATTGTCATGACGAGCGCGCGTTGCATAAGGAAGCTGTGTGGTCGGATTTTCCCACCCGCCGCCCCGGGAGTCAACTCCTGAGCCGAGACTTCAAGGAACCCCAAAGGCCTTGGAACTCCCTGCCACAAGGCACCACCGGTTGGGGTGATTGGCTTCGCCGTCGGGCAGCCGGGTACTCGCGATGGTGAGGCGGGATCATGATCAACGCAAAGGCGCAGAGACGCAAAGGCGCAGAGGCGCGGAGGTGGAGTCCCCCCTTCCTCCCCCCTTGGCGTCTCTGCGTCTTTGCGTGAAATACCACGCCCGGCCGCGGAGGTTGCGGGTTTTTTCGGCCGGGCATACAATCTGCCCGTCCGCCGGTGTCTCTCCACCAGAGCCCCTGGCGCACCCCGGGGTGGTGGCAAGCCGCGCATGATTCGCATTTTGAACCGCGAGATCCCGATGTCGCCGCTGGTCGAGCGCGAGTTGCTCGCCGGTGGCCGTCGGAAGGCGTTTTACTGGCTGCGCGGTGGGTTGGCGGTGCTCGCCGGGTTGCAGGGCTACGACTGGGTCCACGAGGGCTTGCTGGCCGGCGGCGCTTCGCGGGGCGGCGGCGGCGGGGGGGAGCTGCTCCAGGCCATGGCCTCGATGCTCTATCTGGTGGCCGTCCTCATGGGGACGCTGGCCGCGGACAGCATCAACCGCGAGCGCCGGGAGGGGACCCTCGGGTTGCTGCTGATCACGGGGCTCTCCCCGCTGGCGGTGATGCGGGGCAAGCTGTTTTCGTGCGGCGTCACCTGCTTCCTGGTCTTGCTCGGCGCCCTGCCCGCGCTCGTGATCCCGGTGTTGATCGGCGGGGCGCGGGGGTCGGACGGAATCATGATGGCGCTGGGGATCCTCAACGTCCTCTTCGCGTCACTCGCGGCCGGGCTGTGGATGTCCGCCTGTTTCCGGGAGCGCTGGCAGGCAGTGGTGGCCACGCTGGCACTCGTCGGCGCGCTCTGTTTCGGAGGCGAGGTGCTCGGCAGCGCGCTGCTGGGGGCGGATGCCACGCCGTTCTTCCGTTTGCTCGGGCTCGGGGGCTGGATCACCATCTGCCGGCTCCCCGCGCCTCTGGTGATCCGCTGGGCGGTCTTCGTGGTGTGGTGGCTGGTCGCGCACGCGGTCGGCTGGTGCTGCCTGCTGTTCGCTGCCGAGAGCCTGTCGCGGAATTGGCAGGAGCAGCCGCAGCGTCATCACCGCCCGCCGCCGCCGCCCGATCCCTGGGCGGACTGGCCCTGCCCGCCGCTGTGCCCGCCCGCGCTCCCGCGTGGGAGGAATGGCCGGCGCCCGGCGACGAACTGCCGGTCTCAATTCCGACCGTGCTGCCCGACCCGCGGCCGTGGGATGCCCATCCGATCCGCTGGCGCATGGAGCAGCTCGGCTCGCCGCGGGGACTGATCTGGATCGCTGTCCTGGCCGATTTTCTGGCGCAATTCGGGCTGCTCGGGGGGGTGTTCAACCCGGCCGGCGGGGCCTCCAGTTCGTGGGGCCTGTTCTCCTTTGCCGGGGTCGCCTTCATGGTGCTTTCGAGCGCGCTGCTCGCGTGGGCCGCGGCGCGGTTCTTCCAGCACATCTCCCGCCAGCAGGAAATTGAGCTGTTGCTGACCACCCCCGCGGGCGCCTCCGGCATCCTCTCCGGCCAATGGGGCGTGCTGTGGCGCGGACTCCGCTGGCCGATCGCCGCCGTGCTGGCGCTGGTGCTCCCCGCCGGGATCTCGCTCGGCTACGATCTCCTCGGCGGCCACCGGTACACCCAGCCGGAGGTGCTCCCGGCGTTTCTGATCGGGGTGAATCTGGCGTTGGAGGTGATTGCCCTTTCCTGGGTGGGGGTGGTCTTCGGGTTGCGCTCGCGCACGATGCTGCTGGCGATGGTCGGGACCGTGGGGGTGGTGCAGATCATCCCGCTCGCGGCGGCGATTGGCGCGACGTGGGCCTGGCGGTCCTTGCACGGGGTCGTGGCGGAACCCTCCCTCCCGTCCGGCGTGCCCGCGCTGTTGTTCTTTCTGGTGAAGAACCTCGCCTTCTGGGTTTGGGCCCCGTGGCAGCTCCGGCGGGATCTGCGGATCCGGCGGACTTTCGTGCGCACGCGCCGCGGCGGGCCCCCGGCGCGCGGTGAGGCGACCAACTTCCAGCCGTTGATCGCGCACCGCCTGGCGCGCCCGCCGGGTGGCGGGGTCAGCGGGGGATAGCTCCCTCGCGGGGGCGGCGGCGGTGCCGTTCAGAGCGCCTGGCCGGCGCTGAAGACCTTGCCGACCGCCGCACCCACGGCGTGGTAATCCTGGCTGTCCACCGCATAGACCAGGGGCCGCAGCCGGGTGATGTCCACCGCTCCGCCGCTGCCGATGATGCTCTCGTCAGCCTTGGCGTCCACGACCTCGCCGATGAACTGGACGTGGAGGCCGATCTCGGCGACGTCCACCAGTTTGCACTCCAAGACCAGGGGAAATTCGCGGATATAGGGGGCGTCCACCACCTTGCTGCGCACGGCGGTGAGCTTGGCGGCGGCCAGTTTGTCGGTGGTGCGGCCGGAGACGAGGCCGAAGAAATCGACCGCCTTCACATGCGGCTCGGAAGGGATGCTGATGGTAAAGGCCTTGCGCGCCAGGATGCTCTCGTGCGAGAGGGTGGCGGTCCGGAGGGAGACGGTGATGCAGGGAGGTTGGGCCGAGCAGATGCCGCCCCAGGCGGCCGTCATGACGTTGGGCTTGCCCGCCTTGTCATAAGTACCCACCACCAGCACGGGAGCAGGGTAGATCAGGCACTTCGCCCCGAGAGATTTCTTCATGATGGGGCGGAGTATAAGGGCCTCCGGCAAAATCGCAAAGCGGGAAAGGGGGGGTGGGAGGCGGTCGTGGCGGAGCCTCCGGGGAGCGGTGTATCCCGGCGCCGTCGGGGCCGGGTGCGATCGCATGAGCACCACGCCGAGAGCAGATTCCGGGCTGCCACGGGAGGGGCGCGGCGAAAGCGCGGGAATGCCGCGCACTCCAAGCGCTTCGCGAGGGAGCGACGCGCGTCCAGCGTCGCGAAGCAACTGGCGTGCGGCGCATCCCGCCGCTTTCCCGGCGGACACGCTCGTTGCGGGACCACCCGGCGCTCCCGGGGGCGGCCGCCTATCTCCCAGCTCCCACGCTGATTCCGAGCACGTTGGCTACCGCGCGTTCGCGGCCATCGGTGGGTTGGTTCAGGATGTGGAAGGCGGCGTCGCGGTGCTCCCGGACGGCGAGGACCGAACTGCCGCCGCCGTCGAGGTTCAAGGCCTGGCGGCAGCCGAGCCGGATCAGTTCCGCGGCCAGTTCGTCGTACGTCATGCCCACCGCGACCTTGGGTTTGCGCCCGTCCACCACCAGCAGGATCAGTTTCCGGCCGGTCGCGTCGAGGCCCGCCGCCGTGCGGGGGTGGCGCGCGCGGTTACTGTGCGGGATCAGGCGCCCGTCGTCGACGAGCATCAGGTTTCCCGCGATCACCTCAAAATCGTCGGGGGTGGGGCGCTCCAGCTTTTCGATCGCGACCCGGCCGTCGCGGTGGACCACGAGGCAGGGGGTGGCGTTCGTGCCCACCGACCAGACGTGTCCGTCCGTCACGGCCGGGCCGGTGACGGCGGCCCACAGTCCCGCGCGAAAACTCGAGTTCTTGCCTTCGGCGTCCTTGGTTCCCTTCGCGGCGAAAAAGTCGCCGTTCACGACCAGGCTGAATCCCTCCCGGGCCGCAATCCGGGTCGGTTCCATCAGCGTGGTCTGCCAGCGGCCGGGGCCGTCGGGATCGGGGCCGCCGGGGGCGACCCGGAGGTGCAGATCCGGGGTGCGAAGGTCGACCTCGGCGACGAAGATCCGTGTGGGCGGGTTGGCCCGGGTTTCGGCCCGGCAGGTCACGCCCGGCAGGGGATGGGGGGGCACGGGGTCACCGCCCACCGCGGCGAAGGCGCGGTCGCGGGCGCACCAAGCCGCCAGGCAAAAGACCAGCAGGCGGGCGGCCGGCACGCGCGTCCCGCGGGGGGGGGGCGGCTTTTTCATCACCCCTGATCCTGCCCCAAACCGCGATGGAATCAAGCCCCCGCGCGCGGCAGGGTGGGATTGGGAGTGTTGCTTTGACGGGGGCTTGTCTAGCGTGGGGGGACCCTCACCCCGGCCCTCTCCCATCCGATGGGAGAGGGGGACGGTACGGACACCGCCGCGCGTTCACACGCTCCGGGCCTTGAGGAAGGCCTGGTAGGACTCCAGGGGGATGCGCCAGCGGTTGCGCTTGTTGGGGTCACTGTTGACGTTGATGGCGGCGAGGCTGCCGTCGTCGATCCAGTGGGTCACGTGCTGGCGCGTGACCCGGAGGTGGCGGGCGATCTCGTCCACGTGGAGGACGGAGCGGCCGGCGAAAGGGTGGCTGGGGGTGCCGGGAGCGGCGGCGGGCGCCGCAGTGGCGTCCGCTTGGGCGGCCAGGAGTCGTTCGGCCTCGGGGGTGAGGTGCGGCCGGGCGGCACCGGGTTTGCCTGGGGTGGTGCGGGGGTTCATTGGGCGGTCTCCGGTTTGGGGCGGATGAAGAACTGTTCGTCCTGGCAAAACTGGATGCCCGCGGCGGCGCGCTGCTCCGCGGTGAGCCGCTCCCGGTCGGCGAGCAGAGCCTGTTTGTCCGGTTGCGGTTCGTTCTGGCGCAGGTAGGCCGCGCCCCAGTCGAGGCCGAGCAGGCGGCTGGCGACCTCGCGCCACTTCACCTTCTTGTTGGCCGTTTCCACCCGGGGCGGGGTGAGCTCGAATCCGAACTCGGCCAGATTGGTCTCGCGGCTCTTGCGGACGGCGAACAACTCGGGGCGGCGGGCCTCGCAGAAGTCGCGGATGCCCGCTTCGAGGAGGGTGATTTGGGTGGCGAGGGCGGTGAGGCCCTCCTGATGGCGGTGCTCGACGGCGGCCAGGGCGGCATCGCGGGCGGCGGCGGCACGGGTGTGGAGGATGCGTTGGCGGACGACCTCGGCAACGGCGGAGTCGAGCGCTTCGAGAGAGGTGATTCTCAGTGTTTTCATATGGCTGGTGATATTGTGTATCATTGATACACACTTGTCAAGCCGGCGTTTTTCTTTGGGGGGAGGGCCTTTTGGGCGGCGCCGCCCTACCGGGAGGTGGCAGGGCGGCGCTGCCGCGCCGCCCAAGATTCGCTTGGGCGGCGGTGCGTCGAGACGGCCCGGTCAGGCGGGTTGGGGCGGGTGTGCAGGTTTATCGGGGCGGGCGTCGCGGGGGTGGGGGTGTTTGGGCGGAGCAGCAGCTCCGCCCTACCGCAGGGCGGGCCCGCGGGGAAAAGCAAAAGAGCGCGGGCGGCAGGCGCCCGCGCTCCAGATCACCCGGAGGGGAAGAAAGGCTGGCGGCGGATCAGTCGAACGCGTGGCCGGCGCAGCACAGGACGTTCTTGACCTTGTGGCGGACGAGCTCCTTGACGCGGGTCCGGGCGGGCGCCAGGTACTTGCGGGGATCGAATTCCTTCGGGCTTTCGGCGAAGACCTTGCGGATGCCGGCGGTCATCGCGAGGCGGAGATCGGTGTCGATGTTCACCTTGGTGCAACCGACGCGGCGGGCGACCTCGATGTCGGCTTCGGAGACGCCGGCGGTGTCGGTGCCCAGTTTGCCGCCATACTTGTTGATGTCCTCGACGATGTCGCGGGGGACACTGGAGGCCCCGTGGAGAACCAGCGGGTAGTCGCCGAGCCCGGCGTCCATGAGGGCTTTCTTGATGGCCTTGAGGCGGTCGAGGTCGAGGTGCTGCTCGCCTTTGAACTTGTAGGCGCCGTGGCTGTTGCCGATGGCGACGGCGAGGGAGTCGACGCCGGACTTCTGGACGAACTCGACGGCCTGGGCGGGGTTGGTGTAGTGGCCGCTGGCGGAGTAGTTTCCGCCCTCTTCGCCCTCGTCGAACTGGGCGCCGACCAGGTGGCCGAGTTCGCCCTCGACGACGCAGTTGTGTTTGTGGGCGTATTCCACGACCTCGCGGCAGATCTCGACGTTCTTCTCGAACGGCTCGTGGCTGGCGTCGATCATGACGCTGGTGAAGCCTTCATCGATGCAATCCTTGCAGAGTTCGAAGGTGTCCCCGTGGTCGAGGTGGACGGCGATGGGGATGTTGGAAAGGCTGACGGCGGCCTCGATGAGCTTCTTGAGGTAAATGGGGTTGGCATAGCTGCGGGCGCCGCGGGAAATCTGGAGAATCACCGGGGCCTTCTCACTTTCGCAGGCTTCGACGATGGCCTGGAGCAGCTCCATGTTGTTAACGTTAAAGGCCCCGAGTGCATACTTTCCTTTGAGGGCTTTCGCGAACAAGTCTCTGGTGTGAGTCAGTGGCATATAGTCAATTGCATCAGTGGTTCAGTCGATCGCATGGCCCCCGGTTCGCGCGGTGGAACCCGCAGGCAAACCGCCCGGGAGTAGCAAACACGATTTGGGCGGTCCGGGCAAGCTTGAAATCGGGCGCGGGACCGCGACACGGGTGGCGCGCGACCGGTGCAGGACTGGGGATGGCGAGGGGCTGCGACGGGCCGTCTCACCGGCTTCCGGTCTGCGTTCCCTGCGCCGCCGGCCCCCCCGCGCCGGGCCGGGACCGAACGGCCGCAACGGTCCCGTTCGCCCCCCTCCGCACCGCGGCGGGCGGGGGGACGCCGGGCGATGACGGTGCCGCGCCAGGGTGGCGGCGGCAGGCGCGAGGCGGGCGGGCGGAGGTTTTGGGTGTGGGACAAAATAGTCACCCAATTCAGATGTCACCCGCCCGCGTGTGTTTTTTTGCTTGGCTATTGTATCTATATAGATACAATAGGCCCATGCATGCTGCCCTCCCTCAACTCGAACAGCGCCGGGACCAAATCCTCCAGCAGATCCAGGCCATTGACCGCCTCCGCCGCGGCTCCTTGAGCCGCCAGTTCTTCAAGCAACCCAAGGCCGCCAAAACCCCACCCGGCCCCTACTATGTCCTCCAGGGCTATGTCCATGGCCAGAAGTTCTCCGAACGGGTCCCCGCCGAGCAAGCCCCCCAGATCGAACCCCTGGTCGCCAACTACAAGCACTTCGTCGAACTGGCCGAGGAGTTCGTCACCGTGACCGACCAAATCACCCGCTTGAGCCAAGGCGCCCAAGAGGTAAAAAAAAACTCCACTCCGAAATCGGCCAGGAACGCTGGCGGGAAGCCAACGCCTTCATCCGGTTAGTCAAAGCCCAATGGCAATCCCAGGGCGTGCGCAACCTCGAAGCCGTCGAGGTGGGCCTGCGCGAGGCGGTCTTCCGCGACCTGTGCGCCATTCTGGAGGAGTTGCTCAACGACCCGGCGCTGCCGGTGCCCGGGGACCACAGCCGTCCGGGGGAAAAATGCCACGTCGGCCGCCCCAAGGAGTTCCTCTCGCTCTTTGGGCCGGTCCCCTTGCATCGCAACTACTACCATTGCGCCGCCGAGACGGAGGGGCGGGCTCCCCTGGACGATGCGTTGGGTTTGTGGGCCGGGTACTCCCCGGGCGTGCTGCGGGTGCTCTGCCGCCTGGCGGCGCGCTTTCCCTTCGAAATCGCGGCGACCGAGTTCACGGCGTATTGCGGGCTGGAGGTCCAGGGGCGCCAAATTCAGCGCATCGCCCAGGCCATGGGGCCGCTGGTGCGCCAGACGCAGCAGCAGTTGCCGCCCTTCAAGCACGACGCGGGCTCCATCCCGGTCATGTATGCCGCCGTCGATGGCACCGGCGTGCCCATGGTGCCCGCAGCGTTGGAGGGGCGGGCCGGCAAGCAACCCGACGGCTCCGCCAAAACCCGCGAGGTCAAGCTGGGCTGCATCTTCACCCAGACCACCACAGACGAAGAGGGGCTGCCGATGCGCGATTACCAGTCCACCAGCTATTTGGCGGGCTTCGAGGAGGCCGCCGATTTTATGGTGCGCGTGCGCCAGGAGGCCATCCGCCGTCGGATGGCCGCCGCGCTGCTGGTCGTGCTCTTGGGCGACGGCGCCGCCTGGATCTGGGAACAGGGGCAGAAGTGCTTCCCGATGGCGTTTCAAATCCTGGACCTCTACCACGCCCTGGAACATCTCTCGGAATTGACCGGCATGCTGGAGGCTCAGCCCGAGGCGGCCAAGGCCCTGTGGCAAACCTGGCGCGAGCAACTCCTGGCCGACGGGGTGGCCGAGGTGCTGTGCCAGGCCCGGGAACGGGCGGCCAAGCTCTCCGGTCAAGGGGCGGAGCTGGCCGCCAAGGCGATCGGCTACTTCCAGAACAACCAAAGCCGGATGCTCTATGGCACCTACCGCGCCCTGGGGTTCTTCTACGGGTCCGGCGTCGTGGAGGCCGGCTGCAAGACGGTCATTGGCGGCCGTTGCAAGGGCTCCGGCATGCTCTGGTCCGAACCGGGGGCAACCCATGTTCTGGACTTGCGCTGCAGCCTGTTCAGCAACCAGTTCAATCAGGTTTGGGATCAGCTCAACCAAAGTGATTACCTGCGCCTCCGTCTCCTGCAGAACACCCAGGAGTCCAGCCAAGCCGCGTAATGGTGACTATTTTGTCCCGCCCCCGGAGGTTTTTGGGTGACGAAATTGTTGTTGTCATCGTCCGGTCTTTCCCTTAAGTATGAGCGCATTCGCACCCCAGACGGTGCTTGGGCGGAGGGTTCCGCCCTCGGAACCGCACCGGCCGGGATGCAAAGAGCAACGCAACAAGATCGGAGGAACACATGAAGTATGAGAAATGGACAGTAGCGCTGGCTGCCTTGGGTGCGGTCAGTTTGGCGTCCGCAGCCCGGGCTGAGGAAAAGGCCTCGACCGCTGTGACGGCGATGACCCCGACCACCATTGGTGGTTATGTGGACACGTCGGCGCAGTGGAACATGGGCACGGGCAGCGCCAATCCCGCCGCCTACAAGTTCAACACGCCCAGCAAGGCGAACGGGTTCAACCTGGACGTCATCCAGTTGACGCTTGACAAGGCCCTGGACGAGCAGCCGTGGTCGGCTGGCTATCACGTGGACCTGTGGGCGGGCCCGGATGCGAATGTTCTGCACACGGCCTCGACCGGGACGGCGAATGACTTTGCCATCCGGCAGGCCTACATTGCCCTGAACACCCCGGTCGGCAACGGGCTCGACTGGAAGGTCGGCGTGTTCGACAGCATCATCGGTTACGAGTCGATCGAAACGCCGAGCAATCCGAACTACACCCGTTCTTACGGTCACAGCATGGAGCCCCAGACGCACACCGGTGTGCTGGCCAGCTACCGTTTCTGCGACGTGGTGAGCATGAAGGCCGGCGTGGCAGACACCACCGGGCCGTGGATCAACCTGCGCGACCCGCAGGGCAACTCCGAGACCTACAAGACCTGGATGGCGGCGTTGACGCTGACCGCTCCGAGCAGCCTCGGGTTCCTCTCGGGCTCGACCCTGACTGCGGGCATCGTGAACGGGTTCGACCCGAACCCGGTGCACAGCACGGTGGCGGGCGCGTATGCCATGGGTGACCGCCAGACGAGCCTCTACCTCGGCTCGGCGATTGCCACCCCCATCAAGGATCTGAGCCTCGGCGCCTCCTTTGACTACGTCAACATCCGCCAGATGGAAGGCGAGACCTGGTCGCTGGCCGGCTACGCCTCCTACAAGGCGACCGACAAGCTGAGCCTGCACCTCCGCGGTGAGTACGTGAAAGACTCCCTCGGTTTCTTCTCGGAGCACTATGACGCGGCCGGTCTGAACGGCCCTGCGACCGGGACCCCGGGCACCATCGACACCGCCGCCTCCTCCTCGCACATCATGGCGTACACCGCCACGGTGCAGTATGACCTCTGGAAGAACGTGATCAGCCGCGTGGAACTGCGCTGGGATCATTCCTGTGACAACCACCGCAGCTTCGGTGGCAACGTCCAGGGCGCTCCCGCGTTGGAGAACTCCTGGCTGCTCGCGGCGAACATCGCCTACCGCTTCTAAGCGGAGTCCGAGCCTTTTGCGCCAACCCCTGCCGGCACCCGCCGGCGGGGGTTTTTGCTGCCCCCCCGTAGCGCAGATTTCCAACTCTGCTGTGTCGCCGACGTCCAGTTCGGCAGGCCGTCGGAAGCCGGTTGGCGTGGGTCTGGCCGGGCGCGAAGGAGGTGCCGGCAGCCAGGGGTTTCCCGACGCCCCGCAGGTGCGGAAACCTGCGCTAAAGACGGGCGCGTCCCCACTCCCGTAGCGCAGACTTCCAAGTCTCAGGACTCCTGATCCCACCGCACGAATTCTGGCTGACGTGGAAAGTTCCCGACCCCCGCCAGCGCGAAATCCCGCTTGGGACGAGCTGGTTCAGCGATGGATTCGCGCTGTGGTGGTGCCAGGAAGACGTTCAGCCTCCTGTCTATCGAGGGTAAGGCGGGGACGAAGCAGCCTTCATGAAGGCCTTTCTGTACCGGGCTGCTGACGTCGGAGCCGACGCCGTTATCTTCTATCGCGGCAGTGTTGTGGGTGGCAATGAGGCCGTCGGCGCGGCGAATGCCAATGGCGGCGTGCTCGTCCAGAGCCTCTCACAGGATGGTGTCTATCGAGGGGAAGCGATCCACCTTAAGTGACCTCTTGCCCAGAGGAGATCCCCGGCGATCAAGTGCTCGGTGTCGGTGATGCCGGTCGGTTCGAGCACACCGGAGCTTGGCTTGCGCTTGAGGTAGTTCGCGATGTGCTCTGGGAATACCAGTTCCGACGCCCTGCTTTTCTTGGCCGTACCAATCAGTCCACCAGCCAAGTTTCCAAATGCTCCAACCAGCGGCGAAAGATCGGACACCCGCTCCGCATGGGACCCAGCCCGATTTCAAGGGCTGCCAGCACGCCGAGCAGCGGCTTGCTGTATCCGTCGACCAGACCCTCGACCCGCTTGGACGGCGCCGTGTCAGGCGAGTCGTTGATTTCCTCAGGGCTATTGAACTGATTCCGGATCGTTTGGAATTCGGCCGCCAGATCCGGTCTCCCGATGCCCTCGCTAAACGCCCGGCAATCACTGAAGAGCAGCCCTTCAAATTCATGCATGGTGACGAATGGACGGAAACGCAGACCCAGTCGGTAGTGCACCCGTGCCTGAAGATCGGCCAGCAGGGCGTTCTCGACATGAGCCGCACGCTGGCCGAAGGGCAATCGTGCCGCCTCGGCCCTCCCGGGCCAGGCCTTCTCCCCGGTTTGTGGCAGGGCATAATAGTCCACCATCGTCGTCGCGCGACAGCCCGGATTCTCCTGCAGATGCCCGATCAAATCCTTCCGGACCGGCGGCCAACCCTTGATTCCGCCGCTCCGCCCATCCAGCCGGGCGTTTCCCACGATGCGGGCCCACACAGCGGTGTAGCCGAAGTTAACCAGGTGCGGCCTTAGAACCTCGTTGACGAAGGTCTCTTCGGTGGGGCCTTCAACATGGATGACGAGCCGGCTCATAATGTCATTCCGGTGAGGGCCGCCCTCCAAATTCGTTTTTCTCCCAAAGCTGGCCGAGGCTGTAATCTTCGAGCCATGTCTTGAGTTTGTTGTTTTCAAGGCGGCTCAGCGTGGTGCTGCCCTCGGCACGATTTGCGACCAGCACGTCCGCCGGCGTGAACTGGTCCAGCAACAGGGGCGACTGCGTGCCGATAATGGCCTGCGTCTTCGTGGCGGCTGTCTTGATCAACTGACCGAGTATGGTGATCGCGTAGGGATGGAGCCCCAACTCCGGTTCATCAATCAGGATAATTGAGGGCCGGTATTCCTCCGGCTGGAGGAGCAGCGTGGCCAGCGCAATAAACCGCAGCGTGCCGTCAGACAACGAGGCGGCATCGAAATACCCATCGGAGTTCTTGTGCGACCACTCCAACTTGATGGTGGCTTCATTCAGCCGCCGGGGCTTGAGCCGGAAGTCATCAAAAAAGGGCGTGACGCGTTGAATGGTCCGGCGGATCAGGCTGTAGGAGGTGGGGTGCTTCTCCTTCAACAGGTAGAGGAATGCGGGAAGATTGCTCCCATCGCCGCGCAAGTATTCATTGTCCTCGATGGAGGCTGGCTTCTTCAGCGGGGATGACGGCCCGGTGTCGTGCAAATGATATAACCGCCATGAGGCCAGGTCATTCCGAACGTACCGGGCGATACCGGTCGCCTTTGGGTCGCTGATGCCCGCCTCACGAAGATTATCACGGCCAGTCACTGGGGTGTCGTACGGTCGTGAGAAGGCCTGCTTGTCGCTCCAGAAGTACGCGGTCTCACCGGACCGGTAGAGTCCACCGGTGGGGGTGGCCTCCAGCTCCAAAGAATACTGGTTCCTCTCCTCCTCGAAGGAAAGATGCAGGCTCATCTTGGGCGTCACCTTGGAGCCGAAGTGAAGAATCTTATCCGCGTTGTCCGCCTTGGCCACGTAGTCCTTCAGTTTTCCGTCACGGATGGCGTTGAGAAAGGCAAAAACCCCTATGAAGTTTGATTTCCCCGCGCCGTTGGGACCAATGACAATATTGATCGCGCGCATCTCCAGTTTTTCGATGCTCGCGATGCTCTTGAAGCCTTTGATGGTGATGTAATCAAGTTTAGGCATGGCCGGGTTTGTTGTTGCGCCTTCTATTTTGGCAATCCGCTCCTGAATCGCACGCTTCTCCGCCTCCGTGAGCCGTCGCTGCCCGGTCAGGTACCCGCTGAAAACTGTGCCCGTCGTGCAGCCCATGATGACAAGTCGCACAATGGTATGGTGGGGGGTGGGGGGTGAAAAGGCGAAAGTGGGGTGCCTATAGGTGCGTTGGCGCGGGTGGGGATCACGGGCCACCACAAGGGACGGACGCGCCAGCCTTGGGCTGTGGCTCACGGCCCGGATTTCTGCACCGCAAGGCGCCCCGAGGTTTTGCCCAAACATGCTCTCCCAGGCGGCTGCGTGCGGAGGGGGCGCGGCGGGCGCCTGCGACGGCTGGCGGATCGCCTGGGTATCGGCCCAACCGGGGGCTTTCCTGATCGCACCAGGCGTGCGAGAATCGGGCATGTTCAAACCTGAGGATTTGTTTGACCTGAGCCGGACCGACCACGGCGAGATTTTCGAAGGCTGCGAGAACGCGTGGGAGGTGCTGCGGAAGATCACCGCCTTCATCGAGGCGCGGCTGCGGCCCGAGTTGCGGCACCGGGCCGAGGGTCGGGTGTTCATCGGCGAGCGGGTGTTCATCGGGGAGGGGACGGTGGTGGAGGAGGGGGCGATGATCAAGGGGCCGGCGATTATCGGGCGGAACTGCCAGATCCGGCACAACGCCTACATCCGCGAGCAGGTCATCCTGGGCGACGATTGCGTGGTGGGGAATGCCTGCGAGGTGAAGAACGCGCTTTTCTTCAACCATGCCACGGTGCCACACTTCAATTACGTGGGGGATTCTGTGCTCGGTTGGAAGGCCCATCTCGGGGCGGGGGTGAAGATCTCCAACGTGAAGCTGGCGCCGGGCAGCATCCGGGTGGAGGCTGGGGGACGGCAGTGGGACACCGGGCTGCGGAAGTTCGGGGCCCTGGTGGGCGACGGGGCGGAGGTCGGGTGCAACGCGGTCCTCAATCCGGGGTCGGTGATCGGACGCGGGGCGATGGTTTATCCGAACACCAACTGGCGCGGGGTGCTGGCGGCCGGCCACATCGCCAAGAACAAGGCGGAAATCCAGGTCATCAGCCGGAGCTGAGGAGCAGGGGCGAGGGCGGCGTGGGGGGTGGATTTCGGGTCGGGTAGCCGCGTAGCCTTGACATTGCGGGCACCGGCGTGTTACAAGCCAACGAACATGAGGCGATCCGTCCGGGCTTGGGTCCGGTTTGGAGTCGGACCGGCTTCCGGGCGGGTGGTCAAGCGGGTGGGGGCCCTTTCGGTAGCTCTTAAATCACGGAATGGTCAGGCTGAGGAATGAGCGAGCGCGTCAAAGAAACGGTTGGGGTGGTGGCGGAGGGGTTTTCATCCGGGGACAGGACCCTGTCGTCGGACCCCGCCCCCGATCTGTCGGCGGGCGGGAAACCGGTGCGCACGGTCATCATTGATGACCATGAACTGTTCTCGATTTCCCTTGAGACGTGGCTCTCGCGCCAGTCGGAAATCGTGCTGCTGGGCCGCGCCAAGGACGGCGAGGAGGGCTTGGCGCTTTGCCTGCGGGAAAGACCGGACGTGGCGTTGATCGATCTCTCGCTGCCGAAGGTGAACGGCTTCGCGCTGATGGAGGCGGTGGCCACCTACGCCTCCACGGTGGCGGTCTTGATCGTCTCCGGGCTCATGGATCCTTACACGGTGTGGCGGGTGGCGCAGAGCACGGCGAAGGGCTACATTGACAAGAACGCGGAGCCGGCCACGCTGCTGGCGGCGATCCGGGCCCTGGGCGCGGGCGGCCGCTGTTTCAGCGCCGGTTTCCAAAAGGTCCACCGCGAATGGCTGGCCCGCCCCGCCTCCTTCCAAAAGATCCTCAGCGACCGTGAACAGGCGGTCCTGCAACGGGTGGTCGCCGGCTGGGACGAAGGCAAGATCGCGGAGGATCTCCACATCAGCCTGCTCACGGTGGGGGTGCACCGCAAGAACCTCCGCCGGAAGCTCAGCGCGCACAACGATCGCGACCTGATCGCCTACGCGCGGGTCTGGGGGCTGGACAACCTGATCCCGTGACCGCCGCTGCGGCCGCCCCTCTTCCCTACCGGATGCGCGCGGCGGCGGGGATGTTGTAGCGGCTCAGCACGCGTTCGGTGGCCGCGCCTTCCGCCTCCCCGGCCCCGAGCACCATCCGCCGGACCGTGTCGCCGGGGACGAACTCGATCACGTGGGTGCCCTCCAACGGCTGCCTCAACGCCTCCTTCAGATCCGACAACCGGCTGATCAGCCGCCCGTTGACCTTGTCCACGACCAGGAACTTCTGATCCTGGTAGCCGATGTTGTAGGGGTCAGGCAGCACTTGGGAGAGCAACACCAATGAGGGGCGTGCCTTGGTGGGCTCGTCGTGGTTGTAGTAGTTGAGCCGGAAGGGCGCGGTGCGCTTCCAATCCGCCCCCCAGCTCTGCAGGTAGGCGTCGGTCAGCGGCTCGAAAATGAGGCCGCCGACGATCAGATACTCGGGCTCTTGATCCCGGACGGCATAGGGGACCAGACTGTTCGTGTATTCAAAGCGCGGCAGCCGGTACTCGACCTCGAGCGGTTTGGCGTCGCGCCAGATCTTGATCTTCTCCACGTCCCCCGCCCATTTGCGGTGGACGGCGAGGTTCTCGATGTTGAGGTTGCCGAACTCCGGATCGTGGTAGTCGCCCTGCATGTCCACGTCGTAACCGTCGATGTTGAGGATGATGTCGCCCGGCTTGAGGACCTGGGGGAAGGCATCGGGCCGGTTCGGCACGTGGATGATCACGGCGCCGCGGGGTTCGCCCGTGAGCTTGAAGTGCGCCAGCGTGGCGGTGTTCCGGCCCGGTTCCCAGACGAAATGAAAGTGGCCGAGGCCGTGGTACTGGCCCTTGCGGCGGGCTTCGAGGATGCTCTGGATGAAGAAGGCGGGCATCACGTAGGCGTTGCGGCCCTCCTGGGCGGTGAGCAGGCCGACCACCCGGGAGCGGGCCACGAGCGGCTCGCCCCAGCCGGCCGCCTGGATGTCCGAACTGATCTCCATCACCGCCTGGTTGATCGGGCTCAATTGCCCCTCGCGGACCGTGACCTGGCCGAACTCGGCCCGGCGGTGTTCGAGGTTCCCCTCGCGCCAGCGCAGGATTTGGAGGCCTCCGTCCAGGCCCTCGGCCGCCCGGCCGAACTCGGCCGGGCGCAGGCCTTTGAAGAAATTCGTGTCGCTGGTGGTGAGCAGGGCCAGGTTCGCGTGGTAATCGATCCAGACCACCTTGCCCTCGGCCCAGGTGCCGCGCCCGCCGCGCTGGAGCCGGACGAGGGTGCGGTCGAACAACTCGTCCGCCGTCGTGAGGATCTCGCGGTCGCCGGCGACGAGGCCGGCCTTCTGGACGCGCCGCGTCCCCTGGCCCCACGGCTGGTAATAATCGTACTGTTTGCGGGACACCTCGACGGTGACGATGCAGTGCTCCCAGGTGGCGAGGTCGCTGCGGCGGGCGTCCTGGGCGCGCGGGGCGGGGGCGGCGGACCACAGGGCGAGGGCGCCGAGCAGCAGGGCGGGGAGGCGGCCCGTGGAGCGGAGGGGTTTCTCGATCAAGCTCATAGGCGGCGGTCCTTGGTCACGGCGTAGTTCTTGAGGATGCTGGCATTGGCCTTGGCGGCCTCCGCGTGGTCGAGGCACTCGAGGGCCTGGTCGGTCACAAACTGGATGACATCGTGGGTGTTCGTGCCCGTCTCGAAGGCCCGGATGACGTCATCGATCTTGTCGATCCGGACGCCGTTGATCCGGTCCACCAGCGCGCGGCTGCGCATGCCGAAATTGGCGTTCGCGGCGTCCGGGAGGAGGGCGGCCAGGACGACCGGCTCGGTGCGGGCGGTTTCCGGGTGCTCGAGGCGGTGGTAGTAGAGTTCGTAGATCAGGTCACTGTGCGCGGTGTCGTTGTTGTTCCGGCCGAAACTGCGCAGGTAGTCGAGGCTCAGCGGGGTGAAGACCAAGCCGGCATAGACGAAATAGCGGGGCGGGCCATCGTGCTGGTAACCGGTGGCCTTGTCGCCCGAATAAGGCCCCACCTTGAGCGAGACGGCCTCCTCGCGGCCCTGGCGCCAGACGCGCAGGGGGACGCTCTCGCCGGCCTGCGCCAGTTGGAACGCCAGGGCGGCGCCCAACCGGTTGCCTTGGTAGAGGATGGTCGCGTCGCTGGCCACCGGGAACGCGCCCGCCTGCAGGATCACGTCGTCCTCCTTGAGCGCCTGCGTGGTGTCCGAGATCGGCAGCATCGCGTCCACGCGCGCACCCAGGTCGTTGTCCGGCAGCTTGAGGCGCTCGCGGTAGGCGGGGTTTTGCAGCGCCGCCAGGCGGATGCCCGTGTGCGGGAACCCCTCGTAATGTCCCTTGTCGATGTCCTTGAGGAAATGCTGGATGACCGGGGGAGGGATGAAAAAGCCGGTGTTCTCGAGGCCCTGGAGGCCTTGGAAGGCAACGCCGACGACGTGATCGTCCTGGATGACCGGGCCGCCGCTGTTGCCGGGGTTGATGGCGGCATCGGTCTGGCCGGCGAGGAGGTGACGGTTGCCGATTTGGGCGTAGGCCTCGAGCTCGATCCGGGAGACGACGCCGCGCGTGTAGGAGATCTCCTCGCCACCGGCCGGGTAGCCGTAGGTCACCACGGTGGAGCGGACCTTGGGCAGCCCGCCGAACTCGAGCGCGGGGAGGTCGGCGAAAAACCGAGCGTCGGCCACGGTCAGCACCGCCAGATCGCAGTCGTGGCCGATGAACTCGACTTCGGCGACGTAGGGGCGGGCGTCCTGGTAGCGGCGGACGAGGATCTGCCGCGCCCAGCTCACCACATGGGCGTTGGTCATGATCCGTTTGCCCTGGATGACGAAGCCCGATCCGCCCTGGCGGCGCACCGGTTCCGAGCGCCACGGGGTTTCCCAGGCGGGCGGCTGGGCGAAGACCAGGATTTGGATGACCGATTTTTCCGGGTCGCCCGCGCGCCCCGTCAGCGCCCAAGCCGCGCAAACAAGAATGGTTATCAGCTTCTTCACGTCGGCTTCAGCATGCCCGCATCCGGGGCCGGTTTCCAAGGGAAAACTGGCGGGCCGGCGCCGCCCTCCGCCGTAGCGCGGGCTTCCAAGCCTGCCGTGTCGCCGACTTCCAAGTCGGCAGGCCGTGCGAAGGCTGCCAGCGTTCGTTTTGGCGAACGCAAAGGATGTGCCGGACGCGACCGGTTTTCGGGCGGATCGCAGGTTGGGAAACCTGCGACACGGCAGATTTGGAAATCTGCGCTACGGGCGGGTGCGTCCGCGCGCACGAACTCGTGCCCGGCGGTTGACCGGCGCGGCGGTTTCACCTTTAATCTCGGCGTGCGCGGGGTGGCCCGCGTGTTGCATGCGACGCAGCACCCTCATCGTTTTCTCGCTCCTCCTCGCGGTGGCGGCGGCGGTCTTGGTGGCCGGCGTTTGGTACCGCGGCAGGCCCCGGCTCCCTTGGGCGGCGGAGATCGTCCGCCTCGGAGGCGAGGCCCGGTGGTCAACCAACGGGGGGAGTGAGTGGTTTCTCGCCGGCACCGGCGCGCGCCTGCCCGAGGGCGTGATCATCCAGACCAGGCAGGGGGCGGAAAACCTCGTCGACCTCCGGCTCGGCGACGCCGCCGCGGATGCCGGTCACGAGGTGATCCGGCTGCACGGCGACACGGCGGTTGCGATTGAGACGCGGCGGTCGCACGCGGTCAAGGATGGACGGCTCACCTCGACCTCGCTCGATCTCCGGCACGGGCATCTCTCCGGGCGCGGCACGCGGCTGGCCATCGGCTCCCGGTTCGAGGTCCGTTACCAGGGTGGTGTGGTGGCGTTGCGCCCGCCCGATTTCTTTTTCGACCTGAGGCGGGCCAATCCCCTGACCGGCGGCGGTACCAATCCGCCCTGCGAACTCCGCCTCTTGTCCGGGAGCGCGGTCGTTCTGGTTCAGAGTTCGGGGCAGCCGGTCATCGCCATGGTTCCCGCGGGGAGCCGGTTCGAAGATCGCACCGGCGCCGCGGCCCCGCTCACCGAGGCGGATCGGCAGGAGCTGGGGAAGACCGCGGCGGCGGTGCCGTGAGGGCGGATGGTGGGCGCGGCCGGTTGGTGGAGGGACGGTTGACGCGGGTGCGCGGGATCAGCCTTTGGACCCGAGATTCCTTGGATGACGTCCGGCGCGCTGTTCCTCGGCGAACGGGCTCAAGCGTCCCTCCGGGACGCAGGTCAGTTTATCCGCCGAACCCAACGATAAATCGTTGGGCTTATTTCAAGTGTCCCTCCGGGACACGACCACGGGCTCACTTTGTGCGCCCTTGTGGCGGCCGGGGATCCGTACTTCCCCGTCCTCTCACCGGGCCGGCCCCGCGCCGCACCCGGCGGCCCCTCCCGAGCGCATCTCGCCTCAACGCCCCGACGGGCGGTTGGTGGCGGCGGCCTGGAACTTTTCGACCTGGCTCACGAGGTCGTTGTATTTGCCGACCACGTCGTTGCGGTCCTTCACGCTCTCGTTGAATTTCCGGACCAGATCCTCGCGCTGGGCGACGAGGTCCTTGACGGATTCGTTTTGCTTCTGGATGGCCTCGTTGGCCTCCTTGAGGCGGGTGTCGAGGGTGGCGACGGCGGCCTTGTACTGCTCGATGACGTTGGTGTAGCCGGCGATCTGGGTGTGCAGGAGGAAGTTCTCCCGGGTGCGGGCGGTGACCAGCTCGGCGTTGGTGCGGCCGTCCGCCTTTAGCTGGCTCAGGGCCGCGTCCATGGTCGCGATCTGGCGGTCCATGGTGGCGAGGGAGTTGGTGTAGCCCTGGATCGCCGCCGCCTTTTCATAGACGGTCTTCTCCAGTAGTTGGATCTCCTGCCGCTGGACGGTCTGGGCGTGCCACTGATAAACGCAGAGGCCGCAGAGGCCCAGGGCCAGGACAAGGAACACCGTTTGCTGGAGGTTTTTCATGGATGGGTTACGACGCGCCCGGCGCGGGCTTGACGGCGATGGCGACCCGGTGGACCCCGGCGCGTTTGACAAAATCGAGGACATACATCACCGAGCCGTGGGTGGTCTCGCGTGTGCCGGTGATATAGACCGAGAGGTTGCTGTTCTGGCTGTACCGGTTGGTCAGCAACGTCATCAGCTCCGGGAACGGCACCGTCTTGTGATCCAGCAGGACCTGGCCGCTGCGGTCCACCATGAGGGTCACCAGGTCGGGCTTGGTGTTGGAGGTGGCGAGGGTCGCGGTCGGGAGGCTGGCCTTCAGGGTGCGCACCTTCTGCATGTGGAGGCTGACCATCATGAAGGAGGCGAGCAGGAAGAACATGATGTCGATCAGCGGGATGATCTCGATGCGGGTCCGGCGGCGGCGGAGCGGGGAGCGGAGTTTCATGGGGCGGAGGGGGCTTCGGGTCCGCCAACCGCGAACGAGACCTTTTGCACACCCGCGGCGCGGACGGCCTCATAGACATCGGTCATCGCGCCATGCAGGGCCTGGCGGTCGCCGCTGATGAAGACCGGGACGTTGGTGTCGCCGCGGAAGCGGTTGCTGACGACCAGGCGCAGCTCGGGGATCGACAGACGGTTTTTCTGGTACCAGACGGCGCCGCCCGCATCCACCGCGATGTTGAGCATGTCGGGTTTGAACTCGCGCGAAGCCTGGGCCGAGGGGGGCAGGTCGACGCTGATGTTCTGGGTGCGGTCCATGCTCAAGCTCACCATCATGAACGAGGCGAGCAGGAAGAACATGATGTCGATGAGGGGGATGATCTCGATCCGCGCATGTTTGCGCGGATGGGCCGGGCTGAGCTTCATGGGACCTCCTCCCGCTTGAGCTTCCCGGCGTTGGCGAGGACCTCGACGTTGGTGGCGGCGGTCTCGAGCTCAAACTGGAGGCGGGCGAGCTTGGCGGAGAAATAGTTCAACGGCACCAGCGCGATGATGGCGATCAAGAGGCCGCAGGCGGTGGCGATGAGCGCCTCGCCGATGCCGCCGGTGACGGCGGTGACCGACAGTTCGGCGTCGCCGATCTTGAGGAACGCCCGCATCAGGCCGGTGACGGTGCCGAGCAGCCCGAGGAGCGGGGCGAGCGTCACGAGGGTGTCCATCACGTTGAGGAACCGGCCGGCGCGCTCGAGCTCGATGCCCGCGGCCATCTGGAGGGCGGAGGGGATGGAGGTATGCTCGTGGTTCAGGCCGCGGTTGATCATGCGGATGACGGGGTCCTCGGAGCCTTGGGAAAGCTGCCGGGCCCGGTCCACCTCCGAGTTTTCCAAGGCGGCCAGGACCTCCTCGCGCTTGGGCAGGTCGCGCCGCCCGCTCTCGCGCGCCCACCAGAAGATCCGCTCACCCAGGACCGCCACGCCCACGACGGCGCAGGCGAGGAGGGGCCACATGACGGGGCCGCCCTTGCCGAAGAACTCGAAGACAATGTTAGCCAGCATAAAAACGAGGGGGATTAATTCAGGGAGAGACGATAGTTGATGGTTGCCTCATACGTCAGCGCCGTATTGGCCGTGGGGACGGTCCAGTGGCGCTTGACGAAATCGACGGCGCTGCGATCCAGGATGGGGAAGCCGGAGCTTTCCTGCACCGCGACCGAGACGATCGCACCAGCGGTGTTGACCTCCAGGCGCAGCCGGACGGTGCCCTGCTGCCCCTGCTCGAGGGCGATCTTGGGGTACGGGGGCACCGGCCGCTCGCCGCCCTTGCCAGTGTTGTTCAGCACGAGGGGCGGCGGAGCGACGCGGAGGGCGGTGGGGGCTTTCATGGGCACGACCGGCGGCGCCTGGGCCAGCGCGCTGGGCACCAGCAGGTTGCCCACCGTGGGGACGGCGAACGCCGTGGCGGGGGTCTCGAGGGACACCGCCACGATCTGCGGCGCATCCGTCTGGGGGTTATCGGTGGTCTCCTTGGTGTCGGGCTCGGTTTGCGTTTGGGGTGGGGGCGGGAGTGGCTCCGCCACGGCGGCCACGGCCTCCTCGATGACCGACAGCGGCTGGAGGTCGATCCCGGCTGGCCGGGAGCCGGCCACTCCGATGACCAGGAAAAGGAAGCAGACCGAGTTCACCCAGGCCAGTGTCCGATCGGGGTCGCGGTCAGAGGCATGCAGCCCCGCCAGGGCCAGGGCTGACTTCAGCTCCCGGCCGGGCGCGGGTTGGGATGGATCCAGGACGGGCATGGCGGCGGGGCGGTCAGAAGAGGTAGCTCACCCCGGCGAACACCCCGAGGCGGGCGCCATACTGGGAGGCGTTGACCCCGACACCGGTGCCGTTGCGGAGCTGATAGACATTGTCGGTGAGGTTGACGATGTCGAGCCGGACCTTCAAGCGCTCCCGGCCCTCGATCTTGAAGCCCTCCTCGACGCCGACGCCGACCGTGTAATAGGCGGGGACGCTGCCCCCGTTGGGGACGTTCGAGCCGTCCGGGGCGGTGGAGTCGGTCCGCAGGCCGCTGCCGTAGAGGGCGTCGACATAAACGCGGGTGCTGCCGGCGTGGTGTTTCCAAAGGTGCGAAGCGCCGAATGAACCGGTGACCCGCTGGTCATGGTCGAGGTAGATCCAGTGGTTCTTCGAGTAGGCGAGATCGGCGGTGTCGAACTGGAACTGGGCCGAGTTCCAATCCTCGCCCTGGGCGACGGAATAGGCGACGTTCGCATAGACGTTGAAACCGCCGGTGGTATAACTGGCGGTGGATTCGATGCCCCAGATCCGGCCTTTCGCGTAATTGAAGGCGGACTCGATGTACGTCTGCCCGAACAATCCGTCGTCCAACTGGTTCTTCGCCTGCTTGTAGTATCCATCCACGCCCACCTGCAAGCCCGGCAGGATCTTCTGCGCCACGCCGACGTCGAAATAATCCGCCCGCTCGGCTTTCACGGTGCTGTCCTGGTCGGTCTGGGGGCCGTTCGAGGTGCCGTTGAACTTGTCGACGCTGGTCGGGTTCACGTTCTCGATCGGCGGCGGGGTGAAGTAGCGGGAGTAGCCGGCGTGGAGCGCGGTGCCCTCGGCCGGCTGGTAGATGAGGTTGATGCGCGGGCTGACCTGGTTCTCGCTGTCGAAGGAGGCGTCGTAGAGGTCGAAGCGGGCGCCGTAATTGAGCGTCAGTTTGGGGAGGAGCTTCCATTCATCCTGCAAATAGAGGCCGAAGAAGAGGGCACGGGTGTTGTTGTTGTCCGGAATGGTGTAGGCGGGGCTGATGGGGTTGCCGGCGGCGTTGACCCGGAACACGCTGGTCGAGGTGGTGGCCTGCACCTCCTCGTCGAGCAGCATGAAACCGCCCCGCACGGTGTGGTGTTCGCCCAAGCCGTAGCTGGCGTCGGTCTCCAGCCCGCCGGAGTAGAGCATGCGGTCGACCTCGCTGGCGACCCCATTGAAGTAGAGGTCGCCGACGGGGTCCGGGGTGAAATGGACGCCGCTGGCCCGGCCGAAGGCGGCCACCTGGAGGTTCAGTTCCCCGGCCGACTTCTGGTAGGCGGCGACGCCGTAGTAGTTCTGCTCGGTTTGGTTTTCGTTCAAGGTCGCTGAGTTGAACGTGCCCGGCAGCCAGGGGTTGCCGTTGGGGGAGGTTCCGGGCGGGAGGCCGGGGGTGTTGGGGATCTGGAAATCGATGTAGGAGAGGCTCCCCATCAGGCTGATCCGGCTGGTGTCATCGAGGACTTTGGAGGCGTAGGCGAAGGCCCGGTACTGATCGGTTACATCGTGGACCGCCTGGTTGCTCGGGGTGGGGTTCTCGATGCCGAGCGTGTTGTGGAGGTAACTGCCGTCAGTGTAGAAGTTCCAGCCGTGGCTCGAGCCGCTGTACTCGAGGCTCGGGTTGACGGTGCCGTGGCTGCCGCCGTACAACGAGGCGACGCCGCCCGGCTCGAAGATGCCGCTCTTGGTGGTGATGTCCACCACGCCGGCGGTGCGGAAGCCATACTGCGCGGGGAGCGAGCCGGTGATAAGCTGGAGCTTGTCGACGAAGCGGGGGCTCAGTTCCTGGCCGAAACCGCCCGTGATCCCCTCCGGGAGCAGGACGTCGTTGATGCGGTACTGGATGTTGGCGTGCTCGCCGCGGAGGTGGAGGCCGTCGTTGACCGCGGAATCCTGGGCCATGCCGGGAGCGCGGAGCAGGACCTGGTTGAGCGAGGCGTTCTCCCCCTGGGGCAGCGCCTTGATCTGCTCCTGGCTGATGCCGTACACCGTGCCGCCCAGCTCGGGGACGATCTTCTGGCGGGCCACGTCGAGCTGGCCGATGACGGTGGTGGTTTCCAATTGCACGACGTTGGTCGAGGCATTGGGGGCGGGGCTGGCGGTGGCGGGCGCCGGGGCGTTGGTCTGGCCGAGGGCGAGACCGCCGCATTGCAGGCAGGCCAGCAGGGCGGCCGTGCGCGGGATCGTGGCGTGGCTGGCCGTGGTCGGACGGCCGGGGCGGGGACGGGGCTGACGGAAAGACTTCGGTTTCATCGGTGCTTGAATCTGGGTTGTCGGTTCGCGGACACGGGCTGGGGCTCTTCACCACGGCCGGGGAAAAAACCCGTCAGAGCGGGGTGCCGCCGGCCGATCCATCTCGGAACGCGTGCCGCCGGCCGCCGAAAGGTGCGCGGGACGGGGACGCGGGGGTGCTAGGCCGCCGGTGGGGCGCGGCTCTGGGAGAGCCGGCCATCGAACAAGGTGACAACCCGGGCATCGCACGGGTGCAGGGGACAAAGGGTGCCCGAGGGGGCGGCGGGCACGACAACCGCCACGAAGCCGGTCAGCACCGATTTGTGCTGCAACTGGGTGGCGACGCAATGGTGCTCCGGGTTTTGGGCGTCTTGGTGGAGCAGCCGGTGCAGGTCCGGTGAGGCCGAGAGCCCCCACATCAGTGCCCAGAGCAGGAGCATCCCAGCCGCGGCAACTCTGCCGAGGCGGCTCCGACGAGCTGCGCCCTCAGGACCTGACATGCTGGGACAAAGTAAGCACGGATTTTGCCGTCGCGCAAGCGCGGGGGTGAAGAATCGGGCGATGGAGCAGGCCGATCCGTCCCCGGCGGCGGCGGTGGCATTTTCCCGTAGCATGCTCCGCAACGGGCCCCCTCGGTCGTCCCCAGCAACTCTCATTTTCGGCCGGACAGAAGTGGGGCAGGCCGCGTAAGTACCGGGCGCGCCGAAACCCCCTACGGCCTGCAGGTTGGGAAACCTGCGACACAGCAGACTTGGAAATCTGCGCTACGATCCGGCGCCGCTCCCTGTGGTCAGCCACCGGCGGGCGCAAGCCCGCGCTCGTAGCGCAGGCTTCCAAGCTTGCTGTGTCGCCGACTTCCAAGTCGGCAGGCGTCCGTCATACCGGAGGCTTTCGAACAAAGTCCAACCCGCACGTTGGGAACTCGTTTGGCCATCTGCGGTACGGCGGGATGCCGGCCCCACCTCAAAATGAGAACAGCCGGGTCGACACGATCACCCCTTGACTTTCGGTTCTAGTGTGGTAACGGACTAGGGATGTCACCGCCCCGGGCTGGGTTTTGCCCGCACCCCACCGAAGCGCTGGGCTTGCGACCAGACTGTTGCACCGGTCCGGCAAGGCGATGGCGAGCCTGAACAGGATCTCTATGGCAAAAGAAACGAAACCGGCGGCCAAGCCGGCGGCGAAAACCGGCAAGCTGAAGGACCTCGATCTGAAGAAAGCGAAGAAGGACGTCAAGGGCGGCGCGAATCCGATCATCCAGTCGGGCGGGTCCAGCAAGTCGAGCGGCTCCTCGGGGGGGTAGCCCGCGCGTCCCCACGTTACTCCCGGGCGGCAGGGTGGTGGTGCCGCGGCGGCTCGACGAAGCCACCCCGCAGGCGCGGCCTCGTTCAGGGCCGGTGCGGCAGTGCTTTTTTCGCGGCCGACGGGCCATGCGCCCGACCGTCTCGTATTTTATGGCAACCACAAAAAAACCAGCAACCAAACCAGCAACCAAACCCGCCAAGAAACCGGCCGCCAAGCCGGCGACCAAGGCCGCCCCGAAGAAAGCGGCCCCCAAGGCTAGCCCGAAGAAGGCGGCCGTGAAGGCCGCTCCGAAGAAGGTGGCCGTGGCGGCCAAGCCCGCGAAATCAGCGAAACCAGCCAAGTCGGTCACCGGTGGGGCGAACCCGATTCTCCAATCGGGGTGCTACACCACCACCAAGAGCTCGGGCAGCACGTCCTGACGGGCCGGTCGGCCGCCGGGGCCAACCGCAGACCACCGCATCCCGGGGGTGCCTCCGCCGCCGTTCTGGCGCGCGGGGGTTTTCCCCCGGTGATCATCCCTCACCCCTCCGCGACCCGCTCACGCAACCTGTGGAGGGGCTCTAGGATTTGCTGCAACACGGTGCGGCGTCCGACCACGATGCGGGCCTCTCCGCGCATCCCCACCTTGGGCTGGATCCAACTGTCCGCCCGGGCGGGGAGGAACCGGCATTTGGCCTGAAAGGTGGCCCCGTTGGGGCCCGGGACCGCGGCGGGGCTGAGCCATTCCAGGGTGGCCGGGACCGAGCCGTAGCGCTGGTACGGGAACGCGTCATAGCGCAGCCGGAGCGGCTGGCCGGACCGGAGCCGGTGCAGGCTGCTCTCCGGCAGGGAGAGCCGGGCGACGGGTGGCGAGGCGGTGCGGGCGAGCTGGCAGAGTTCCGCCCCGGCGGCCACGACGCTGCCGGCGTTGCGCTGGCGCAGGGAGAGCACCACGGCGTCATAGGGTGCGCGGACTGATTTGACGGCTCCGGTGCAGTTGGCCAGCTCACTCTCGAGGGTGGTGATCCGCAGCACCAGCCTTTGCCCCTCGGCCCGCTCGTCGGTTCGTTGGCGCACCCGGGCGGTGGTCAGTTTCTGACGTTCCAGCGTGAGTTGCTGTTTCGCTTTTTCCCCGACCACCAGGTCCTTCTCCGCTCCGGCCGTGTCCAGCTCATAGCGGAGGAGGTCGACCTGGGAGACGAAGCCGCCCTCGGCGAGTTCTCGTTCCCGCCGCAGGAAATCGCGGCTGGTGGTCAGGTACTTCTCGCGGAACTTCACCTCGCGGTCGGCCTGTTCGATTTCGGCGTCGGTGATGGCCAGTTCGGCCTTGTGCGTCTCCTCGAGAGTGGTGCCGCGGTCCGCCAGCGCCCGCTGGTCCTCCCGTGAGCGGCTGAATTGTTCCTGCCAGTTGCGGATTTCATCGGACCGCAGCGTGAACAGCTCCTGACCCGCCTGGACCGGCTGCCCCTCGCTCACGCGGACGGCGTCGACCTCCCCGGCGAGGGGCGCCTGGATCGGGTCGGTCCCGTCGGCCGCCTCAAGGACGAAGGAGGCCGAGACCACCTCCGGCAACTGGACGAGCGTGACGAAGCCGGCGGCGGCGGCGGAGACGGCCAGGAGGAGCCAGGCGGTCCAGCGGGCCACCCGCGCGGGCGGGTCGGTGGCGAGCAGGGCGGACGGCGTCTCGAGCGATTCCGGGCCCCGGGGATTCGGGTTGGCGCTCATGTCACGAGTTGCTGGCTGGAGAGGTAGAAGTAGAGCCCGCGCCGGGCCATGAGTTCCTCGTGCCGGCCGGTCTCCACGATGCGGCCCTGTTCGAGCACGACGATCAGGTCGGCGTTGCGGATGGTGCTCAGGCGGTGGGCGATGACCAGGGCGGTGCGGCCGGCCATCATCGAGGCCAGATTGGACTGGATGGCGCGCTCGGACTCGGTGTCGAGGGCGCTGGTGGCCTCGTCGAAAATGAGCACCGGCGGGTCGTGGTAAACCGCGCGGGCGATGGCGATCCGCTGCTTCTGTCCCCCGCTCAGGGCGAGGCCGCTCTCCCCGATGCGGGTCTCGTAACCGAGTGGCAGGCGGCTGATGAACTCGTGGGCGTTGGCGAGCTGCGTCGCCCGCATCACGCGGTCGAAGTCCGGCTCCGGATCGCCGAAGGCGACGTTGTTCAGGACGGTGTCGTCGAACAGGTGATTCTCTTGGAGCACGATCCCCACCTGCCGGCGCAGGTCGCGGTAGTTGAGGGTCTTTAAGTCCACGTGGTCGTACAGGATGGTCCCGTCGGTCGCCTCGGCGAGCCCGGCGAGCAATTTAATCAACGTGGTCTTGCCCGAGCCGCTGCGGCCGACGATGGCGACCGTCTGGCCGGGGGCGATCTCGAGATCGAGGTCCTGGAGGATGGCGGGTGACTGGGGGCCGCCATAGCGGAAGCCGACCTTGCGGAGTTCGATCCGGCCTTCGAGCGAGCGGACCGGCGTGAGGCGGGCGCGGTCGGCGCCCTGCTCCGGCTCGTTCTCGAAGATGTCGCCCAGGCGGTTCAGGAGCACCGAGATGTACTGCCATTCATCCCAGACGCTGAGCATGCGCAGGAGGGCGGCCGAAGCCATGGCCATGAGGCTGCTGAAACCGACGAAGGCGCCGGTGGAGAGGCGGCCCTGGATCGCCATGGTGGCCCCGGCGTAGAGGAAGAGCGCGGTGGCGAGCAGGCCGACAGCCTGGAGGAGGCTCTCGTAGGCCATGGTCACAAAACTGGACTGGAGCATCTTCCGCGAGACGGTGAGGAACTCCCCGAGGATGTGATCCCGGAAGGCCAGTTCGGCGGCGGCGGCCTTCACCGCCTCCATGCCGCGGATGGCGTCGATCTGGTGCGAGCTGTAGCGGGCCTGGGCCTCCTCGATTTGGGCGAGCATCGGGCGGAGCACCTTGCGCGAGAAGACCATCAGCCCGGCGTAGCAAGGCAGGACCAGGAGGAAGATGCCGAGCAGGCGGGGGCTGTAGAGCCCCATCAGCAGAAGGCAGCCGGCGAGCTGCACGACGGCCAGCAGCGCGGCGAGCCCGTTGTGGACGAGGAACTGGCGGACCTGCCGCGCGGCCTCGAGGCGGCGCTGGATGTCGCCCGTGCGGCGCCGGCCGAAATAGGACATCGGCAGCGCCAGCAGCCGGCGCGTGAGGTAGTCCAGGACCGACGAATCGAGCCGCACGGCGAGGAAGCTGAGCAGGTATTGCTGGCAGAGCGTGGAGGTGACGAGGAAGAGCAGGGTGAGGCCGAGCACCAGCAGGATGGTGCGCAGCAGCCCCAGGTCATGGTCGACCATGACATGGTCCACGACCTGCTGGGTGAGGACGGGGAAGACCAGTTGGAGGGCGCTGGCGAGCACCGCCAGGCCGAGCGTCTGGAGGAGTGCCGTCTTGAACGGGGCGACAAACGGCCAGAGCCAGGCGACCGATGAGGCGCTTTCCGGGGCGTGCGCGAACGCGTCGGTATAGTCGAACAAGGCGGCGTAGCCGGACCATTTGCGCTCAAACTCCGCGCGCGCGAGCTTCCGTTTGCCGAGCGCGGGATCGGAGACCCGCACCGCGTCGCGGGTGACATCGAACAAGACCACCCAGTGGTTTCCCTCCCAGTGGACGATGGCCGGCAACGGGACTTGATCGAGGTGCCGGGGCGAGATCTTGAGCGCGCGGGCGGCGAGCCCGAGTTCGGCGGCGGCGTGGCAGATGCTCTTGAGGCTGGTGCCGTCGGTGGCGGTGTGACAGAGCCGCCGGATGAGCGAGAGGCTGACATTGCGCCCGAAATGGCGGCAGATCATCGCGAGGCTGGCCGCGCCGCAGTCCATCTCATCGATCTGCCAGACCATCGGAAACCGGCGGATGCGTCGGCGGTCCTTGGGGCGGACCCCCTCCAGCACGGGCGACTCGCCCGGACCGCTGAGATCCTCGGCGTCGCCGGTTTTGTTGGCGACCCCGGCGTCGGCCGGGAGCAGTTCGCGGGCGAAATCAAGTGGGACGCGGGCCTCCTTCGCGCCGCGGTATTGCGCGCAGCGTTCCTCGACGAGGTGGGCGAACTCGGGATGGTGCGCCTTCAGCCCGGCCACCGCCTCCACGGAGAGTTCGAGCAGGGTGCAGTCCGACACCGCCTCGACGGTCGCGGCGCGGGGGGCGCCGGAGAGGGTGGACAGCTCGCCGAAGAAGCCGCCCTCCCGGTAGAAGGCAAGCGTGCGCGGGCGGGCGGCGGGGCCGGCATAGGCGCGGACGTGCCCCTGGCGCACCACGTACATCGGGCCGGCGGGGTCGCCCTCGCGGAACAGCACCGTGCCCTTCGGAAACTGGCGCTCCGTCAGGCGCCTCATCAGCGCGTGGAGGACCGCCGCCGGCAGGCGGCCGAAGCCGGTGAACTGGTAAAGAAAGCCGTGCAGGGTGCGCCACCGGGACAAGGCTTCGAGCGATTCGCGCAGCACCGGGATCTCCTCGGTGAGCCTCAGGAAGTCTCCCCGGAAGAGCCGGAGCACCTCCGCGGCGGCGCTGCACCGCACCGTCGCGCTCCGCAGGCCGCCCGCCAGGAGCGCCTCGCCGAACTCATCCCCCGGCACCAGCCGGTCGAGCGTCAGCTCCCCGCCCCCCTCCGTCTCCTTCAAGACCCGGGCGCGGCCCGACACCAGCACGTAGTAGGCGTCCGCCTCCTCCCCCTGCCCGACGATCGTGTCGCCGAAATCGTAGCGGACCTCCTCGAAGAGATCGCGCAGGGTGTCGAAATGCTCCTCCGGCACGAGCCGCATGAAAGCGGTCTGGCGCAGCACTGCCTCGGCGCGCGGGTTCATGCGGGGGCGGCGACGGGGATGAGCCAGCGGATGTGCTGCGACTCGAGTTCCCTGAAGTGCCGGTGGAGGAGGGTGCGGTTCACCCGCTCCCGCACCTCGGCACGGTCCAGGGTTGCCTCGATCTTGTTCCGGACCTGGCAGACATACCTGGCCTCACCCTCGCCAAACGGGGGTGGCACCGTTCCCACGCAGGCGCTGAGGAGCCGGTCCTGCCAGGCGGCGGGGAAGTCCTCCAGCAGCGCCTCCGAGCGGCTCAGCGCGTAACCCGCCTGCTCCGCCACCGCCGCCAGCGCCAGGCCGTCCTGGGTCACGCACAGGAACGCCTCGCGGCCCGCGGCCTCGCCATCCAACTGCACCACCTCCAGCTCAAAGCGGGTCAGGGGGAGGCGGAGTTCGGCGAGGCACCGGGCCTGGTTGGTGGGCGTCGTCAGGCCGCGGCTGCACGCCGCGTAGGCTTCCTCCAGCCGCTTCAAGTGCCCGTCCCAATCCGCCAACTCCGGTGACCCCGAGGCGGCGGCCCCGCCCGCGCTCGAGGCGCACTCCAGTGCAACCCGCCACGCCAACTCCCTCGCCAGCCGGTCGAAATCATCCGACAGCACCAGATCGGCCAGGAAACACAGGTCAATCTCGCCGGGCGACAAACTGGGAGGGGGGGCGGCGGGCGTTCCGGAGTTCCCCGGCCGCCCCTCCCAATAGACCCTTTCGCACCACGCCTGGAAGTCCGCGACGGACAAGCCGCGTCCCGCCAGCCAGTGCTCGCACTCCTCGGCGGTGGTCAGATCGCGCCGGTACCGGTAGTCGTTCCCGATCTCCCCGACCGCTGCGTCGTCGGCCCCGTCCGGGGGGGCGGCCCGGAGGGCGCGGGTGAGGGAGGTTTCGCGAAAGGCACGGAGCGCACCGCGAAAATCGGCGGCGCGGATGACGTGGGTGGAACTGTACGTGCGCCCTCCCGCCACGAAGACGGGGAACCCCGCGGCGCCCCCCGGCTCCGGGGTGCTGGCCTCCGGACAGTTCAGTGGCTTCATCGAGTCGGCAACGGGCGCATACTGTAAAGGGCAAATGGACGGTTTTCAAGCGGCCCGGCGGGGCGCAAAACCGGGAGAGAGAGCCACCGAGATCACCGAGCGCACCGAGAATGGGCCCCCGGTGCCCGCCCTCCAGCGGCGGTTCCGGCCAGACCCTGCGCCGCAGGAGTTCCGACGCCAGCGGGCAGGAAAGCCCGCGATACGGCGGACAGGAATGTCAATGGGTGTCAACTTAGCGTGAGTTGCGGGGGGGCAATGCACCTTTGGGCGGCGCGGCAGATTTTCAGTCTTGGCGTTGCCTCTGGCGCAT
>Ga0182030_10002073_pt1 | contig 42335 bp, 42 predicted proteins | sample 812S3MmetaG_FD_121299 | JGI IMG/M metagenome (GOLD analysis project Ga0182030, IMG submission 121299) | Permafrost microbial communities from Stordalen Mire, Sweden - 812S3M metaG (Illumina Assembly) | ecosystem: Environmental > Terrestrial > Soil > Wetlands > Permafrost | place: Sweden... | reverse complement strand
TCCACGCGCGAAACCAACACCATGCCCCAATGGGCCGGCAGTTGCTGGTATTATTTGCGCTTTACCGATCCGGCTAATGAACGCGCCTTCTGCGCCCCGTTAGCCGAGGGTTATTGGATGGGTTCCGCTCCTAATCCTAATCTTAATCCTAATCCGTCCCTCGTAGCCGCGAATGTAAATTCGCCGCAAAATAATGGCCGCGCTTTGACAAGCGCCGCTACGAATCAAGGCGTGGACCTTTACGTTGGCGGCATCGAGCACGCCGTCCTGCATCTCCTCTATGCCCGGTTCTGGCACAAGATTTTGTTTGATCTGGGCCTTGTTTCCGCGCCGGAGCCGTTTTTCAAACTGGTCAACCAGGGTTTGATCCTCGGCGAAGACGGCCAAAAAATGTCCAAGTCGCGCGGCAATGTGATCAACCCCGACGACATCCTGAAAGAATACGGCGCGGACGCGTTTCGACTCTACGAAATGTTCATGGGGCCGCTGGAAATGGTCAAGCCGTGGAATACCCGGGGCGTTGAAGGGGTGTATCGTTTTCTGGGCCGCGTGTGGCGTCTGTTTGTGGACGAAGGTAGTGAAACGGAATTCGAGCAGGCCCAAACCGCGCAGGCCACCGGCGGCGCGCCCGCGCTGACGGAGATTCGACTTTGTACTGACATCAAGGATACCGCGCCCAGCGCCGCCCAACTCAAGACCTTGCACAGTTGCATCAAGAAGGTGACGGAGGATTTGGACGGGTTGCGCTTCAACACCGCCATTTCCGCGCTCATGGTATTTGTCAATGAGGCCATCACTTGGGAAACAAAGCCCGCATCCGTCCTGCGCGACTTCCTTGTCTTGCTCCAGCCCTTCGCCCCGCACCTGTCCGAGGAACTGTTCGAGAAGCTCACCGCGAAAGCCGCGCCGAAGATTCCCGGCCTTTCGTATCAGCCGTGGCCGAGATTCGATCCCGCGCTGCTCGTGGAAAAGACCATTGAAATGCCGGTCCAAGTCAACGGCAAGCTCCGCGACCACATCCATATTTCCGCCGATGCCTCCGCCGCCGAAGTGCAGTCCGCCGCGCTGGCGTGCGAAAAGCTCAAGCCCTTCCTCGAAGGCAAGCCCGTCAAGAAAGTAATCATCATTCCCAAGCGCCTGGTCAACATCGTCATTTAATTGACACGCACATGAATGACGCGCCCGCGGCGCTGCAACAGTCGGAGTTCTTTCCGGTTTCTTCCAGTCACAACCTGACTGGAATATTCTTCCCCGCCAGGAACTTCTTCACGTCCCCCACGGTAAATTCTCCGAAATGGAAAATGCTCGCGGCCAGCACGGCGTCCGCTTTGCCCTCCAGCAGCACCGCCGCCATGTGCTCCAGGCTCCCGGCCCCGCCGCTCGCCACCACCGGCACGCCAACCGATTCGCTCACCCGCCGCGTGATGACAAGGTCGAAGCCGGCCTTGGTCCCGTCCGCGTCAATGCTGTTCAATACAATTTCGCCCGCTCCCAGCGACACGGCTCTTTTCGCCCATTCCACCGCATCCAGCCCGGTGGATTTCCGTCCGCCATGCGAAAAGACCATCCACTGGTCCGGTCCGGTCTTCTTGGCGTCAATGGAAACAACGACACACTGGCTGCCGAATTTTTCCGCGCCCCGTGTGATCAGTCCGGGATCGGCCAGGGCGGAGGAGTTGATGCTGGTCTTGTCCGCGCCGGCCTTTAGCATCGCCCGCATGTCCTCCACCGAGCGGATGCCGCCGCCGACGGTCAGGGGCATGAAACATTGATCGGCGGCGCGTTCGATGACAGCAATCATGGAAGCGCGCCCATGGGCGGTGGCGGTGATGTCGAAGAACACCATTTCATCGGCCCCTTGCGCGTTATAGCGCACGGCCAATTCGACAGGGTCGCCGACGTTGCGAAGCTCGCCGGCTTCGGCCTTGCCGAACTGGACGCCGCGGGTGACTTTCCCGTCATGCACGTCCAAACATGGAATGACTCGTTTCGCAAGCATAGCCTGATCAGGTCGCCGGAAGCTTACCAGCGATCCCGCCCAATTGCGAACAGTGAATTCGACGGTTTTCGACGGCAAAGATCGGGATGGATCTTGAGGGGAGAAAAGTGATAAGCATTGTAGAATGCAAGCAATATGCCGATTCATACGATATTGGGTGGAGATCGTGGCAACTTCCCCCTTCCCTCCCTTTCCTTGCCTCAAAACCCCTTGCGGGATATAACCACCGGCATGGTGAACACCGGCAACATCAACAACTCCGGCAACTCACGCGGCGGGCTGGGCTTCGAGGCGCAACTTTGGGCCGCTGCCGACAAGATGCGCCGCCACATGGACGCCTCCGGACACAAGCTTCGACATTTTCCAGCGCCAACGGCGCGGTCTAATAACAGCCCAGGGCAACGCCTTGGGAACCCGGAAACACCATTCAACCAAGCCCTGAAAGGGCGACCCAGCCCATGCCCCAATCCCTCGTGCGATTGCACGTCCATCTTATTTTCAGCACGAAACACCGCGCCCGCCTGCTGCCGAAGACTCTCCGGCCATCGCTTCACGCCTGCATGGCCGCGGTGTTGCAAATTTCGGCTGAGCGATATGTTTGGGACCAGACCGCCCTTTCAGGGCTTAGGATTATTTCAGGGCGTTATTCCCAGGGCGTTGCCCTGGGCTGGCTTGTTTCGCCCCTTTGGGGCGGACGAATCCCGCACCCTCGCCGCTCTCCACGACGCGCTGCTACCCAAGCTCTCCGGCGAGTTGCGCCTGCCCGCCGCCGCCAAACTTGTGGAGGCAAACGCATGAGTACGCCGTTTCCAGCGCCAACGGCGCGGTCTAATAACAGCCCAGGGCAACGCCCTGGGAAACCGGAAACACCATTCAACCAAGCCCTGAAAGGGCGACCCAACCCATGCCCCAATCCCTCGCCCGATTGCATGTCCATCTTATTTTCAGCACGAAAAACCGCGCCGGCTTGCTGCCGGACACCATCCGGCCATCGCTACACGCCTGCATGGCCACGGTGTTGCAAAATCTCGGCTGTCCGCCGGCGCTCATCAATTCCGTCGAAGACCACGTCTACATCCTCTTTGAACTGGCGCGCACCGTGGCGGTCAGCGAGGCGGTGGAAGAGGTCAAGAAGTCATCGTCCAAATGGATCAAGACTCAGGGGGATGAATTTGCCGGTTTCGCGTGGCAGGCCGGTTACGGGGCGTTTGCGGTCAGCGAATCGAACGTGCCCGCGGTTCGTGAATACATCGCCGGGCAGCAGGAACATCACCGGCGGAAAGGTTTTCAGGAGGAATACCGGGCGTTCTTGCAACGCCATGGCGTGACCTGCGATGAGCGATATGTTTGGGACTAGACCGCCCTTTCAGGGCTTTGGATTATTTCGGGGCGTTGTTCCCAGGACGTTGCCCTGGGCTGGCTTGATTCGCCCCTTTGGGGCGGACGAATCCCGCACCCTCGCCGCGCTGCGCGACGCGCTGCTGCCAAGACTGCCCTCCGGCGAGTTGCGCCTGCCCGCCGCTTCCGGCAGCATGGAGGCTCGCGCATGAGCGACGATCTCCTGCCAAAATCCGAAATCATCCTCTACCGGACGGAGGACGGGCGGACGCGCATTGAGGTGCAATTCAAGGGTGAGACGGCGTGGCTTTCCCTGAACCAGATGGCAGCATTATTCCAGCGGGACAAATCGGTCATCTCCAAGCATATCAAGAACGCTTTCGATGAAGGCGAACTGCGCCCGGAGGCAACTGTTGCAAAATTTGCAACAGTTCAATCCGAGGGCAGTCGGACTGTCGGTCGGAACATCGAGTTTTACAACCTGGACGTGATTATTTCCGTGGGCTACCGCGTGAAGTCGCATCGCGGCACACAGTTCCGCATCTGGGCCACGCAACGGCTGCGGGAATACATCGTCAAGGGGTTCACGATGGACGACGAGCGGTTGAAGAATCCGCCGGGCAACGGCCAAAAGGATTATTTCGACGAACTGCTGGAGCGCATCCGGGACATCCGCTCCTCGGAAAAACGTTTCTACAAGAAGGTGCTCGAGATTTACGCGACGAGCGTGGATTACGATCCGGCGGCGGAGGCGTCGCAGTTGTTTTTTGCCACGGTGCAGAACAAGATGCACTGGGCCGCCCACGGCCACACGGCGGCGGAGGTGATCCATGCGCGCGCCGACGCGGGGAAACCTCTCATGGGCCTGCTGGCCACACGCCCCCGCTGGCGTATCCACCGCGAAGATGTGTCAGTGGCCAAGAACTATCTGACGGAAGAGGAATTGCAAACCCTCAACCGGATAGTGAACCTTTACATCGAATACGCGGAGTTGCAGGCGCTGGAACGCAAACCGATGACGATGCGGGACTGGATCACAAAGCTGGATGAGTTCCTGAAAATCTCCGGGCGCAAGCTGCTGGATCACACTGGGAACATCTCCGCCGAGGCCGCCAAGGCCAAGGCCGAAGCTGAGTATGAAAAATTCCGCGCGTTGGAAGATGCCAAGCCGTCGCCAGTGGAAATCGCTTTCGAATCGGCGGTGAAAAAATTGAATCCATCGAAACCGGCGGAGGGAAAGAAAGCGCCGTGAGTTCAAAGCCGGCAGAATCCGTCGTGCCCGTGTCACTATTGACACTTTTCCCGGTTTTGAGGCAATCCCACTTCGGCGAGACTGAGCCGTTTGATTCCCCTTGAAAGAGCTATCCCCCTTCGCCAGGCTATGGCGCGGCAAGCATGGAAACGCCGGCCGGTGAAGCGTTTCAAGGGTTGGCGCTGGAATGGAGCGGAGTCGAACCGGCTTCAATTGGCGAAGTCAGGCGGCAAGCTGATTCGGCGCTAATTCGGCGCTCCCTGACCTGAGTGGGAGCAGGATAAATTTCTTCACGGCAGGGTTGGCAAGTTGTAAGTTATAGATAATCAACGGGTGTAACGGTGTAGCGGGTGCTCAGGCGGTTTTTCCACGGCGCGAGGCCGGCAGCAGCCGTTTGCGAGTCCGCCACCCCACGCGCCGCACCCGTGTAACGGCATGTAACGGGTATGTAACGGGTCGAAGGGAGCCGTTTCTCATAGGTAATGTAACGGTGTAACGGGTGTGCCGCCGGTTTCCCCCCGGCGCAAGGCCGGTAGGCGCTGTTGGCAAGTCCGCCACGCCCTGCGCCGCACCCGTGTAACGGCATGTAACGGGTATGTAACGGGTCGAAGAGCGCCGTTTCTCATAGGTAATGTAACCGTGTAACGGGTGTGCCACCGGTTTCCCCCCGGCGCAATGGACCATTGGAGGCCAGGAGGGTCCGCCGCCCGCCTCCCCGGTGAAGATTTTGGTCCTGCGCCCGGTTGCCGCAGACCGCGGGAAATCGCTTGCCCCCCGGAACTTGCCGAACGCACAATGGACCCGGTTGCGTCAACCCCCACGACCGGCTTCGGTTGGACAGCGGCCTGGCAAGGCGATTCCTGACAAGACCGTTTATGAATTCAGTCGTGACGACGGCGACGCCAGCGCGCCCCGAAAGATCATTCCGCCTGACGGTCCTGGCCGTGATGATCGCCGGGGCCTGCACGTTTCTGACTCTCTATTGCACGCAACCCCTGCTGCCTTTCTTTCAAGATTACTTCCACGCTTCCGAATTTGAGGTCAGCCTCACCGTCAGCGCAGCGACCCTGGCGGTCGCGGTGGCGGCGCCGTTCGTGGGGATGTTTGCGGAGGTCATTGGACGCAAGAAGGTGATTGTGCCGGCGCTCTTCGGCTTGGCGGCGACAACGCTTCTGACCGGGACTGCCTCCAGTCTGTCCGGGTTGATCGTCTGGCGTTTCTTGCAGGGGTTGTGCGTCCCCGGAATCATTGCGGTCATTATCGCCTACATCAACGAGGAGTTTTCCGGGCGCGCGGGCGCGGTCATGGCGGCCTATGTCAGCGGCACGGTCTTTGGCGGGTTTTTTGGCCGCTTGCTCACGGGCCTCATTGCCACGCGCCTGAATTGGCAGATGGGATTTGTGATCCTCGGCGCTCTGGGCCTCTTGGGAGCCGTAGCGGTGCGGCGGTGGCTCCCGCTCGCGGTGAACTTTGTTCCGGCCAAACACGTCTTTCGGTCGCTGGGCGACACGTGGGGACACCTCCAAAACCCGCGCCTGCTCGCCGTATGCGGCATGGGGTTCACCATCCTGTTTTCGCTGGTCGGCGTGTTCACCTGTGTCAACTTCCACCTCGCGCGCCCGCCCTTCAATCTCGCTCCCGCCGCGCTGGGCGGCATTTTCTTCGTCTATCTGCTCGGTTGCGTCGTCACACCTCTGTCCGGCCGGTTTCTCGACCGTCACGGCTTTCGTTGCACGGTCTTGATATCGGTAAGCGCTGCCTTGACTGGTTTGGCGCTGACCCTGGCGCCTTCGCTGCCGGTGGTCATATTGGGGTTGGCGTTGTTTTCCAGCGGCATCTTTGTGTCACAAGCCGCCGCCACGGTGCTCACCGGGAGGGTGGCTGGGCGCGCCCGTTCGGCGGCGGCGGGCTTGTACGTGACCTCATATTACATCGGCGGAAGCCTGGGGGCGACGGTGGGGACTTGGTTCTGGACGAAAGGCGGCTGGCCGGCGTGCGCCGGGTTATTTGCGGTGACCAGTCTGGGGACCTTGCTCTTCGCGTTTCTGGGGGGAAAGGTGGCGGCAGGCCAGTCCGCCGCCGGTTCGGCAGTTGACACGGCAATTTGACTCGGCTCAAATAGCGCAAAAAAGCTCTTGCGCCGGAAGGGATGGCGGCTTATAGTCACCGTTCTTTTTGAAAGACTGATATATGCGACGACCCAAAGGTGTTAAAACGAAGAAGTCGGTGGCCAAGCGATTCAAGATCACCGGCACCGGGAAAGTAATGCGCATGCGCGCGGGCAAACGGCACTTGCAGCAAACCAAAGGCCCCAAGCGCCGCCGCCACTTGGGCACCTCCAAACAGGTTGACCCGACGGACGCTTACCGCGTCTTGCAGAGTCTGCCTTTCAGCCATTAACCAACGATTAACCCTTTCCCACTGATTTAACATGCGTGTCACAAATTCCCCAGCCTCCCGCAAACGTCGCATGCGGACCATCAAAGCCGCCAAGGGCTTTCGCTTGCGCCGCTCCAAACTTTACCGCTACGCCTCTGACGCCCTGGATCACGGCCTCCAATACGCCTTCCGCGACCGCAAGACCAAAAAGCGCAATTACCGCGCCCTCTGGCAGGTGCGCATCAACGCCGCCACCCGCGCCGCCGGCATGACTTACAGCCGCTTCATGGAAGGCCTCAAGGCCGCCAAATGCGCCCTGGATCGCAAGGTCCTGGCCGATCTGGCCGCGACCGACAGCGCCGCCTTCGGCGAATTGGTGCAATTGTCCCAGAAGGCCCTGAAAGCGAAGACGGCCAAAACGTGAACAGAAAATGGGGCATCGTGAATGCCGCTCCGATCAGTCCGATCCGACAGATCAGGTGGAGCGGTCCCATAAGTCCCATCAGTCCTATCGGCAGGAGCGCTTTCATTTATGTCTCTTGTTGACGAAATCGAACCGCTGAAGCAGGCCGCGCTGGCCGAATTGAAAGCGGCCGCCGACCTCGCGAGCTTGGAACAGGCCAAGGGGACTTGGCTGGGGCCTCATGGAAAATTCACCGCGCTGATGAAGCAGCTCGGAACCTTGCCCCGCGAGGAACGCCCCGCCGCCGGCAAGACCATCAACCAAGCCAAGATCGAATTGGAAGCCGCCCTGTCCGAACGCCGCCGCGAACTCGAACTCACCGCCGCCCTCCCCCGCGAACAAACTGATTTCACCCTGCCCGGACGCCGCCGCCCTCTCGGCAAACTCCATCCCCTGACCCAGGTCACAGAAGAAATCGTCCGCAGCTTTCGCAAAATCGGTTTTGCGGTCGCCGACGGGCCGGAAGTGGAGACCGAGTATTATTGCTTTGATGCCCTGAACACGCCGGACGATCATCCCGCGCGCGATGTCCAGGACACCTTTTATCTGGACGGCACGGACCGGCAGCTCCTGCGCACGCACACCTCGTCCGTGCAAATCCGCGCGATGAAAAAGCAGGCCCCGCCGGTGCGGATCATCGTGCCGGGCCGCGTCTATCGCCGCGACACCCCGGACGCCACTCACAATCCGACCTTCCACCAGATCGAAGGACTGTACGTTGACCGCCAGGTGACGGTCGGGGATTTGAAGGGCACGGTCGAGTTCGTTTTCCAACAACTGCTGGGCGGCGAGACGAAGATCCGTTTTCGTCCGCACTATTTTTCCTATACCGAGCCGAGCTTTGAAATTGACTTTTCCAACACGCTGACCCGGAAGATGGGCCGGGAATGGCTGGAAATCGCCGGCTGCGGCATGGTCCATCCCCAGGTGTTTGAAAACGTCGGATACGATCCGGAAATTTGGACCGGATGGGCCTTCGGATTTGGCATCGAGCGGATTGCCATGATCCGTTACGGCATCCACGACATCCGCCTCTTTTACGAAAACGATTTGCGATTTCTGGCACAATTTTAATTAATGCCCCGCCGTTTTGTCTTGCAAGCGGCGCGCATTGGGGCGAAAAGATACGCAAAGGATCTCAAATGGCCGACAAACCAAAAATTTTGGTGGTGGAAGACGAACCGAGCCTGCGCCTTCTTGTCCGCAAGGTGCTCGAGCGAAGCGGCTTCGAGGTGCTCGAAGCGGCCTCCGGCGTCGCCGCCCTGGCTTTGTGGGACACCGACAAGCCGCAGATTGATCTCCTCCTGACCGACATGGTCATGCCGGACGGCATGAGTGGCCGTCAATTGGCCGAGCGCCTCAAGGCCGACAACCCGGAACTCAAAGTCCTTTACAGTTCCGGCTACAGCACCGATTTGCTGGGAAAGGATCTGGCCTTGAAGGAGGGAATCAACTTCCTCCAAAAACCCTATCCGCCCTCCAAGCTCCTCCAAACCGTTCGCAACGCCCTCGGCATCGTCTGACGTGGCCCACTGTGGTGCCATGCCCGAAATTCGCGCATTCTTGGCAAAATTTCCCGAACCGCGTTGCCTAATAACAAATGACAAATTTTCAATGACAAATTTTCAATCCAGGCTAGGCGCTTTGGTTGCGGCTTGCCGCTCTTGGAAATCCGTGGTTAAATTCGTTTGATTGCGGCAGACCGCGCCAGCTTATGTCCCGCAATAATCCACCTCCCTCCCGGCGCGCTGCAATCATGGTCTTTGGCGTCGGCTCCTTCGCCCACAGCCTCGCCCAAACGCTCAAAGAAGCCGGGGCCGATGTCTCCACTTACCTCACACGCAATTACGGCCACTTCGCGCCGGAACTCGCCGGCCCGGTTTTTTCCCGCGAGGCCTTTCCCAATCCCTGTCCCATCCTTGCGCGCCACCGCGTGGACGTCGTGATCCCGCAGTCCATTGATTGGGCGCAGGCGCCGTGGGCGGAAGAACTTGCGCGCAGCGGCGTGGGAGTGTTCGGCCCGACCGGCGAGGCGATGAGAATTGAGCGCGAGCGCGATTACGCCCGCAAACTCTGCGCCGATTTCAAGATTCCATTTCCCAAGGCTTGCGTGGCGGCCAACCGTCTCGAGGCCGAGATGATCCTCGCAAAACATCCCCGTCCTTTTGTCATCAAGAATCCCCTCTGCTCGCCCACCAGCCCCGTCCACACCATCGTGTGCGAAACAGCCGAGGACACTCGGGCGTGGCTCCGGCAGGTCAACTATGCCGAGGGCGTTTTCTTGCAGGAATACATGGGCAGGGCCGAGGCTGGGCATATTGCCCTGGTCAGCGGCGGCGAGATTTACTCCCTCGTCACCAACCAGGAATACAAACGCGCCTTTGCCGGCAACATGGGCGTCATTGCCGGCGCCCCTTTGGGCGGGCTGGTCGAGAAGGACCCCGATGACAAATACGGCCTCGCCCGCCAGTTGCTGCATCCGCTCATGCCGTGGTTTCGCAAGGTTAAATACCATGGGCCGGTTCAGGCCACCGCCGTCAAACGCGCCGGCAGGTGGTTCGTCATCGAATACAACATCCGCATCGGCGTCACCTCCGGCCCCATGATCCTGCGCCTCCTGCGCAATCCCCTGGAAACCGTTCTCCGCACCGCGCGAAACGAAAAACTGGACCCGCGCTTCCGCGACGATGTGAATTTCGGCTGCTCCCTCACCCTGGCCGGCTATGGCTATCCCTTCACCCAGATCACCGGGCCGCGCCTGCCCCTCGAAGTCGCCGGCAAATTCGACTGCGATGTCTGGTGGAACGAAGTCGCCGCCGCGCCGGGCGGGCATCTGACAGCCACCGGCCAGCGCATCGCCGACGTCATTGCGCTGGGGCCGACACTGGAGGGAGCCATCGCCAAAGCCTACGAGAACATCCGCAAAATCCGCGTCCTCTCCAGCTACTATCGCCCCGACATCGGCCAAAGCCTCTGGCCCCCGGGCTGCGAGTGACCGCAATTCCCAATAACCAATTTTCAATGACCAATTCTCAATCCAAGTCTGCCAGCTTCTGCAATCAAAATCCGCGGCCAACCCTTCTAATGTGCTCTTCAAAAAAATTGCCAGATTCCGCTTTATGAGGCAGACTTGCCACATGAAGAAAGAGTTCGTCTTTCAAATCGAACAGGACGAAGACATGCTGGTGGCGACCTGCCACGAGCCGGAAATGGCGACCCAGGGAGAAAACCTCGACGATCTTCTTACCATGATTCGCGATCTCATCCGCTGCCGGTTTGATAATGGGGATGAGCGCCTTGCGTGGCCGGTCCGCCTTCATTTTCTTCAGGACCCTGTCCTCTCTGCTCAATTGGCGTGAAACTGCCCCGTGACCTTTCCGGGGACGAGTTGTGCCGGGCACTGAAACGCCTGGGTTTCCAATTTGTCCGGCAGACCGGTTCCCATTGTCATTACGAGAAAAAAGGTCTGCAGCCCTGTGTGCCAATGCACCGGGAGATCAAACCGAAAACGCTCCAGTCAATTTTGAAGCAAGCAAACATCACCATTGAAGAACTGGTGGAGAACATTTGAAGTTCATTCTCCACCCTCAATGGGTCTCAACAGGACTTTTTCCAAAAAGGCCTTTGACATCGCGGCGCCGCTCTACGCCAGCGCCTTCATCGCAACCACATTGCGCGCGGCGATTTGGCCCGTGCAGAGGCACTCCGCGTTGTTTCCGCCCCCGTTGTACATCCAGCCCCAGAATGAGCCTAACTCACCCGCAGTGTAAAGGCGGGGAATCGGCTGATCGAACGGATCAACCACTTCGCACTTCGCGTTTCTCTTCGGGCCGCCCTGGGTGTTGTACATGGTCGGGAACAGTTTCACTCCGTAATAAGGCGCCTTCTCAATCGCAACCATGTTTCGCGCAGGACGGTTGAATTCGGGGTCCGCCCCTTTCTTGCAGTTCTCGTTGTATTTGGTGATCGTCTCTTCAAGGTCTGCGGACTTCATCCCCAGCTTGGTCGCAAGTTCCGCAACGGTCTCGCCCTTTACGATCCAGCCCTTCTCGATTTCCTTGCCGTTGTCCCGGCTCCATTGATAACCCGAGTGAGTGGCAAACCACCCAAACGCGCGCCCGGACGATGCGAGCGGCCCCTTCAACCGCGCCGTCTCGTCAAAGATCGTGTAGCAGGGCAGCCGCGTGAAATCCCCGATCATCCCGTCGAAGAACATCAGGTACTCCTTCTGCCCGAAACCGTGCCGGCTCTGCCGGTCCTCCGACATGAACCGCTTTCCAAGCTTGTCAACGCGGATGTAGCCCCCGCCCGCGCCCACGCTGATGGGAATTACCACCGGCGCAAGCTCCGGCACAACGATGCCGCCCAAGCCCGCCAGCGGGTTGTTCATGTGCCACAGTGCCGCCCCGGCCTGTTGCGCCATGCGGATGCCGTCCCCTGTGTTGCCCGGCGAACCCAGCCCGTAAATCGGCCAGCCGGGCAGGAACTGCTTCTGCATCTCGAAGTCGAACTCAAAGCCGCCGCAACAAAGAATGACGCCCTTCCTGGCCTTAATGAAGAACGGCTTTCCCTCGACCTCGGCCCGGATCCCCGCGATCTCTCTCGAAGGCAACTGGATCAGCGTCTTGGCTACTGCTTCATACATCACTTCCACCTTCCGCTGGGCCGCCTGCTCGCGCAACGGAGTCCACAGTGCGGCAGTCGCGCCTCCGCTGCTGCTCCAAGTCCGCACGCACGCGGCGCCGGGAAGTTCCGGGTGCTCCGGCTGGAAAATCCCGAGTGGACCGGGCCTGATGCCCAGCTTCTGCAGCCAATCGTTCAACTTCAGCATCTCCTCCGCCAGCGCCCGGATGCACTCCTTGTCCGTCAGCCCGTAACTCAGCGCTCCGATGTACTCCAGCGCCTGCGGCAGGTCCGTGGGCGTCCACCACATGTTCCCGGAAACCTTGCTGTTCCCTCCCTCAAATTCCTCCTTCAGCTTCTCCAAAATCACAACTTTGGCCCCGGCATCCGTGGCCGTGATCGCCGCCGCAAGTCCCGCATGTCCCGTTCCTACGATCACCACATCAACCTCTTTGTCCCACTTGGACGGAACGCTGTCCGCCATCGCCGTGGCGGGCGCCAGCCCGCCAACCACGCCTCCCGTGGCGACGGCCGCGCCCGCGGCCACCGACCCCTTGAGAAATTGCCTGCGACTTACCGATTTATCTTTGATGGACATAATTTGCTCCTTTTTGGTTGTTTCTACATTCACCGCGCGCGCGGGTCAGGGATGACACTCTTTGCACGACGTAAAATTCTTCTCATGATGGCACGTATAGCACCACTCCACACTCACTTTGGACAAGTCAATGGACCCGCTTGCCGGCAAGGGCGAAAGCGGATGCGCCGTGTGGCAGTGCGTGCATTCCGGAACATCCTTCCCCAATTTCGAATCGTGCGGCACATAACGGTGAGGACTGGTCTTCTCCCCGCTCGGCGCGACATATTTGGCGGTGACCTCGATCAACTTGTCAAACGGCCCGTGGCAGCTAAGACAGTCATTATCCGCCCGCCCCGCAGACGTCGCCGCGCCCGTCCCCGCGGCCCGCCCCGATGCCGTCCTGCCGCCGGCAAGCGACGGTTGTGACACCGGACCTCCCTTGCACCCCGTCAGCGCCGTCGCCAGCGCCAAAGTCAACATTGCCGCCAGGATGGTGAATCTGCGAACATATAGCCAATGATTCGGCGATTTGGTATTAGCGGTGCTCATCATCTGGCGAGCCTGCCAGCCCCGTGCCGGAATGTCAATCAGCACGGGGAGGCTCGCTCCGTCTTTCCTGGCCATTCAGAATTCACCCTTCCAAAGTCACTATTCCTGGCCGGGCTTGACAAAAATTAGAGCCTATGATTAAATACTCCGCGTGAGGCACGAAGGCACAGCCAGGGGCCGCCGCCGGCAAGCGGCGTCCATCCGCATTGCGGATGCAGGATTTGAACAACAGGGCGCGAAGGCGGCCTTTCCATCGCTATTTTTGTTTCCTTCTGTTCGCTCCTCTTCGTGCGATGGCGCAATCCTCCGCGACCCTTGCCGCAGTCGGCGCGCCGAACCCGTGCGTCCCATCCGTCCCGTCCATTCCCACTTCTGGATGCACCGCCGCTGTGAATACTCTACTAAAATAGTATGCTTTTCGATGTCTCCGCCCAATCGTGTTATCCCCCTTATCCGCATTTTGTCAGAAAATATCCACAAGTGCCTTGTAATCAATTACTTACAACAAAAATCGCCCTTTTTCCAATCAAGCCTAATCGTGCCTAATCAAGGTGAATCAAGGATCGCCATTATGTCTCCAAATTTCACGAAATGGACTAATCCATACTATATTAGTAGAGATTTTGACCCGGAAAGCCGGGATGCCATTATTCCCATGGAAGCACGGCGGATCCCCCATCCCGCCTCCACCGGGTCATGCCCAGCCAAATCGCTCTTTGCGCCTCCCTCCATTTCGGTATACAAGAAACTGATACGAAAACTCCCCATCCAGAGACCACTATGAAACCGATGACCCGCCGTCATGCCGTCCAATTGCTGACCACGACCGGTGCCGCCGCCGCAGAAGCCGATTGATTACAACACGTATGCGCTGAAAATCACGCCCGCCTAGTTGGCGGCAGGACAGCCTAAATACAAACACCCACCAAAACTCAACTTGCCTTTCTCTTAACCGTCATTATAGTCCGTTTATGAAATCCCTATTGCATACTCCTTTCCGTTCTGTTTCTCGCAACGTCCTCGCCGGACTGGCTGTCCTGGGTGCGGGCTTGGTGCTCTCTACGGCGCAATTGCAGGCCGCGGATGAGCCTTCGCTCGAGACCTCTCCGGTGCCGCCGCAAGGCTTCGACCGAGTCCGCCAGGGGATTGAAAAGGGCAAGCTCGAAAGGGTGGACTATGATGCCACGGCGGTCACTAACGGTTTAAGGCGCTGGATGGAGGTCTATACTCCGGCCGGCTATTCCACAAACAACAAGTATCCCGTGCTCTATCTGCTCCACGGCATCGGCGGCAATGAGACCCACGAGTGGACTGGGGCGGGCAGAAACCAGGGTGGAGCGGCTGTAATCCTCGACAATATGATTGCCGACAAGAGGATCGCTCCGATGATCGTCGTCTTCGCCAACGGCAATGCGACCAATACGGGCGGCGGAGGAACCGGCGCAGGCCGCGGCGGTGCCAACGGCAGGCGTGGCGGCCCCGCTCCTGGTGGCCCCGCTCCGGCGGCGGCTCCCGGCGAAGCGGCTCCGGCGGCGGCGGCTCCCGGTGGCGCGGCGCCCCGCGGCGGGCGAGGTGGGCTTGGCGACGGCTGGGGAAAGAACTTCGAGAACGACTTGCTCAAGGACATCATCCCCTATATCGAGTCGCACTACTCCGCCTATACCGACTCCCAACACCGCGCTCTGGCCGGCCTCTCCATGGGCGGCATGCAAACCCGGACGATCGCTCTGCCCAACAACGACAAGTTCTCCTATATCGGCGTCTTCAGCGGTGGCGCCGTCATGCCGCAGGACATCACCGACATGGACGCCTTCAAGAAGAACGTCAAACTTGTGTTCATGAGTTTCGGCAGCAATGAAAGCTCCGCGGGCCGCGGCGGCAGCACGGCTCCCACTGGCCCGGACGGCATCAAGGTCGCCGCCGACGCGCTGAGCAAGGCCGGCATCAAAGCCGTCTATTACGTCTCCCCGGACTCGGCGCACGACATGACAAGCTGGAAACGCAGCCTGTATTTTTTCGCTCCACTGCTGTTCCATGCACAATCCACTCCGTGAGGCGGACCAAGCAACCAACCATCACCCGGGAAATTCCATGAATGGGCTGGCATTAATAAAACTCCTGACGTGCGCTACGATCAGCGCAACCCCAATCTGCAGGCTGCACGCCCAGCCTGCCGCGCCGGCTGCAGTTTCGTCGTCTAATGCGACCGAAACCAAGGAACAGCGCGATGCGCGCATGGAGTGGTGGCGCCAGACCCGTTTCGGCATGTTCATCCACTGGGGCGTCTATTCCGTCCCCGCAGGCGTTTACCAGGGCCGCAATATCGGCGGCTTGGGCGAATGGATCCAAAACTCTGCAAAGATACCGTCTGCCGAGTACCGCAAGTACGCGGAGCAGTTCAATCCCACGAATTTCAACGCCGATGATTTTGTCAAAATCGCCAAGGACGCCGGCATGAAATACATCGTCATCACCTCCAAGCATCACGATGGCTTTGCCATGTTCAAGTCGAGCGATCCCTTCAACATTGTGGACGCAACTCCCTTCAAACGCGACGTCATCAAGGAACTCTCCGACGCCGCCCACAAGCAGGGCATCCACTTCGGCGTTTACTACTCGCAAAGGCAGGATTGGAACCACCCCGGCGGCGATGTTCAGGGCGGCGGCCGCTGGGATACCAACATGGCCGGCTCCTACGAAGACTACCTTCAGCAGGTCGCCATTCCCCAACTCAAGGAGTTGCTCACCAACATCAAACCCGAAGTCCTCTGGTGGGACACCCAGGGCAGCACCACCCACGCCCAGGCCCAGCCGCTCCACGACCTGTTGGCACTGGATCCCGGCATCATTGAAAACAACCGCCTCGGCGGCGGCTTCCGCGGCGACACCGAAACCCCCGAACAGAACATCCCCGCCACCGGCTTCCCCGGCGGCCGCGACTGGGAAACCTGCATGACCATCAACGACACCTGGGGCTACAAGTCCACCGACACCAATTTCAAATCCACCCAGACCCTTCTCCGCAACCTCATTGACATCGCCAGCAAAGGCGGCAATTACCTCCTGAATGTCGGTCCCACCTCCGAGGGCCTGATCCCTCAACAGGAAATTGACCGCCTCCTCGAAATGGGCAAATGGCTCAAGGTCAATGGCGAAGCCATCTACGCCACCGGGCCTAATCCCTTCCCGCGCGTTTCCACCAACGCCCCGGCATCGGCAGGCGGACCGGGACGGGGCCGCGGCCGCGGCGCACCCGTCGTCTGGGACTGGCGCGCGACAAGTAAGCTCAACCCCGACGGCTCCGGCAAAATCTTTCTCCATATCTTCCAATGGCCGGCCGACGGCAAGTTCTCCGTAACCTCGACCTACAAGGCCCAACTCGTCAAGGCCTGGCTTCTTGCGGATCCCAAGACGGCGGTCGAAGGCTCCGTGACGACTGAAGGTGATATGACCACGTTTGAGATCAAACTTCCGGCCGGGGCGCCGGACCCCATCGCATCGGTGGTGTGCCTAGATGTCAAGCCCTAATCCCCGTCCGATGCAATCCCTTGGTGGCCGGCCACTTACTCCGAGTCCCGCATCATGCTTTGCTCGATCGGACTGTTGTCGTCGGTAAGAATGAACTTGTTGGTGACAGCGAGTTCCGGGTGGTTGACGAAATTCTTCGCGCGGGTGGCAAACGAGGGCAGCTTCACCTGCCCGGAATGCATTAGCGCGTCGGCGTTGTCCTGCACCCGGTTCCAAGTGGTAAACTGGTCGGACTTTGTGGCAATGAAGACGATGTTCTGGCTTTCCTCGGGGACCGGGAACATATAAACCTGCGGAAACACCTCTTGCATGGTGTTATACAAGGCGGCGACCAGCCTCTCGCGAGAGCCGGCGAGCTGGCCGATGATGTTGTAGCCCAGCACGCCGTTGGTCGTCAGGTGCTCGTCGGCGATCTTGAAAAACTCCTTCGTCGTCAGTTGCGCCGGCAGGGAGGAGCCGTAGGCGCCGGTGGAGTAGGCGTCCATCAGGATCACGTCATATTTGTTGGTGGAGTTGCGCAGGAAAACGCGGGCGTCGTTCGTGTGCATCCGCAGGGTGGAGTTGTTTGTCACGTTGAAATACTTCTCGGCGACCTCGACCACCGCCGGGTCAATTTCCACCATGTCCACCATCACGTTGGTGTAATAATGCTGGTAGGCCCGCGGCGTGCTTCCGCCGCCCAGTCCCGCCATCAGCACCGTCTTGATGTCGGGATTCCAAATGAAGGGCATCTGAAAGTACTCGGTGTACTCGAAATGCCCTGTCAAGTGATCCGCCAGCGACATCTTCGTCTCCCACGACCCGTTGAAGCTCAACGTGCGGACGCCGTCTTCGTCATAGACTTGGATGTGATGGTACTGGGAGATGCGCTCGAAGACCACCTTCTTGCCCTGGCGCGCCTGGCTGCTGGCAGCGCAGAGCAGAACGGCCATGCAAAGGAGCCATTTGGCAGGGACGCGGGAGACGCGGGTGGAAACGGGACGATTCATGTTACTCATATTGAAAAACTTCATGTTAGAAAAGACGCCTTTATCACGTTCAAAGTTACGGCGAACCAGCGCCGGGTTGCCGTTCTATTTTACCGGGTCCCTGCGACTTGAGCATTTTGTCCATTGCCAGGCTCAACCCTGCCAAAAGGAACACCACAACGCCGGTCGTCTGGAAGATAGTTGTAACGGTGTACTTATCAATGAAAATATAGCCGGAAATGAAAACGCCGGCGATGCTGCCGGCCGTGCTGGCGGCGTAAATCAAGCCGCTGGTTGTTCCTACGCTCTCGAGGCGGCTCGCCGCCAGGCGGACCATGTAGGGGGAAATCAGGGCCAGCACAAAACAGGGCAGCAAGAAAACCACGGCGCTGCCCAGGGCCGGATCCACCTTGATCCAGATGGCCGGGATGTCCACTCCCTTCGGATGCCGGTTGACGATCGCATCCAGCAACGGCTGGCTGAACTTGGGAATGAAGTAAATGAAGGCACCCGCCACTGCCATCGGGATGGCCAGGAAACTGGCCCGTTTGAACCGGTCTGCCAGCGACCCGCCGATGGCATACCCAAGCGAGAGCGCAATCAGGATCACGCCGATTTGACTGGTCCACACATAGAACGAGTTCCCAAAGTCCTTGGCCAGAAAGAGCATCCCGATCATCTCCAGCACCATCACGGCGAATCCGCCGACGAACACGAACAGCGCGGTGGCAATTTTCAGCATGGCGGATGGTAGCCGGACGGCGGCTCTCTGTCGAGAGGCGACTTGTTCGCAAAATCCTCAGACCAGTTTCAGTTTCGGCAAGTCTTGCAGGTCAATCAATCCCACCGGTTCGTGCCGGGCGTTGACCACGATCAGATCGTCAATGTTGCGCTGGTTGAATATCTTGAGGGCTTCCACCGCCAGCGCCTCCGCGCGAATGCAAACCGGGTTGCGTGTCATCACCCCGGCCAGAGATTTGGCCAGCGCCGCCCCTTCGTCCTTTTCATGCGCCATCTGACGCCGCAGATCGCCATCGGTGAACACGCCGGCGAGCCGCCCGCGGGAATTGACAACTGCCACGCTGCCGGACTTGGCGGCGATCATCACCATCAGGGCCTCCTTCACGCTCAAGTCTTCCCCGGCCACGGCGTTGCGCTCCCCCGTCCGCATGATGTCGCGGACAGAAAGGAGGAGGGCGCGGCCGATGGCGCCGGAGGGATGGTGTTTGGCGTAATCCTTCTCCGCAAAGCCGCGCGCCTGCAGGACCGCCATCGCCAGCGCGTCGCCGAGGACCAGCATGGCGGTGGTGCTGGCCGTCGGGGCGAGATTGAACGGGCAGGCTTCGCGCGGCACCTTCACGCTCAGGACCACGTCGCTGTATTTGGCGAGCGGAGATTTCAGCGCGCCGGTGAAGGAAATTATTTTGACCGCAAAGCGTTTCAGCGCTGGAAAGAGATTGAGCAACTCCTCGGAGGCCCCCGAATAGCTCAGGGCCAGCACCACATCCCCGTCATTGACCAGCCCCAGATCGCCGTGCAGGGCGTCCACGCTGTTCAGGACGACGCTCGTCGAGCCGGTGCTCGTGAGAGTGGCGGCGATTTTGTGGCCGATGTTGCCGGACTTGCCGATGCCCACCACAATGATCTTGCCGCGCTGTTTGAGCGATTCGACCACGATTTCCACGGCGGCGGCGAACGAGCCGTCCAACTGCGCCCGCACGGCTTTGACGGCCTGCAATTCGATGTCAAACACTTTCCGCGCCCGCGCCAAATGATTCATCGCGACAGGCTGCCATTGCCCTCGCGAATTATCAATCCCGCCTTTCGCGCCGCGCGGAGGCCGGTCCGGCAGATCTGACTTATCCGACCGATCGGACTGATTAGGCGCGGATCTGCTTGTCTCGCAATTAGTCTGTTCGTTTCGGCCTTTTGCCATTATCAAATTGCCATGCGCGTTGTCATTCAACGGGTAAGCCGCGCCAGTGTCACGATCGCCGGGGCCGTCAAAGGCGCGATCCAACACGGCCTGCTTGTTTTGCTCGCCATCGAGGAATCCGACACGGCCCAGGACCTTGAATGGTTGAGCGGAAAGATTGTCCGCCTCCGCATTTTCAACGATGACCAGGGCCTGATGAACCGTTCGGTGCAGGATACCGGCGGCGGCATTTTGCTCGTCAGCCAATTCACCCTTTTCGCCAGCACCAAAAAGGGCAACCGCCCCTCCTTCAGCCGGTCAGCCCGGCCAGAAATGGCGGTCCCGCTTTACGGGCAATTCATCCGCCGGCTCGCCGGCGATTTGGGAAAGGACATTCAGACCGGCGAATTCGGCGCCGACATGCAGGTCACTCTGGCCAACGACGGCCCCGTCACCATCATCATTGATTCAAGATCCCGCGAATGAACCATGCCGACATTGGATGGCCTGTCAATCCGTCGAGAGTTTCCTTCCACCGGAAAGATTAAATGGCGGTTAGCTTGCCAGGATTTTGCGCACCTCGCCTTCGGGGTCATCCACTACGCGGCATGTGTTGTCGAATACCATCGTCGGGCACCGAACCGGCTCGAACGGCGTCCAGGTCAGACCGCTCTGGCTGGGATTGCCCGTGCGCGCGAAATTGGCCCACGCCGTCGCCATTTTCTTGGCCAGTGCCTGCGCTTTTGGCGTGTTGCCTGTGCCTTGCATGCAGCGCTTGGTGTTGTCGAAGCAGAAGGCAAGCTCGGCCGTGTGCCAGGCCCCCGCGTCATCGAGCATCGGCGATTGCCAGGTAAAGAAGTACGCGAAGACCGGCGCGGCTTTCTGTTCGCACTTCATTTTGGCCATCCGCGCAACGTTGTTGCGCACCAGAAGGCCGCTCACGCCGTAGGACAGCGTGCGAATGCTCTTCTCCGGGTGTGCCTTCTTCATGGCGGCGATCAGCGCGCTGGCCTTGTCATCACTCAGGACGCCCGCCAGCGTGGTATGCCACTCCGCCTCGGTCGGCTTGGAAGACATCCGGTTGCCTTCCTCACTCACCGACCCAATCAACATCGGCACGTTCTTTGAGATTTCGGGCGCACCGTCATAGAACGAGCGCCTGGTGATCACCCGGCCGTCAACAGTCGGTCCCATGCCCACGCGTGGCGTCGGTCCCGATGGCGCGCCCATTCCGAGACTCCGCTGCGCGGGCGGGTTGATCTTGGCGGCGGCTGCCGTGGCGGCCGCGTTCAGTTTGGTCCAATCCAGTTTCTGTAGGGCGCCGATGTCGTTCGGTCCCAGCCCCAGCTCGACCATGATCTGTTTCGCCAGCGCCCGGGATTGCTCGGCGTCCGGTGGATTTCCGCCCCCGCCCGATTGCACTGAAGCGCGATGGAACAGCCCCGCCGCCGACGGCATGCCCATCAGCGTGGTCACCTTGGAGCCGCCGCCCGACTGGCCGTAGATCATCACCTTGTCGGGATCGCCGCCGAAATTGGCGATGTTGTCGCGAACCCAGCGAAGCGCCGTGACCAAGTCGGTCATTCCGACGTTCACCGAATCGGCATAAGCCGGCCCGCCGATCTCGGACAGATCGAAGAAACCGAGGACGTTGAGGCGGTGGTTGACCGACACCTGAACAACATTGTGATGCCGTGCCATCTGCGCTCCTTCGTGTGAGGGCAACTCATAGGACGATCCGAAGCTGAAACCGCCGCCATGAAAATACACCATCACCGGAAGCTTGCCGGTCAGGCTGGGCGTCCAGACGTTCAGCTTGAGCATGTCTTCGCCCTGGTAGCCGTCGTCCCAATCCTGGATGAACGACTGCTCGATCGAACCCCACACGGCGTCTCCCTGGCCCTGCTGGGAGACGGGGCGATCCCAGCTATGCAGGTTCTGCGGGCAATTCGGCCCGTAGATCAAAGCGGGATACTCGCCGTCCCAGGGCTGCGGTAGTTTGACCGGAAGCCAACGGTTCTCACCCCCCGTATTCTGGCCATACGGTATTCCCTTGAACGTTAAGACCTCGTCATCGAGAAAGCCGCGCACCTTTCCATATTGCGTCTTCGCCACTGCCGAACGCGGCGTGGAGCAGTTTCCCGGCTCCTGACGCGCGGCTGTCTTGGTGCTGTCGGACGCGCGCGCTGTTCCGGGAAGCGCGACTCCCAGACCCGCGGCAGCGGACAGCAGCAGCGCCTGGCGGCGATTGATCTTGCGGGGACTCTCAGAATCTGTATTTGACATGATGATTCCTTTCTGACAGGCATTTGTCTTTGCGCACCGCAGCGTACTCAGTGCCGCGCGGATGAGGGAGGTTTGTCTTTTGATCTCATCGGGCATGGCGCGACGGTAACAGATGACATTCTAGTGGAGCAAGGGGAATTTCTTCCCCGGGCTTGAGAGATCGGGCCGGCCGCCGTCATGCCAGGACGCCTTCCGTCGGAGCCGGCGGCATTGGCTATTTGAGCATCGTGGTCAAAAACCTACACCCGGGCGCATTTTGTTACACAACCATGACATGAAAGGACATCCAGGTTCTGTTAATAACTCGTTAAAATACCTCTACACGCCGCCGGAGATATTAGACATCACTCCATTTGGCATCCGAGTTGCTGGGAGTTCGGACTGGCGATCTCCCAAGACTCGCTGTAGCAGGGCAACATTTGCAGGGCAGTGCCACTGTCGTGCCAGTCATGCCAGTCAAGGGAGACGTGAGCAGCAATTACACGCAGCAATTACAGTAACACTAACCAAAGGTACGCTAATGATGTACAAAGAGAACTACCAACGAATCCGCCGGGCCGCCATCAGAACAGTCGGAGTGATTTTCGCAACCTCTTTCGCCGGCGGTTTTTCACTTCACGCCCAAGTGGACACAAACAAGCTGGAACAGGAGAACCAGGAATTGCGCAAGCGCGTGGGTGCCTTGGAGGACCTTATGAAAAAGGAGGGGATTCAACCCAGCGCCAGCGCCACCGCCGCGCCCGTCAGCGCCATGTCTGCCATGACAATTAGCGGATATGTCAGCGCCTCGTATTTCTACGATTTGGCCAATTCCAAAGACAATGCGCCCACCGGCTATCTGTGGAACACCAGGCTGAACTCGTTTGACTTGAACGAAGTGAAACTGACCTTGGCCAGTCCACCAGTGGACAAGGACAAGTGGGATGCCGCTTACCGCGTGTCCCTGCTCTACGGTCAGGACGCGGCCTTCCTGAACAGCGGAAATGGCATTACCGGCTTTAACTCTCTTCGGGAGGCTTATGTTGATTTGAACGTGCCCATCGGCACCGGCCTTGACCTCAAGGCGGGCGAATTGATCTCGCTGTTGAACTATGAGTCCGGCGATGGCGGGGCTGCAAACGACAATTTTTCGCAAGGTTATCAGTGGTGGTACACCGGAAACGGACCCGCCGCCGGGGTGCAGGCCGGTTATGATTTCAATGACTGGATCGGCATTAAATTGCGCCTGCAAAACGGCTTGTTTACCGGCCCGGTTGATACCGGCTCGAAAACCTTCGTGGGAGGACTCTATATCAAGCCCGACAAGAAAACTTCGCTGACATTTCTAGGCTTTGCCGGACGCCAGAATCTCGCCATTCCCACGACCTGGTATGACGATGGCGTGGAGTTTATTGGCACACGAAAACTGACGGACAAGGACAACCTTAGCTTTGCCACTGAATTGGATTATTGGAAATATTCCATAAACGGGAACTTCCCGAATCCTGGTCCGGCGGGAAAGCACAGCGATTTTTGGTCTGTTGGCGGCTGGCTGACGGGTGATTTGATGCCCAAAACAGCATGGGCGCTCCGGGCGGATTTCCTGGACGATCCCACGGGCTTCGCGACCCTTTACCAATCTCCCAACCCCGCGGGAGGGGCGACTGGCTTTCCAGGCAGAATCGCCACCGGCGGCCATGGTCAGGAATTGATGAGCGTGACGCTGACCCTCAACTGGAAGCCAGCGGCCAATTTGAAAATTCAACCGGAAGTTCGGTGGGATCACTCCACCGTTTCCACTGCACTTAACGGCAAGAGCGACCAGGTCATCGTCGGCATGGGCGCATCCTACATGTTCTAAGCCCCCCATTCGCAACCCCCAAACAAGAAAGGACAACGTTACCCCCATGAAATCGCACCTAGATCATCCTGTGAAACCCGGTCCGTCCAAATGGATCGGAATTTGCGCGGCGTTGCTGCTCGCTGGTTACACAGCGGCGGCGGACACTATCAAAGTCGGCATCCTTCATTCTCTCAGTGGCACCATGGCCATTAGTGAAACGTCGTTGCGCGATGTCCTGCTCTTCGCCTTCGACGAAATTAACAAGGCAGGGGGAGTCAAGGTTGACGGCAAGAGCTACACGATCGAGCCGGTCATCGTGGATGGCGCTTCCAACTGGCCGCTCTTCGCCGAGAAAGCCAAGCAGCTTCTGGAAGAGGACAAAGTGGCGGTGGTATTCGGCTGCTGGACCTCCGTCAGCCGCAAGTCCGTCCTCCCGGTCTTTGAAAAGGACAACGGGCTGCTGTTTTACCCTGTCCAGTATGAAGGGGAGGAACTGTCCAAGAACATCTTCTACACTGCCGAGGCGGTCAACCAGCAGGCGATACCGGCGGTGGATTACCTGCTGGCACAGGGAAAGAAGAAATTCTATTTGATTGGGACGGACTATGTTTACCCGCAGACGACCGATCTGATTCTGTACAAATATCTTTTGCTGCACGGGATAAAGACTGCAGACATTGGGGGCGGCCTGCGCAAGGACGACACCGGCAAGGTGATTTCGGCCGGGAAGTACACTCCCTTTGGCCACACCGATTACCAGCAAATCGTGGCCGAGATCAAGCAGTTTGCCGCGGGGGGCGATGCTTGCGTTATCAACACGATTAACGGCGATTCCAACGTGCCGTTTTTCAAGGAAGTCGCGGCATCGGGCCTGACGCCGGCCGACTGCCCGGTGGTTTCGTTCAGTTTGGCGGAAGATGAGTTGCGCGCCCTGCCCACCAAGGATCTTGTAGGTGAACTGGGTTGCTGGACATATTTCATGTCCATCAACACCCCGGAAAACAAGGCTTTTCTGGATCGTTGGGATAGCTGGCTGAAAACAGAAGACCATCCGGGCGTCGTTAAAGAAAAACGCGCGATGGACAGTCCGATGGTGCTTTCTTACGACGGGGTGTATCTGTGGAAAGCCGCTGTCGAAAAGGCCGGAACCTTCGACGTGGACAAGGTCCGCACGACGCTCGAGTCCGGTGACATCAGCTTCAATGGCCCCGGCGGGAAAACCACGATGTTGAAAAATCACCATACGGTGAAGAATGTTTACATTGGCGAGACCCGCGCCAACGGCCAGTTCAGAATTGAGAAGACATTCGATCAAGTCGCCGGGGAACCGTTCCTCCTGCAGGGGCTTGACGATAAACTCGCGGCCATGCCCAAATGACCAAGTCCCTGACTTGCGGACATCATGCTCCGAGTGCAAGGGGCGGAGCCGGTGGCTTCGCCCCTCTTTATTGATGAAGCTTCCATTGAAATCGCCGCCGTGGCTCTGGTTGACATTGTTCTTCATCCTGGGCGCGATTTACGCGGCCTTTGGCGGGACAAATGGGGCCGACATTCGTCGGCAACTCAACCAAGCGATTATGTCTGATGGCCCGGAGCAGCAGAAACTGCTTGGCGATCTGGCCGATTCCGGATCCACAATCGTTCGCGACGTCCTGAACGCCTGGGCGCGGGATAGCGTTTATCTTTACGCAGCGCCGGACGGTTCCAAGACCCCGGTGCTGCTGGAAGAAGCTCAGGATGCTAAAGGCAAAGCGCGCGCCCTTCGCATCCTGGACGGCCTGCCCCTCCAAGATGGCAAAGGAGCCGAGTTGCGCTTTGGCTCCAGCGAACTCGACACGGCGGATGTGGACATGCGTTTGCGAAGTGTTATTCAACAGACGCTTGATTCGCTGGCCCTCTCAGACCCCGACCCACAAGCCCGGCAATCGGCGGTTTTGAAGTTGGGCAATTCGCTGAAGCCGCAATACATCCCGATACTCCAAGCCCGGCGCGCCAAAGAAGGAAATGCGGGGGTCAGAAAAGCCATGGATGAAGCCATGGCGTTGCTGCAATTATCCAACCCCGATGCCAAAGTGCAATTGGCCGCGGTTCAACAATTGGGACGGCTCATGGACATGGGATCACTGGACAGTCTCAAGCGTCTGGCGGCGAAGCCGGATTTGCCGGACGACGTTGCACATGCGGCCAACCAGACCATCCGCGCCATCGAGACGCATATCGAGCGGGTCAATTTTTTCGGCACAATCTTTCACGGTGTGAGCCTGGGCTCTGTTCTGTTGGTGGTGGCGTTGGGGCTTTCCATCACCTTTGGGCTGATGGGGATAATCAACATGGCGCATGGTGAAATGATTGCGGTGGGCGCTTATACCTGTTACGTGGTGCAAAACCTCTTCGGCACCGGTTTTGGGTTCCACATTGTCTTGCCCTTTAGCCTCGGCGGGAAGGCGCTGAGCTTTGGAATGCATCTCCCCGGCCTGAACGCGGGGGGATGGGTTTATGAGGGGTACTTTCTTGTGGCGCTGCCGTTGAGTTTTGTCATGGCGGCGCTGGCCGGGCTGCTGATCGAGCGCACGGTCATCCGGTTTCTATATCGCCGGCCGCTGGAATCGCTCTTGGCCACGTGGGGCGTGTCGCTGGTGATGCAACAATGTTTTCGCATGGTGTTCGGAGCCAACAACGTGCAAGTCAATTCGCCATCCTGGCTGCAGGGGCATTTCTCCATCCACGATGTCATTTTCGGCTATAACCGGGTCTTTGTGGTTGGATTTGCCGCCGTGATCGTCATTGGAACGTGGCTCTTGTTGACCAAAACTTCGTTGGGGCTGCTCATCCGTGCCGTCATGCAAAACCGCAACATGGCGGCCTGCCTCGGTGTGCGCACCCAGAGGATCAACATGCTGACTTTCGCATTTGGTTCCGGCTTGGCCGGTTTGGCCGGGGCCTTCCTCTCGCAAATCGGCAATGTGGGTCCCAGCCTTGGGCAATCCTATATTGTGGACAGCTTCATGACTGTGGTATTGGGCGGCGTGGGCAGCATCGTCGGCACGGTCTGCTCGGCCTTTGGCATTGGCACCGCCGACCAGGTGTTGCAGCAAACCACCGGCTCTCCTGTCACCGGCAAAATTGTCGTTCTTGTAGCCATCATCGTTTTTCTGCAATGGAAGCCTGGCGGTTTGTTTGCCAGCCGCAGCCGCAGCCTTGATTAAATAATATGCGACCCGCCACGACAAAAACCGAACGCTGGGCAGTGGCTGCGGCAGTCATCCTCATGCTGGTTGTGCTGCCCTCGCTGAACGCGTTCACCCAGGCAGGCAGCTTTCTTCATGTGAGCAATTTCAGCATCAACCTTTACGGCAAATACATTTGCTACGCCATTTTGGCAATCAGTGTGGACATGCTTTGGGGCTACACCGGACTGCTGAGCCTTGGCCAGGCACTATTCTTTACTTTGGGAGGCTATATGGTGGGGATGTATCTCATGCGCATGATCGGCGACCTGGGCCAGTACCACAAACCCATTCCGGATTTCCTGGTTTTTCTGGGGTGGAGCAGCTTGCCGAAGTTCTGGCGGCCCTTCGCCAGCTTTCCATTCGCTCTCGTCATGGCCATTCTGTTGCCGGGTGCTCTGGCGCTGGTTTTCGGCTTCCTCGCTTTTCGCTCGCGCATCCGGGGCGTCTATTTTTCCATCCTCACCCAGGCGCTGACCTACGCGGCTTGTTTGCTGTTCTTTCGCAACAGCCTTCTGCTGGGCGGGAATAACGGCTTCACGGATTTCAAATTCATCCTGGGCTATGACCTGCGCGCCCCAGCCACCCAGCGCGGACTTTACATCATCTCTGCGCTGGCACTCGTGCTGGTTTTTCTGGGCTGCCGCTGGTTGAGTCAAACCAAATTTGGACTTGTTCAGCAAGCGATCCGCGACAGCGAAAACCGTGTTCTCTTCAGCGGTTATGCCGCCGGCTCTTACAAGCTTTTTGTCTTTGTGCTTTGTGCTGTCATCGCGTCGGTGGGTGGCGTGCTTTATGTGCCCCAAGTGGGAATCATAAATCCCAGCGAGATGGCGCCTGAGAAATCGCTCGAAGCTGTCGTTTGGGTGGCGGTGGGAGGACGTGGCACGTTGATTGGCCCGGTTCTGGGGGCCGTCGGAGTCAATGCGCTGAAGAGTTGGGCCACCCGGGCGTATCCCGACCTTTGGCTGCTTATTTTGGGCGGCCTGTTTATTCTGATTACCGTCTTCATGCCCAAGGGACTGATTGGCTTGCCTGATCAACTGCGGGCGCTGTGGAGAAGGCGTCGTGGCGGCCCTTTTCATGCGACTGCCAGCCTGCCCGGACCCTTGCGAATGTCGTGTGAACGCCGGCGCGCGAGGATCAAATGAGCGCACAACGCAAAGAGTTCATTCTGATGCTCGAAGGGGTGAACAAGACCTTTGACGGATTCAAAGCCATTTCGGATCTGAATTTCTACATGGATGACGGCGAACTGCGCGTCATTATCGGCCCCAATGGCGCCGGCAAGAGCACCATGCTGGATCTCATTACCGGGCGCACGCAACCAGACGCGGGCAAAATCGAGTTTGGAAAGGACACCGACCTGACGCGGCTCAACGAATACCAAATCAACCGCCTGGGCATCGGCCGCAAATTTCAAACCCCTTCTGTTTATTCCGGCCACACGGTGTTTGAAAATCTCCTGCTCTCGCTGCAAGGACCGCGGTCGGTTTTTTCCTCGCTGTTCCACCGAACCACCGCCGCACAGCGCAACCGGATTGACGAAGTGCTGACCACCATCGGCCTGACAGATCAGGCTGACGGAAAGGCCGTCACTTTGAGCCACGGCCAGAAGCAATGGCTGGAGATCGGCATGTTGATCGCACAGGACCCCAAACTGCTCCTGGTTGATGAACCGGCAGCCGGGATGTCCGACGAGGAAACCCATAAGACAGGCGAATTGCTGCTGCGGCTGGAAGGCAAACACAGCATCCTCGTCATTGAGCACGACATGACTTTCGTGCGCCAGATTGCCCGCAAAGTCACCGTTCTCCATCAAGGTTCAGTCCTGTGCGAAGGCTCGGTGGATCATGTCCAAAATGACGAGCGCGTGATCGAAGTCTATCTCGGTCGCAAGAAGAAGGCCCGGAACTAATGCTCGAACTCACCGACATTTCAGCTTCCATCCAAGGCTCCCGCATCCTGCGCGGCGTCAACCTGCAGGTGCCCGATCACAGCTTGGCGTGTCTGATGGGCCGCAACGGGGTGGGTAAGACAACCACGCTCAAATCCATTGTCGGCCTGGTCAAGACTGACACCGGCGCGGTCCAATTCGACGGCCGGGACCTGTCGCCCCTGAAATCCGAGGAGCGCGCACGACGGGGCGTGGCCTATGTTCCGCAGGGACGCGATATTTTTCCCAACTTGACCGTATGGGAGAATCTGAAAATCAGTCTGGTGGTCCATGGAGCCAAAGCCAACGGCCAGGTGGATCGCGTGCTGCAGTTGTTTCCCATCCTGAAGGATATGCTCCAACGCAAGGGCGGCGTCCTCAGCGGCGGCCAGCAGCAGCAACTGGCCATCGCCCGCGCCTTGCTGACCGATCCCAAGCTTCTACTTCTCGATGAGCCGACCGAGGGGATTCAGCCCAACATCATTGATCAAATCGGCGAGACTCTTCTCGCGATCAAGCAGGAGGGCAAAATCAGCATCTTGCTGGTGGAACAATTCCTGGATTTTTGCCTCGGCATCGGCGACTCTTTCCATATTATGGATCGCGGCGCCATCGTGGCCCACGGCCCCATGACCGAGTTAAACGAGGATCTTGTCAGAAAACATTTGACCGTATGACCCAAGCTCCTGTTGAACCTGCCAGGGCGCGCCTGGAGGTCAAGGTCGTTTCCGGCGAAAGCTCGGTAACTTCGGCGTTCGCCTCGAATCCGTTGCGGCTTCTGGTGCCGCGCTCGCGCGGGCCGAGTGTATGGGCCTATCTTGCCAGCTACGGCGGCGGATTCGTGGCCGGCGACCAGACCCGCCTTGACATCAACCTGGGCGCCCGGTCGCGCTGTTTCCTCACGACCCAGGCCTTGACCAAAATTTATCGCAACCCGCGGCTTCGCCCGTGCAGCTACCGCCTCTCCGCCACATTGGAAGAAGAATCGCTGCTGGTGCTGGCCCCCGAACCGGTCCAGGCGTTTGCCGATTCCACTTACAGCCAGCGGCAGGAGTTTCACCTGCACCCCGCCGCCGGGCTGGTATTGGTGGACTGGTTTTGTTCCGGGCGCGCGGCCCGCGGCGAACGATGGACATTCACCTGCCTGCGGAGCCGCAATGAAATCTTCCTCGGCGGCGAGCGGATTCTTCTGGACTCGCTCCTGCTGGATTCCGCGCAAGGCCCGTTGCAAAGCGCCCATCGCATGGGGCGGTTCAACTGTCTGGCTCTGCTGGCCGTCATTGGCGATTCCCTGGCATCGCAAGCGGCGCAAATCCTGGCCAGTGTCGCCGCCCAACCTGTGGCGTCGAGAGCGCCCGTTCTTCTCAGCGCGAGTCCGTTGCGAAGCGGCGTCCTGCTGCGCGTGGCGGGGGAGCGGATGGAAGAAGTTGGCCGTGAGATTCAGCGATGCCTTGGATTCGTCCCGGAATTATTGCAGGATGACCCTTGGTCCCGGAAATGGTAGGCATTGACAACATGTCAGTTCATCGTCTTAACATGATTTCCGAACATGCATCTCACTCCCCGCGAAATTGACAAACTGCAGCTCCACCAGGCCGGCTGCCTGGCGCAAAAGCGGCTGGCGCGCGGCTTGCGCCTGAATTATCCGGAAGCCGTGGCGCTGATCGCCACCCAACTGCTTGAATTTATACGTGACGGCAAAACCGTTGCGGAATTGATGGATGTCGGCCGCCAATTGCTCGGTCGTAACCAAGTAATGGCCGGCGTTCCCGCCATGCTGACCGAGGTGCAAGTCGAAGGCACTTTTCCCGACGGCTCCAAGCTGGTCACCGTCCACCACCCCATTGCTTCGGAAAACGGAAATCTTACCTTGGCCTTGCACGGAAGTTTTCTCCCCGTACCGGATTTGGCCGCCTTCAAACCCGCGCTTGGCGGGGAGGACTTCGAACCCGGCGTCTGCACGCCGCAGGAAGGCGAGTTGGAGCTGAATTCGGGCCGTGATGCCCTCGGTCTTGAGGTTACCAATCTCGGCGACCGTCCGGTCCAGGTTGGCAGCCACTACCATTTCATCGAGACCAATGCGTCGCTGAAATTCGACCGCGTCAAAGCGTATGGGAAGCGCCTCGACATCCCGGCCGGCACGGCAGTGCGTTTTGAGCCGGGCGAAACCAAGTCGGTCCGGCTGGTGGACATCGCCGGTAATAAAATCATCCACGGAGGAAACAGTATTGCCGACGGCCCCGTTTCCGAGGCGGGCCGCCAATCCGCCATGCGACGTGTTGAAAAAGAAGGCTTCGCCCACCAGCCCTCATAAGCACCATGCCTCACAAAATGAAACGCCGGCATTACGCCGAGATGTTTGGCCCAACCACGGGCGACCATGTCCGCCTTGGCGACACATCGCTCATTCTGGAAGTGGAACGCGACCACACTGTTTATGGCGACGAATGCAAATTCGGTGGCGGGAAGACCATTCGCGAGGGGCAGGGGCAGGCCGCTGGCGTGAGCGAACAGGAAGCTTTGGACTGCGTCATCACCAACGCGCTGGTCGTGGATTACACGGGTATTTACAAGGCGGACATTGGAATCAAGGGCGGCCTCATCGCGGGCATTGGCAAAGCGGGCAATCCGGACATGATGGCGGGCGTCACCGCTGGAATGATCGTGGGCGTGACCACCGAAGCCATCGCCGGCGAGGGGCTTATCCTGACGGCAGGCGGCATTGATACGCACATTCATTTCATCTGCCCGCAACAGGCCCACGAAGCCATCGCGGCCGGGTTGACCACGATGGTGGGAGGCGGCACCGGCCCGGCCACTGGCACTTGCGCCACCACCTGCACTCCGGGCGCGCCGCACTTGCGCATGATGCTCCAGGCAACCGACAGTCTGCCGCTCAATTTCGGTTTCACTGGCAAGGGCAACACCGCGCTGCCGGCCGGGCTGCCGGAGCAAATCCTCGGCGGCGCGATGGGATTGAAGCTGCACGAAGACTGGGGGACAACACCCGCGGCGATTGACTGCTGCCTGCGCATCGCCGACGAGCACGATATTCAAGTCACGATCCATACCGACACCTTGAACGAATCGGGCTTCGTCGAGGCCACCCTGGCGGCGATCAAGGGGCGGACGATTCACACTTACCACTCGGAAGGGGCCGGGGGCGGTCATGCGCCGGACATCATCCGCGTTTGCGGCGAACCCAACGTGCTGCCCAGTTCCACCAACCCCACCCGGCCTTACACCGTCAATACCCTTGATGAGCATCTCGACATGCTCATGGTGTGCCATCATCTCGACGCGAATCTGCCCGAGGACGTGGCGTTCGCGGAAAGCCGGATTCGCGGCGAGACCATCGCGGCGGAGGACATCCTGCACGATCTGGGCGCGATCAGCATGATGAGTTCGGATTCCCAAGCCATGGGCCGCATCGGTGAAGTCATCACCCGGACATGGCAGACAGCGGACAAAATGAAAAGCCAGCGCGGTCGCCTGCCGGGTGAAACAGGAGTCCATGATAATGTTCGCATCAAGCGTTACATCGCCAAATACACCATCAATCCCGCTATTTCACACGGGATGTCCCACTGCATCGGCTCGGTGGAAACGGGCAAACTGGCGGATTTGGTGTTGTGGAAGCCCTCGTTCTTCGGAGTCAAACCTGAGATGGTCATCAAGGGAGGCATCATCGCTTGGTCGCAAATGGGCGATCCGAACGCCTCCATCCCGACACCCCAACCTGTTTTCATGCGCCCCATGTTTGGCGCTTTCGGGCGCGCGCCCGGTCCCATTTCCATCGCCTTTGTCAGCCAGCTTTGTCTGGTTAGAGGAGTCGCCGCCTCCTATGGATTGAGCAAGCGGATCGAAGCGGTTCGCGGTTGCAGGCGGCTCGGGAAAAAAGACATGAAGTGGAACGATGCCACTCCCCGCATCACGGTTGACCCGGAAACTTACGAAGTGACCGCCGACGGCGAATCGCTCGTTTGTGCTCCGGCCAAAGTGCTGCCTCTGGCCCAGCGATACTTGCTGTTTTGAAAATTCCAGCGCCTTTGAATGACCGGCGGATTCGCCCGCCCGACAACGAAGATGCCTTCGTGAAATCCGCAATCCGCAATCCGCAATCCGCAATGAAGGGGCGCCCTGACGGCGACACCTCAGTCAATGATGACGACTGGCTGGTCTGGCAATTGGCTGACTCCGCATTACCCACCGGCGGCTTTGCGCACTCGGGCGGTTTGGAGGCGGCTTGGCAGCACGGTGAAGTGCGCCAATCCAGCCAACTCGCATCATTCATTGAAGCGAGCCTGGAACAACTCGGTCACGGAAGCCTGCCATTTGTCACCGCCACTTATGACGAACCGGACGAGGCGGGTGAACTGGACCGCCTTTGCGACTGTTTTCTAACCAATCATGTCGCCAACCGCGCCAGCCGTCTTCAGGGCCGGTCATTTCTCGCCTCGACCGGCAGGATTTTCAGTACCAGCGAAGTTGGCCGCGTGGCCCGTAGTTTTCCATTGGGGCATTTTCCGCCGGTCTTTGGCGCTGTCGCGCGCGCGCTGCGCGTTAGCCGGTCCGGGATGGCGCGCCTTTTCTTTTTTCAACACCTGCGCGGATTGGTGGCGGGAGCGGTACGGTTGGGCATCGTGGGGCCGATGGAAGCGCAGGCGCTGCAACACCGGCTCGCTCCACGCGCGGAGGCGATTCTTTCACAATGCGAGCATCTGGGCGTTGCCGACATCGCGCAGACCGCTCCCCTGCTCGACCTTTGGCAGGGAGCACAAGACCGACTCTACTCGCGATTGTTCCAAAGTTGAAGCGCCGATTTTATGAGCACCCATTCCTATCCACACGGTTCCAATGGCCATTCCCATGATCACCCCTCTCATCCGGGCACGTTCCTGGACCGTGAACAACCGCTTCGGCGCGACTTCCATCAACGCGCTTTTACCGTCGGGGTTGGAGGTCCGGTGGGCAGCGGCAAGACCGCGTTGATGCTCGCGCTTTGCCAGCGGTTGCGCCACCGCGCGAGCCTGGCGGCTGTGACCAACGACATTTTCACAAAGGAGGACGGCGAATTCCTGACTCGCCATGAGGCGCTTGAACCTGGCCGCATTCGCGCGGTCGAGACGGGCGGCTGCCCGCACGCCGCGATTCGCGAGGACATTTCAGCGAACCTCCTTGCGCTGGAAGACCTCCAGCAGAAATTTCATCCCGACATCCTGCTTCTCGAATCCGGCGGCGACAATCTCGCGGCGCACTTCAGCCGCGAACTGGCGGACTACACCATCTATGTTATTGACGTTGCCGGCGGCGACAAAATCCCGCGCAAAGGCGGCCCCGGCATCACCCAATCGGACTTACTCGTCATCAACAAGACCGACCTTGCCGCGGCCGTCGGTGCCGACCTGGCGGTGATGGAGCGCGACGCCCGCAAGATGCGCGGTGAAGGCCCCTTCGTCTTCGCCCAGGTCAAACATGGTCCCGGGGTGGACGAGATCATCGCCCAACTGCTGCACGCCTGGCAGCATGCGTGCGGCGTCGCCCATGCGCACTAATCCGCAACGATGCCTCGTTCATGGTTGTCACGCACGCCTAAGTTATTTGGGCGTCGTGAGGGCGGAAGTTTCGGCAACGCCCTGATGCGCGGCTTGCCGGCTGAGGGGACTTTGCGAAACTTTCGCGCTCATAGCGCCGGGGCAGCCTGTCTTCGACGATTTGAGGCGGTGTGGCGGAGCGGAATGGAAGCGCGGGCCGGTGAAGCGGTTCACCGGGCGGCGCTGGAATGGAGCGGAGTGGAACCGGCTTGAATTGACGAAGTCAGGCCACCTCCCCCAGCCGATGTGCCGGTGGAACCCTTCCGGCGACTCATCGGCGCTCGTCGGTTCCGGGATTTTCAGGGAGGAAATCTGTCTCTCCCGCTCTTGCTGTCGGGAGAAACAGGAAATGCCGGGTGATTACTACTTTTTGTTGCCGGCCTGCTTGGCGCTCACGGCCTCCTGTTTCTTCAGGGCTGCGCTGTCGGCCTGGGATTTGTGCTGCTTGGATTTCTTCTGTGTAGATTTCGGAGATTTGTCACCCATAATATTACTTTTGTTCTGCGTGTTGACTGGCCTGCGGCATGATTAGTTTCGCCTCAGTGGATTCATTGTAATCCCCTTGATGGTCATTGTAAAGCGGGGTCGTCCGGCGGCCTTATGCCGGGTTTCTATGGCCTTGGTGTGATGTGTGCTGGCGGAGTTGCGGTTGGACCGCCTTCTTATCCGTTGGCAGCGGCTTGGGGAACTTCCGGCGCTCCGGCGGTCTGCGATGAATTCCGCGACAGCCTCGGCAACGGGTTTGCGGGGCATGTTGGCGGGGTGCTTCTGTTTGTGGAACTGCGCCGTTTCGGCGAGTGTCACGCCCGGCGGCAGTGTGCCGCGAGCGGTCGGGTAATCGCGCACCATGTCAACCAGACGGGCGGGGCTGACGTCGGCGGCGCCTTCATTTTCGGCGAGCAACACAAGGGCTTGTTGCAATGACACGCGGTCTGTCACGCTCCTGGATTGCATGGTACCGACGGAGGGGGTCGAACCCACACATCCTTTCGGATACTAGATTTTGAGTCTAGTGCGTCTGCCAATTCCGCCACGTCGGCAACCATTGAGTATCACCGCTTGTTACAATAATTATTATGGCAGAATAAAGCTGAACGGCAAGATGATTCATGAAGTTTTCCCATTCGTCTTGCCGAATGAGAAACGAGAAATTCTCTCCTGATTCTAAATCGGGACTCAATTCAGACTCCGCGCTTTGCTGGGGCTTCTCCCGCGCCGCTTGCCCGTCCATTTGGGAGGCGCTCCTGCCGGGCCGTCTCCCCGACCGCTTCCGCCTCAGCTTTCGACGCCTTTATCCGCCCGAAATTTGGCCCAACGCGCCTTCGCTCCGGCCGACAGCGCGGCGCGGGAAGCCGCGCTCAGACGCCGGCGTTTCTTCGGAGCCGCGGCTGCGCCCGCCGCTCTTGCGTTTGCCCAGCGTATCCTCCGCGCCTTGGCGAGCGCCTTGATAAGCTTGCGCCGGTGCGCGGCGGACAATTTGCGCTTGACTCGGACCGGCGCCTCTTCAGGGTTGGCTTCGGCGGCCTCGGGGGCCTCGGGAGCATCGCCCGTCAATTCCTCGAGCTGTCGTTTCAGCGCCTCGATTTGCTCTTTCAGCGCCACAGCCCGTTGCAACTCAGTCACAGAATAATCAGAAAGTGCTTTCATTGCCGAAATCATGCCCGCCGATTCGCGAGTGTCAACTCCAATCTTTGACACTCCAATCTTCTGACAATATGACAATGTTCCATCTTGGCAAAGGCATCGGTTTGGAGGATAACGACACCAATATGTTTGGCTCCAGATCGAACAACCAGCCCGATGAACCACTCGGGATTGGCAGCAGAATATTCGTCACCCTGGTCGGTATGGTGTTTCTGGGCGCGGGATTGCTCATCGGCGTGGCCTTTCTGCGCGACGCAGCCGGAGGACTGCAAACTTGGACATGGCGGAAGACGCCCTGCCAAATCACCGCCAGCGCCATCCGCCAGGAAAATCAGGAAGGCAAGCCGACGGGCAATTTCATCTTCGACGTTAAATACCGCTATACTTACGGCGGGGAACCGTTTTCTTCGGATCAATACAAGCGCAACCCTGAATCGTCCGAAGAGTATGGCGTTATCGCGCGCCTGACGGAACGCTATAAGCCCGGCACCAGCGCCGTTTGTTATGTCAACCCCTCGGCGCCATCGCAGGCCGTTATGGTCCGGTACAATTTGTTTATGCTTCTTGTAATCTTGTTCCCGCTTCCATTTGTGGGAGTCGGCGCGTACGTCATATATTTCTCATGGTTCCGCAAGTCCGCGGCGAAGATGGCCGCCCAACCCATTTCCGACCGGGCATCTCCGCCCCGGCATCTGTGGCTTGCGGTCGTCTTCTTCTCGTTTTTCTTTCTGATCGGCAGCGCCGCTCTCTATGCCTTTTCTCTCCGGCCTGCGCTCAAAATCCTGAGTGCCAAGTCATGGCCTGCCGTACCGTGCGTCGTGATTTCAAGCGAAGTCAAATATCACAGCGGATCGCATGGAGGCACCTACAGCGTTAATACCTTTTACACCTACGAAATCAATGGCCGCGAGTTCAAATCCAACACCTATGATTTCGCGGGTGGCTCTTCCAGCGGCTACGAGGGCAAACAGGCCGTGGTGGCCCGGTATCCCCGCGGCAAAGAGACGGTTTGCTACGTCAATCCGGATGACCCAACAGACGCGGTGCTGGAACGCGGGTTCGTCCCGATCATGTGGTTTGGCCTGCTCGCACTGGTGTTTGTGGCGATTGGGGCGGCTGGTTTGTTCTTCATCGTCTTCAAGCCCTGCCGAAGCGCCGCTGCCGGAGGAGTGGCAGCCGCAGGCGGGACGTTTGGAGTCAGCCCAGCCGCCGCTGTGCCTTCCTTCCCCTCTGGCAACGTCCCGCAGCGGCTCGTCCTCAAGCCGGAACTTTCGCCCTGGGTAAAGTTCTTTGCCGCGCTTTTCGTCTGCGCATTCTGGAACGGCATTGTGTCGGTGTTTGTGTCCCAAGCGGTTCAAAGTTGGCGTGCCGGCCATCCGGAATGGGGCTTGACGATTTTCATGATTCCATTTGTGGGAATCGGTTTGGGGTTGGTCGGCGCGGTTCTCTATTGTTTTCTGGCGCTGTTCGACCCTCGTCCGCATCTCAACGTGACACCCGGCGCCGTTCCGCTGGGCGGCACTCTCCATGTCCAATGGAATCTCACCGGCCGCGTCGGCCTCCTACAGAACCTTCACCTGTGCTTGGAGGGGCGCGAGGAAACCCGAGGGGAAGCTGGAAAGAACTCCGAAACGGCCACCAGCGTCTTTGCGAGGCTTGATATTGCCAGCGTCACCACACCCCGCGAAATCCGCTCCGGCGAAGCCAGCGTGACGGTCCCCTCCGGCCTTGTCCCTTCCTTTGCGGGCGCGCACAACAAAATCATCTGGACGATTCACGTCCACGGCCAAATCGCCCATTGGCCGGATTTGGATGAGAAATTTCCCGTCACCGTCCTGCCTTCCGCGCCCGCCGCGCGACCGACCTTATGAGCGACTTGAAAATCCAACTCGCCGCAGGCCGAATGGCGTTCGACCCCGGCGAAGAACTCACCGGCACCGCAGCTTGGAAACTGGACAAGCCGCCGCGCTCGGTCGAGTTGCGCCTCCTCTGGTTCACGCGCGGCCAGGGCGAGGAGGACGCCTGCGTGGTGGAAACCGTACGGTTTGACCATCCCATACAGGACGACTCGCGCCCGTTCCGCTTCCGTCTGCCGGACGGCCCTTGCAGTTTCTCCGGCAAACTCATTTTATTGGTCTGGGCGCTCGAACTGGTGGTCGAACCTTCCAAGGAAAACGCGCGCCAGGAAATCACCCTCGCCCCCGGCGCAAAACCAGTACAGCTCGAGAGCCTTCCTGAAACCAAAGCCAAGAAACGATCCTTCCCGTGGTTTCGCAGGTGACAGCCCCGCACCCCGCCAGCGGCGAGTCCAATTCCGACCCGCAAGCTTGACTTTCACTGCTCGCTATTCTCAATTCACTCATTCAAATGACGCCGCTTATTTGTTTTGGCCAGCAACCCTGCGGGTTTTTCCCGCGCCGTTTCCTTTTCGCCAAAATCCAGACCGCCCGCCGTCTCCAGGCCCAACTGGGCGGAGAGATCGTCTTCTTCTATCACGACAGCGACCACGATCCACGCGAGACCGCCACCCTCCTGCGACACCGCAAAACCGGCGAACCGTTGCGCCTTAATTTCGCTTATGAAAACAAGTGGCAGCGCAAGTTCTCCCCGCTCTTCGCCAAACGCATCGCCGCCGGCTGGCGCGACCGCACCGCCCTGCAACTCCCCGCCTTCGTGGACCCCCGCTGGGCCGTGGCCTTCGCTCAAACCGACGCCGCAAACCCCGCCGATTTCTGCCTTGAGATGTACCGCCGCATGGGCCTGCTGGAAGGCGTGCGCGTCGCGCGTTCCGGCGACCCCGCCTTCCGTCGCGCCGCCTGTGACGTGGCGGATTTTTTTGTTGACGTGCCCCACGAAGGCGAACTGGTTCGCGCCCGCTGGGCCAATGGCGCTCTGACCCTTCACAACGGCGGCGATTCCTACATCACCCTCCCCCGCACGGACTTCGCCAGGGAACAGATCAGCCCAACCCGCGACTCCCGCCTGCGCTGGATGCAATCCGTCCTCCACTGCACGCATTATATTGCGGGCGCGGGCGAACAGGCTTATCTTCGCACCGCCGATGCGCCGGAAATAACTTACATTCAACGCGACCCCATAGACCGCTCCGATGAAGCCTACACCGACCTCCCCTCCTAAAATCATCACTCCTCACTCACAACTCTTAACTCACAACTCGCCCCTGCTGGCCTTCGGCGCGCATCCCGACGACCTCGAATTCGCCTGTGGCGCCGTGATCGCCCGCGAGACCCGCGCTGGCCGGCCCGTTCACTTGGTTCTCTGCTCCCGCGGCGAAGCCGGCACCCGCGGCACTCCCGCCCAACGAACCGCCGAGGCCAAAAAAGCCGCCGCCCTCCTCGGCGCAACCGTCGAATTCATCAAGCTGGACGGCGATGCCCGCCTCGAAATGCGCCCCGCCCACGCCATCCGCCTCGCGGGCATCATCCGCCGCATCCGGCCCGCCCTGGTGCTCGCCCCCAGCGTCGTTGAAAACCAGCACCCCGATCACTCCCGACTCGGACGCCTCGTGCGCGACGCCGCCCGGATCGCCCGCTACGGCGGCCTGAAGGAACTCCGCTCCCAGCCGCCCCACGCCATCGGCCAGCTTCTTTTCTACGCCGTCACCCCCGGCGCCGAGCCTTCCGACATCACGCCCGTCCTGGTGGACGTATCCGAACCGGAGATTATCGCGGCCTGGACCGCGGCAATGGAAGCCCACGCCTCCCAAGTCGGCGTCCGCCCCTACGTGGAACTCCAACTCTCTCGCGCCCGTTTTCAGGGATTGCGCGCCGGCATCGGCCATGCCGTCGCCTTGTTCCCCGCCGACCCCGTCGTCGTCGCCTCCCTCGATCTACTGAGTCGCGGCGCAAGGCGCTTTTGACACACCCCGCACCCAAAAAATCCGCATCCCCCGGAATCCGCACTCCTCACTCTCCACTCTTCACTCTCTACTTTTCACGTGCCCCGCCCCCTGAAAATCGGCATCACCTGCTATCCGTCTGTCGGCGGAAGCGGCATTCTGGCGTCGGCGCTCGGCGAGGAACTGGCGCGGCGCGGCGACGAAGTGCATTTCATCGCCTACGAGCGCCCCTTCCGCCTGCCTGCCGAAGCCCCGCGCCTGTTTTTCCATCCCGTCGTCATCAACGATTACGAGCTGTTCAAATACCCCGACTACACATTGCCCCTTTCGGTCAAAATGGCAGAAGTGACCCGCGACTATAAACTGGACGTGCTCCATGTCCATTATGCCGTCCCCCACGCCACCGCCGCCATCCTCGCCCGCGACATGCTGCCGCTGGGACTCCAGCCGCGACTGGTAACCACCTTGCACGGCACCGACACCACCCTCCTCGGGCGCGACCCCGGTTTCGCCCCCGCCATCCGCCACGCCCTCGCCATCTCGGACGCCGTCACCACCGTGTCCGAATACCTCCGCCGCGAAACGCAGCAAATCCTGGGTGTGACGCGCCCCATTGATGTCATATACAATTTCTTCGAGCCGCGCCCGCCCCGCCGCTCCCGCGAGGAAACCCGGCGCGAACTCGGCCTCCGCGACGAAGCCATGCTTCTCCACGCCTCCAATCTTCGCTCGCCCAAACGCATTGACCTGTTGCTGGAGACCGTCGCCCGTCTCCGCCCGCGCGGCGCCTTCAAACTCGTCATCCTCGCCGGGGCCAGCTTTGCTCCCTTCGAAAGTGAAGTCCGCCGCCTCGGTTTGCAGGACCATGTGATCGTCCGCGACAAAGTCAACCACATCGAAGACTACCTCCAGGCCGCCGACCTCGGCCTGTTCACCTCCGAACTGGAGACCTTCGGCCTGAGCATTTTGGAAGCGATGACCTTTGCCTGTCCGAGCCTCGCCTGGCGCGTCGGTGGAATCCCCGAAGTCATCGAACACGGCGTCAGCGGCATACTCGTCCCCTTCGGCGACATCCCCGCCCTTGCCGCCTCCGTCGAAAACCTGGTGGCCGACCCAACCCGCCGCCATGAAATGGGCCTCGCCGCCCAGCGCCGCGCCCGCGAATTATTCTCCGCCGACGTCATCGTCCCCCGCTACCAGTCCCTCTACCACCGCGTCTGCGGTGGATAATGAGATGCCCGGCCGCTTCATCAATATTGGGAAAAGAAATATACTCCGTCATCCCAAGGGATGGAGGTGGTCTGCTCGTTGCCCTCATATGTCTCCCTTGAGCCGGGACGGATTACGACCATGCCCCAGTGGCCAAAGCCGCTGCCAACCATCAACGTCAGGTCATTGGTGTGTAAAAAAACCATAATGCCGTCCGCATCACCGGAGAAGATGGGGAGCGAACTAATTTGATCCGGCAAACGATTGGTAATCTCACCGGTGCTGTCCGCTCGCACTGTAAAGAATGGTCTCAAAGCGGCCTGTATCTCAGAAGGTGTGATCTGCCGCTTTGTGTCATCCATCTTTTGGTAGATGTGTGTTCCAAGAGTGGAATGACCGCGATCACAGCCATTTACAAAAAGCACAAGAACACTTACGGCAAAAATCAATCGCCTCGCGGTGATTCCGAACGCGCTCATATATGACATTTATTATCCAGCCGTCGGCTCGATTCTTGAAACTCAAAAATCCAATCCTTCCCGGTGGCGTCCCTCCGGTCCATCTGCATTTTCAAACCGGCGCGGCCGGAATGTCCAACACGTGGTGAAAACCGTGCGTTTTCCATAATCCGTCAGCAGCAAAGTAAAACGCGCAGAACCGGCTCGCCACCCATTCGGCTCACCGGTTCTGCGGTCGTTCAAAGGCGCTCGCGGCGCCCGCTCAATCCTTAAACAGCAACGGCGCGAATTCGTGCAGGCTCCGGCGCCACGTCAGAAACTCGTGCCTGGTGTTCGGCGACACATACGCCGTGCTCTTCACGCCTATCGCATCGAGCGCGTCGTGATTGGACAGGAGGCCGGCGGGGCTTTCGAAGCTGCCGCAACTGTAGAACACCACCTTCACCTTCTCCTTGAATCCAGGAGTATTATTGACATCATCGGGCGAGATGGTGCCGCCGCTGAAAAGGCCGATACCGGAAAATACGTCCAGATGGGCCAGCGTGATGCTGTGCGTCTCCATTCCGCCCATGGACAGGCCGGCCATCGCGCGATGCGGCTGATCCGCCAGCGTGCGGAAGTTCGCGTCAACGTAGGGAATCAGTTCCTCAACAAGCACGTGGTCGAATGCCGCGTTGTTCCCCATGCCACCCATCCCGCCGCCACC
>Ga0182030_10002071_pt1 | contig 42346 bp, 45 predicted proteins | sample 812S3MmetaG_FD_121299 | JGI IMG/M metagenome (GOLD analysis project Ga0182030, IMG submission 121299) | Permafrost microbial communities from Stordalen Mire, Sweden - 812S3M metaG (Illumina Assembly) | ecosystem: Environmental > Terrestrial > Soil > Wetlands > Permafrost | place: Sweden... | reverse complement strand
CTGAAATTCTCCAAATCTTTGCTAATGTCTTCTGTCTTGCTTTCTGCGCTAAATGTTTTTGTCCATGGTTCGTATTCCTCACTTGCAGGATCCTTTGTGAAGCTATCCAACGATGAATGTATGACATGGAGTTGAGCATCGAATCGAGTGGTGTGTATGACACGTTTACCTTGCGCATCCTTACTCTCAAACAGCACGGTGCTGCCTTCTTTGGCGTCATCAGATGGTGGGGCGATACTGACTGCGTCTCGGAGGAAGTTCCGTATGTTTGTTCCAAACTTTAAGAGGGCCTCATCTGCTGCATCTTCGGCCCTCTCGATTTCTTTCAATCGTTTCGCAGCCTCGGTTCGAAGTCTGGCAAGGACACCTTCGGACTCCTTAAGCGCATCTTCAGCAGAGGCTTCTTTCTCTTTTGACTCGCTTTCCTTCTCAGTCGTAGACTTTTGTTCTTTAGCGGGGGCCTGAGCTTGAGATAGAGCTCGTGTGCGGTTAATGATTGAAGATCTGAGGTCGCCGAAACCTTTCGATGCTTCCTCACTTACAGCCGTAAGTTCTTGCTGTGCTTCCTTGTAGACCGACTCGCCCTATGCAGATCAGCACTATGACATTGGGACAGAGATATATTATATTCACCTGTTTTACCACGCTTCCAAAGAAGCCACCTAGCTTTGCGCCCCAGGGACTAGAAGAGATAGCTTTGTATGCCTCTTGGAAGTCCGAATTGAGAGTGGTTTCAGGTCTTTTCTCCTTATGCTCAGATTGCTCTTCCTCTTTAGGAAGAGCATCCTCTTGAATGTGATCATATGCAAGATCCATTTCTTACTGTTGTCGACTGCAACGATGTCAAGTTGTTTTGATCAGTCCTCTAGCGGTGATCCGCAGTCATGCTATTTCCAAGGTTGCGGGATTCTAGACGGGACGGGATGAAGTGTATATCACGTGATTATGAACACATTTATCAGTCAAATTCCGATGTCTGTCACAGCTCTGTGGTAAGGATTGATGTTAATGATTGCAACAAATTGAAGCTTTTGCAAGGTTGGGGAGAATGGCTTTTGTAGTAACTTTCTCGTGGTCGATGATTCTCGTCTGCATAAACCAGGCCAAATTTCAGAGACTTCAGAATCTCTACCCCCCGTTCCATCATTCAAGTACCCGTTCTCATTGCGATAGAGAGACTTCCAGTTCTAGGTAACAATTTCTCTTTGAATTGTCTGTGTTCTAGAAGTTCTCGATCCTCTTTTGGTCCATATATCGGACTTTTGATATAGGGAAGATGGCCATTCTAGTGATCCCTACCTCAACATTGGCTGTGATTTTCACAACTTTTTTTTTGATGAAACATATGCATCGTTGCGTCAGCGACATAATTTCCTTTTTGTCTGACTCACCTGTTTCATACTGATGAGTGAGTAGTAATCACAATCCAACACCCATAGAAGAGAAACAGGTACACCCCAATAATAATCCTGCGGCACCAGTGCGTGGCTTAGGCAGAAGAAGGGCGCGTTGCATTGCCCTCTGCTTCGTACGAGAGAGAAGCATAAAGATCCTCCAGGGATCCTTAGCGTGATGGCTTAGAAATCATAATCAACTTCTGCTGCCCCGCCTCCCTTCGATCCATTCGAGTACGGGGGAAGAGAGAGGGAAAAAAAAAAATTGAACACACACACCACATCTCAAACCAGAAATTAGATAAACTCCTCAGAACTGATCACTGAGGCAACAAAATTCCCCATCTTTGCCGGCGTGTCCTTTTCCTGCTGTGCAGGACCCCTCCGAAGCGGGCACCTGATCCGATCTGACAAGCAGCCGCTTCCTTAAGCTGACCCACTACTCTTTGACTCTTCCTCCCATCACCAAAAAACTAAAACATCAAACATCTTCAACTTTTTGTTCCTCCCACCTGCTTCCAACAGAGCTGGGTAAGCTCTTCGATTGAACCCAAACTCCACTCAATTAGGGCGTGGGAGAGTTTCCTAATGGATACCGCCACCAAAGCGAACAGCATCAATCCACATTTCACTCTTTCACCACGGCAAGAGGAGCTTCTCTTCGCAGCTCTCAATTCAAACAAAGTCCCAAACATCGACACCTTCCAGTCCAAGGACGGCCTTCCAATGGCTCCCAGTTCCTTCTCCGAGTCGCCGCTGCAAGCACCGGGCTCAGGTACTTTGAATGGATTCGAAGATAGCCCTTTCATTGATTACGATTACGAATTTGATGCCGACGGAAGTTTCGATTACGATTTCAGCAATGACTCGCAAGGACAAATGATTGGAAAGCTTCCCGGATCCTCGTCAGATGGTGATGCCGATACACACGATAAGCGGTCGCATCCCGAAGATGATGGCGATGATGAGGAAGGAGGCGGGAAGAGACGGGAGGGCGACGAAAAGTCATCCAAAAAGCCAGGACGAAAGCCTTTGACATCGGAACCTACCTCAGTGAGTATTATCTATTTGCGTCGTTCCTTTCGCAATGGAAACTGATGTTCCGAATAGAAACGCAAAGCTCAAAATAGGGCAGCTCAGCGAGCATTCCGGGAGCGCAAGGAAAAGCACCTCAAGGATTTAGAAACAAAGGTTGAGGATCTTGAGAAAGCTTCAGAGACCGCCAATCACGAAAACAGTATTCTCAGAGCTCAAATAGAGAAGATGTCGATGGAATTGCGCGAATACCGGAAACGGCTTTCATTGAATGGAGGCGTCGGTCGCAACCCCTCCTTAAACAGCGGACTTCCCCCGTACCTTGCTGGCAAGGGTCTTAGTACTGTAGGACTCAACAACCCAAATGATGTTAATTTTCAATTCGAGTTTCCAAGATTTGGTCACCTTCCTGGCCCTGCACCAACTACAAACGTACTCAATGGTACAAGGCAGTCAGCATCACCCACAAAACAGATACCTAGTCCTGTCGAACGGAGCGCAGTCAGCCCGCTTAATCAAACACTGCAACAATTTCCAACGACGAATGGATCCAGTACTGGCTCTCCCTCAGTTCCTGGTCTAAACGATAGTGGTGATATGTCTGCATTGTCTGGTCTGTTCAGCCCCTCTATCCTTGATAGTGTGAGCAAGAGCTCGTCTTTCGAGTTCTTCAACAACAATGGATCAAATGGATCGAGGTCAAGCACCGACTCCAATGGACAAATGAGCACTGGCCACAACACTTCATACAGCTCTCCGTCAGCCTCGTCAAATTCCAATCACGGCCCAAGCTCATCCTGCGGCACATCTCCGGAGCCTACCATGCAATCACCAGTCTATGGCAAGTCTTCTTCTGATGCCACTTTAACCACAATTGGAGAGGAGAACTCCAACGGAACCTCCGGTGAAGGTGAGCTTACCTTCTGTGAAAAATTAAACATGGCCTGCGGGAATCCCAATAATCCTGTCCCACTTACAATGTCTGAGTCTGAGTCTGGTGTTAATTCAGGAAACAACGATAACCCATCCTTCGATGTCAATGGAATTGACTGGTTTGCGCAACAAAATGGCAATCAATTTGATCCCCAGCTATTCGGCGACTACCGGGAGCCCCAGGACAACATTATTTCTGGAGAAGCCTTTAGTGACAGCTTCTTCACTGATGCTTATGCCCTGCCTGATTTCAATAGCCCATTCAATATTGCCCCAAGCCCGGCACCAACTAAGAAGGATCTTGTGACCCAAATTGACGAGAAGCAAAACGAGGATGAAGAAGTTGTTCCAGGAGAGGATCCAGCACAACTATTAAGTTGCAATACAATTTGGTTTGCTTCCCAGGAACCCTAACTACCACGGTCAATCAGCTAACGTGTGCTCAGGGATCGTTTACAAGCCTGTCCCAAGGTCAAAGAAGGCGAATTCGACCTTGACCTTCTCTGCAAAGATCTACAGAAGAAAGCCAAATGTTCCGAGACAGGCGCCGTAGTCAACGAATCCGACTTCAACAAGATCATGAAGTCGTACGTTGACGGAAGTGGCCCAGCCAAAAAGGCCTAAATCATCCGTTTTGGAATGAGTTTTATGTGATGGTGTTGCTCGCAAATACAAAGAGCCATTGTTTTTGATGTGCCACAGAAATGGAATATGGTGGCGTCGCCGACCCTTTTCAAGGCCTTGAGGGAGCATGGGAGTGCTTGGTACAATTTCTGGAAATTAATGGTGCAGAAAGGACTTTTGGGCTTTAAGATATGATATGACTGGTCATGTATTGGAGTTGGTTCTTGAACTTTATGCCACAATACGATATTGAAGATATTCAATTCTTCGTTTTGTCTTACAATACGTGTCTGAGCTAAATGCTACAAAGTTGTCGATTTGATCTTCGAAGTGTCATCAAATTGGGCAGGAACGAATGAGGACGGATACCACCTTGCCTTCAAATCGTGGAGACTTCTGCAAAGTGACTGCCCCTCTACAAATATTTGAAGCAGGAGATTCGAATAAAAATCCTGAAGAGGTAGGATGTTCGTTCCACCTCCAAACTTCACCTGGTTGCGAAGAAGGGACCGATGAAAAGGTTACCAAATCACCATTGTGCATACTCCTGCTGAAATTTTCGGTACTTTGCTTGAAAAGCAGCTAGCCCTGCAGAGCTATATTTTCACACCTGAAATCCCCGTTTCCAAAACCCCAGAACAGGAGCCAAGTATCATAACGCAATCTATGAAATAGAGGTTCTAAAGTGAGCGCAAAGCTTCAATCCTCCAAATTGGCAATTTAAGAAGCCAGAAACAATGAAAGAAGGAGCTGCCTGCAAATCTAGTATTTGGTATCTATGTACAGCAATGTTTCCCGCAGTGGTATCTTCTTTGCAGACTATCATGCCAAATCAGAAATATCACCATCCTTTCATGTCGTGTGTAAAAGAGAAAACTCCCGCTCGATGCCTGCATACAATGCATGATATTTTGACAATTGCCTGTCTCCCTGTCCCTTCGCAACCGTTGTTTGTTGGCCAAAAAATCTCTCCCAGAATTTATCACTAGTGGACAATTCAAGTGCAGTTCATCCACCACTGCTGATAACCACTCGTGCACCCTCCTTGCCCAATATTCCACGCTCCTGAGGTTTGGGACTGTGGCCTCTGCCTCTCTTCCGGCTCAAGAAACCTAACATTCCAGTTGGTTTCGACCCAGCCTCAATCAACTTTGCATCAGCAGGTAATGTGGTATCTTGCTTAGCCAACTCGGACCAGCTCCCAGTTTCCCCTAAGATAACTTGCATTCCCCCTCCCATGGACTCCTTTCGGGTTCCAGTAGGTCGCGATGGACGGCTGTATGACTGTTGATATGGTGATAATGGACTTGATTGAGGAGCAGAAGTCGGTGCTTGACGAAGATCTTTAGAATTTGGACTAGCATTGTGAGAGGCTTGTTGCCCGTTGGGCATTGGGGGAAGGTTAGATGGTACAGGAGGCGACTCTGAAAGAGATGACGGTTGTGACTTCGAAACCTTTCTCAGTCTAGATGAAGACCTCGTGGGATTGTTTGTAGGGGTTCCTTCTGATTTTTGGTCATGTGGAATTGGAGGTGGTTGTATAAAGTCAAGTGGAGAGGTGCTATTAGGATCCAGTGCGCCAGTATACCTTGCAACATTGATTAGCTGGGGAGAACGGTATACTATTCTAGAGAAACATACCTGTCATACGCGGCTGACGTGTAATCGAAGGGCAAGAACATATTCTCAATCATTCTATAGAGCTCATCCTCCCGGATTTCTTTCTCCGTAGCATCATCCTTGAGTGGTTCTCTGGGTTTCTGTCGTCTTGCTCTAGCTTCTAAGGGCGCTTCCTCGAGAAGTAGTTCCTCCAGATCATAGGTTGCATCAAAATTCGTCTTTTCACTAGATGGAACAAACACTGGTTCAAGCTCCTTTCTTTCTAGTGCTTCGAAGTCTATGTCTCTGAAGAAGGGATTATCCTCGAAACTGTGAAAGCTCATAGATCCCATTCGCTTGGCTGGGTCTTCCTCGAGTGCTGAACTAATGGCATGCAAACAGGGCATCGAGACGGGAGGTGAAGTGATAGGAAATTTGGGGTTGGCCTGAGTGATTTGTAACGATAGCGTCGTCTGAGTGCTACCCTCAAATGGTCGCTAAAGCAAGACCGTCAGCAAGAAAACATAATAATTGCACAAATATATCTCTTACCTTGTTGTAAATGCACTCGTAGAATAGAACACCCAATGACCACCAATCTGCCCCGCATGAGTAGCCATGCCCTTTATAAACTTCTGGTGCTAGGTATGCAAGAGTTCCGGACTTGCTTGTCAAAGGTTTGCCAGGAATGAAATCAGACGCAACATTCTAGTGAAAGTCAGCAAATGTCTCCTCAACCTTGGAAAGTATACCGACAAAATCTGCTAAATGTATATGACCTTCGGAGTCCAATAATACGTTATCCGGCTTGACATCCCGATGTATGATCCCTTGTTTGTGTATGTATCTCAGAGCACAACCTAGCTCGGCAATCCAGAATCGAACCGCTTCTTCGGTGAAGGTCTTCCTTGAAATGTGAAATCGTAAATCACCACCATTCATGAGATCGACGACTAGGTACCTGCATGTATCTGATGAGTAGGGTTCTATACGCGGATTTGGGTCCTGCTCACATGTATTCGATATCTTGGAAGCTGTATCGTAAATTGCAAATGAATGGATGGTTCAAATGCTCCAACATCCGCCGTTCCCGTATGATATTTCGTACACTCTCGGACCGAATGACTATATGTAGATATTAGAAATGCTTCTCTGCCCCAATCTCGAAATACTAACCTTCATCTTTGCGGATATACTTTAGTGCGAAAGTCAATCCGGTATCTTTTCTCTCCACAATCCGCACCTTGCCAAAGGCACCCTTTCCAACAACTCTTAATAGTCGGAAGTGATTGAGGTTCACTATTGTTGATCCGTACGTTAGCACAAGGTATTGATTGGGCCCGAACAAACGGGAGTTTGTCCATCAGTGCAACACCGGCATCGTGCCTGCGGATGTTACCAATGTTCTGCGAGAGATGCATACCTTCATCTGTGAAGACCACAGGCTTTCCCTGACCGTTCCCCATTGATTCGACTAGGACAAGATTCTTCTGAAAGAGATCTTCTGCCCACAGGCATAGTCAGATGCAGGAAACTGATCATACACAACCAGAGGGACAGGAGTTGAATCGCAGGACGGAGGCGTCGTTCGAACCCGGTCTCTCGACGTTCGAATTCTCGACGCGAGACGAAAAATTCTCTTGCCGAAGATAACAATTGTATCTCAATAACAGGATAAGAGAATGTTTGACGATGAGGTGAATTAAAGTTGGGTTGCTCGTTGAATTTCGTTTGGGGGCCCAGACGAAACGCAAAAGATCAAAGAAAAGAATCGAATTTTCTCATGAGAGATGTCTCCGAGGTTCTTTTGTCGCGAATGGTCCAAACTTTGTTCCTCTGCCTCAGCTTCTCTCAATCTCTCACTATGTCACCCTTTTTCTTCAAAAGCGTGCAAAAGACGAAACCTTTTGCATGGAGCATAGTCTCGTAATAATACAGCTCCGCAGGCGATGTAAGGCCATCGACTACTACTTAGGTATGCTTGTGGGCCCTGTCGATAACGACGATTAATGGCAGGTTACGGTTAGAACAAAAGCCTGGGGGCGTGGCATCTGACAAGGATTTTGGCACATGGTAGATGCATGGCAATAGAAGGCTCGTCTGGGACTGGGAGACGGTAGAACCACGCCGCGGGCAGCCTTAGAAACGCAACGATGGAACGATGGAACGATGGAACGATGAAATGATGGAATGATGGAGTGATGGAACGACTAGAAGAATTTCAGAAACGACGGAGCACTTCTTAGGTTGGTCAATTGACCTTCTAGAATCCGATTCTAGAAGTATTGATTTATTTTAAACTATATACAGTGGATCATCTAACACACCTAGTGAAGGTTTGCCTCCTCTCCACTGTGCTCACCGCATCCTACTCTCTGGACCTAACTAAATTCCCAGTCCTTGAGAAGGATATCAAGTGAACGTCTGCACCTCATGCACAAGAGATAAAGGCTTTGACTTTTCATTCGCTCACACCTAGCCGCAACTTCCTATGATCACGAGTGCATTACCCAGTCCAGGTATGCTGCACGAGTAAGCTACAGTCCACAAAGCCACGCTTAGAAAGCCAGCATTCCTCTATGAGTAAGGCCCCAGAAAATCGATCGCCTTTTTTTAGACCCGATGTGTATATTTGTTTCGTCTCCTGGTCGGTCCATGCCGTAGAATTCTCCTTTTCAAAACAATCGCCTATCGGCTAGGTCTACTAGTACTAGTACTAGTACTCTCGTCTATACTAGTATAAAGGAGATCGCATACGAATTGAGCATCTGCAAAGGTAGAGAGATTCTAAGGTATTGCCTGCTCAAGAATGTCTCCCTTGTATAGGTAGTATACACATGAGCGGACGCGCCGCTATCTTCCGCAATTATTTATTAAATATGATCGTGATGCACCTTCAAAGCGGCACAGTAAGGCAAAGCGTCCCACCCCTAAATATTTTCACCTTCCTCTTCTCCCCACTATCTACCACGTGGCAATGCAAGGCACCCAATTACCAATATTTTCACCACAGCGCGCGTACCTGCATTGTCACCCAATTATTGGCGAGTCAAGCCTGAAAGCAAGACATTCCAACCTTCTAGAATGCTTCCCTAAAAGCAAAAAACAGAGTCTTTCCTTTCTGCTTCCCACGCCCCAACATCCTTAGTTGCTCCTCGCACCTCGTGCAAGACCAAGGGCGAGACCGATCTACTGACCCTCACTGACCTTCAACCCGACAATCTTTGAAAGAAGACCCCCCCAAAATAACAAAAAATAACGAAGTAAAATACCAGAAATAAATCCTCCTCGCCATGTCCCCCGCTCGGTCCCCTAACAAACGCCACAAATTCATAATCCGCGGTTTCCCCGAGCCGGATTGCGAAATAGGTTTGTTTCATCCTATCAAATGCTGCATTGATGAATGAAGCACGTCGGGTATTTTTCAGCTTATTGCTGAAGGAGGGTTGAGACGGGTTGGCCGATTATTGATTGATGAATGAGTATGTGAGGTTGTATTTGACTCCAGCCTCATGAACCACGCTTCGCGACATGTCCAATCGGTCATATTGATGTGAAGATATCTATCCATTATTATCCGAGAGCTATGATACAGAGGAAAGTTCCCGAGTTGTGTGCTACACAAGTCTGCTGGTGACGCTGGGATCGCCTTGAACACTCTATCAATATCTAGGGACAACATCAACCCTACGAGAACTTCGGGACCTATGGAAAGACAGTCGTAATTATTCACATGTCCGAGGAAGACGGGATGGTTCATATATCAGTCTTAGTAATTGCCATGTGAAAGCCCACGTATCTACACCGAAATATTGAGATAAGTAGTCCCCATGTACAGCTATAAAACTGCAAGCCAGCCTCTTACAAGGTAACTCACACAAGGCCGACGAGACAGATGACGCCCATCCATGTAAATGCACCCCGAGAAAAACATATCCGCTCCAGTTCTCTGAATGCATGCAAGCAAGGCTGAAATGCTTCGATGAAGATAGGTATAATTGCACAGCAAGCAAGAAGTGAAATGAAAACCACCGACGATGTACAACAGAACATCGCGTTCCCAAACACCAAAATTTTCAGGGTCGAGGATGGGGACTAAACGAATTAAACAAAAAGTTGTACAGTTGTGGTCGATGAGTCCGCAGGACTCGTAGATGGGCTTTGATGCCCGCGACTGGTCATATCTCTTCGTGGCGAACTGGACGAGCCAATTGGATCAACAGTGAATCGAGCTCCTTCCAGTTTTCTGGTTTCTCAGCGAACTTTCTATGTTTTCGAGATAGAATGTGCTATTGACCAGTCAGATGAAAGTTGTTCATATAGAGATTCTAGAAATATATATACCTCATCAAAATCCTCAAACTTATCCTGACAATTTTCACAATATCCAGGCTTAGGATCTCGCTTCTCGAGCTTTCTCTGTTGGACAGCCTTGGCTTTGCGAGTTGCCTCAACTCTTCTCGCATTCTCCTCCTGGTCAGAAGGATTTACATCTTCCTCGATTAGACCCAGCTTTCTCTTCGCCGGTCGTCCATTCATTTCGTCTCTCGTCATGGTATTCATGTCAGTCATACGATGTGAGCTTGCTATCCCGTACGATGCAGGACCGCCACTGTTTTTCTCTAAAACCTTTCTCTGTAAGCCATGGAGTTCTTTGCTGGTACCCGCTTTCGCACCCGGTTGGGCTGCAGTGGAGGATATCATCTGAGAACGGATGGCAGAGGTGATATTCGACGGTTGAACGCCAGAAGCGACGGGCTCTCCACCAAAGAGCTTGCCTGTACTCGCACGACTCACAAAGGCGTTCTGCTGGCCCCTGGAAGAGGGCTCAGCTTCCATGCGATGGGCATTTGTGTTCTTTGCTGTTTCAAAAGGATTCGCCTGCTTGGACGAAACAGTAGCGCTTTGTGTCGAGCCATTGTCCATCTCTGTTAACGCCCGCTTCGAGTTCACAGGGTTTGGTGGTGCCATTCGAGCTTCAAAAGCTGCAGCAGCTCGGGTTCTTGGTATCATAGCCTTCTCCTTTTCTTGCTGCCTTTGCAACCGTAGCAGCTCTTTCTCCTTTTCAGCTTCCCGCCGGCTGTGGTCTACTTCTTCAACGAAAGGGCATTTGCCATTAGCAACGCTACGAAATTGAGGCCAGTCTCCATCTTCCTTATTAGTCACCTTGGCATACTCCCGGACCATGATTGGTTTCAATTTGTCATCGATATCATGAATGTATATAAAAGGACCTTTGAAAATGTTCATCTCTTTCGTGGCCACCGTAGGATCCCGATCAGAGGGACCATTGATCCTTTCGTTACGCAGGAGCTGGGATAAATCGGCCTCACGATTTGACCTTGGAATTGCAGAGGGGCCTTGCACTGTGTTGCTTCGTGTGTTATGCCCGTGGACTACTTGAGAGCCAGCGCCTGCATCAAACGTAACATGGTTCATAATACGTTGTAACTTTTCAAGAGCCCATATCTTCATATTCAATTCTCGTGCCTTGTCCAACGTGTCAACCTTTCGACCTTGCTGTCTTCTAATATCCACGCCATTTCCTTGTGGCATCAATCTTTTATTAATTGGAGCTTCGAAGGTGAACTTTCCCTTGACCCCGAATGAGTCGGACTGCACAGTTGTAGGCTCAGATGAGCGATCCAGCAAAGACGGATTGATTGTCGAAGGTTGTGTGTTCTGTGACTGAGATTCATTGGTCGTCGAGGAAGGGTTAGAGCTTTCACCATGTTCAGGCGGTATAGTTCGAGTTGTTACTACATGGGTAACTTCGTAGGAGAAAAACTTTTCTTCGCGCTATGAAAACATCAGTCCTGAGTTGAACTATTTGCGAAAGATAGAGACTCACTGCGCCAAGAGATGTAACCTGCTTAGCATACTTGACACGGACATCCTCTGGCACACTTTCAAAGTAGAAAACAAATTTGGGGAAAATGCTTCGGTAATGCTTCTGCCATTTTCGGAGGTCGTCTTCCAGAACTTTGTCTGCTTTTGAAACTGTCTGCTGGGCCGGTTTCTCTCTGACTGATACAAGTTTGCGCTCAAACGCAGACTGCTGGGAGGAATTCGATTTCCGAGTAAACACTTTCCCTTCAGCAGAAGATTGTGTTGAATGTTGGCGTGGAGGGGTTTTTAAGGGATGCCGATGCTCTAGCATCTGTTTCTTACCCGGAGGAGGTTGGCCATATGAGTCTTCGCGTTGAATGTTGGCATAGGACCTTTTTTGCTTCGAGGCGACGGCACCAGCCCCGGATCTATATGGCGAATTGGCGGCATTGGGATTGCTTGACAGAGGCACTCTTCTACCCGACATGGTGGACAGAGTGTATGGCAAAGGGGATAGTGATACTGCTGCCATATGACGATAGGGTCAATATACTGGCAGCGAATTTTGAGGAAGGAGTGGGGTGGACACGCGAGGCCCACGAGAGGTATTGGTCGCGTTGAGGACGAGCCGTCGAATCCTATAGACGAGGCATTGAGAAAAGATGATTGATACTCGATGTGACAATAGAGGACAATTGGCGAGCAGGGAATGTGGTGGAATAATTCTGGTAGATCTCGAAGTTTGGGAAGACTTGATGTTTTGTCAACAAGTACCTTAGCTAATACTGAAGCTTTGACGACCCACTTAAACACGGTACCCTGTCTGGGCAACCTTATAAGCTAGCATTGCCCTGCACAATTTTATACCAAACCTTCTTGAACTATTCATCAAATATCATGACTTGATGCGCCAACGTCCATTCATATGCAGTGAATATTAATGTTAATATGAAGTTGAGGAGGTCCGGACTACGAATATTGCAGAAGGCAATTACATCTTCTCGACCAACAGTTTTGCCCCGATTTCTTTCATCAAATCTAGGGACTCGTACGGCAGACCAAGCAAGGAAATATGCAACTATTTCCGCTGCGGATTTGCAGTTTGGCCAACCTGTTCATGAGACGCACCCTCATCTGTTAAGAGCTGGAGAAAGTGCGTATGTTTCACATATATGATTACCCCGCTGATTCCTTTCTGTAGTTACTCCTGGAATCACTGCTCAAGAATATGCGGATCGTCGGTCGAAGCTTGCTGCAAGTTTACCAGACAATGCTGTTGCAATTTTAGCATCCTCAGATATAAAGTACCGTTCAGGTGCTGTATTTTACGAGTTTCACCAGGAACCCAACTTCCTTTACCTGACAGGATTCAACGAACCCGAAGCAGTCGCTGTCATACAGAAGGTTGGATCTTCCTCCGAATACATATTCCACCTCTTCCTCCGACCCAAAGATGCTAGAGCTGAACAGTGGGATGGTGCTCGATCCGGCGAACAAGCTGCTCTAGATGTATTTAATGCAGATGAGGTCATTCTCTCCTTTCGATTATAGACAACAGCTGCTGATATCCGAGTAGTCGGGGAACGTCAACAATTTACATAATCTGTTGCCACCAATAATTAGCGGTGCCAGTGAAGTCTATACGGATATAGCCAAATGCTCTGGGTTTGGTTTATTCTTCAGAAATCAAGATGCACCGCCAAACGACTTCCAAAGAATGATCAAAGATAGCAAGGTTAAGCCTTTGAAGCCATTGATGCATGATTTAAGAGTCATTAAAAGCGAGGCAGAAATTTCCAACATGCGAATGGCTGGCAAAATATCTGGAAGGGCATTTACGAATGCTATGAGACGTCAGTGGACGAAGGAAAAGGATTTGGGAGCATTTTTGGACTACGATTTCAAAATAGGAGGCTGCGAATCCAGTGCCTATGTTCCAGTTATCGCGGGCGGGAGAAACGCTTTGAGCATACACTATGTACGGAATAACGACGTTCTTCAAGACGGCGATATAGTCCTAGTAGATGCCGGAGGCGAGTACGGAGGATACATTGCAGATATCACCAGATCTTGGCCAGTGATTGGGAAGTTCTCGGATCCACAGAAGGACCTCTATGAGGCCATATTACGAGTCCAAAGGAGTAGTATCTCTCTCTGCCGAGAGAGTGCGAACATGACGTTGGATAAAATACACCAAATTACCGAGCATGGGCTCAAAGATGCTCTAAAGCAACTCGGCTTTGATATATCAGGGGATGCGATGGACATTTTGTTCCCGCATCATGTTGGACATTATATCGGCCTGGATGTACATGATTGTCCTGGATATTCTCGAGCAATGCCACTTAGATCAGGGCACTGTGTCACTGTAGAGCCTGGCATATATGTCCCAGATGATGAGAGATGGCCAGAGCATTTCCGGGGTATTGGGATTCGGATAGAGGACAGCGTTTGTGTGCAAGATGATTCGCCTCTCATCCTAACCACAGAGGCTGTCAAAGAAGTTGTAGATATTGAGGCATTGCGTGAGTAATGCTCAGGTAATGTATCATAATATGTAGACCATTGTAAATATCTAGCAAAGGGTGTTGATGTGATGTAAGATAGCTGCCGAGTAGGCCCCTTATCGCATCTCGCTTAAGAAGTCGCTCCGCAAGTCATTCACGTAGTAGCCTTGTCAACCTTGTAACGCAATATTTCCCTTCACCAGCCAAAGCTTGTGCTGCAAGTTAAATGCAACTTTGCGGGATACAAGACCGACCTCCTTTTATCTAGAACTGTAGAACATCTTGCCAAGATGTCCGCCTCACCAGAACCCTCGTGGTCAAACACACCAAACGATGGAACCAATGCAGCCATCCCCGACTCTGAATACAATGAGACGGACCTACCCCTCACTCTTGCTTCATCCATGATCCTCACATCTCTACCCCGCGATGCAGCTACGGCTCTGTCATCTGCGGGCGAATTTCCCCAGGCAAAGATAACGGTCAGGTTCAAAGCAGTTGGGAGTGCGCCGACTCTGCGACAACAAGTGTGCAAGATCTCGAGCTCGCAGAGGTTTGAGCAAGTGGTTGCGTATCTGAGGAGGACTTTGAAGGTGGGACATATGGATAGTGTATTCTTGTATGTGAACTCTAGTTTTGCGCCTGCGCTGGATGAGGTCGTTGGCAATTTGCATAGGGTATGTACTCTTTGCTAAGTGGTATGAGTATTTTGTTAAGTTATATTGCTAATTTGCATGCATAGTGCTTTAAGGATTCGAAAGACCAGCTTATTGTCACATATTCGATGACTCCGGCTTTTGGTTGAGAAAAGATATCAAGTTTTTCATTTGTTATCATTAAACTATCGCCAAAAGCATTTGTTATAGTACTTCAACAGGCAGCCGATAAGGACGCCTAGATGAAAGTACCATATCAGACATCCTTCCCATCCAAAATGCGCACAAATTCTTCTAACTCCGCCTTCGCAATAGGATATGTATGTTCAATTGCAGGATACGCACGGCTTTTGGTCTCCTCTTTATAGGCCTCTATAGCCCTTAGGCTTTCGCCCCACACATCTCCATACTTCTTTACAAACTTTGGGAGGAAACGGCCGGGAGGGAAGTTACCCGTCATGTCAATCTGGACCAGCACTTGGCCAGAGCAACCATTGCCAGCCCCAATGCCAATAGTCGGGATGGAAAGCTTCTTCGTGATCAGGGTTGCAACTTCAGCTGGAACGGCCTCCAGTACAACGGCGTAACATCCAGCTTCCTGGACTGCTAGAGCATCTTCAAGTACCTTCATTGCGCCTACGGCCGTCTTCCCTTGTACCCGGAATCCACCGAGAGCATTCTGCCGTTGAGGAGTAAGTCCCACGTGGCCGAGGACTGGGATACCAGCACTCGTAATTTTTTTGATGGTTGGAGCCATCTCTGCACCGCCTTCCAACTTGATACTTTGCACACGACCCTCTTTAATGAACCGGATAGCCGATTCTAAGGCTTGTTCTGGGGCGATCTCGTATGATCCCATGGGCAAATCTCCAACCTAGAAAAGGAAGTCAGCTTGATGCCGGAGTCCGTACCAGGAAAGGTTGCGTACTGTGAAAGCTGTTTTGGCGGCCCGAGCCACAGAGCGGCAGTGAAGTAGCATCTCCTCCAGCAACACTTCGCTGGTATCATCCATTCCTAGAGCTACCATGGCAAGACTGTCTCCGACAAGAATTATCTCCATGCCAGCAGAATCACCGGCGTAGCCACTGGGAAAGTCGTGTGCCGTAATCATGGTTATTGGCTCTCCCTTCTTGTACAAAGTTCGGATGGTGTTGAGGGTAACTTTCTTCCTCAGATTGGCGGTAGCAGACCCCATCGGAGAATGAGAGCTTTTCCTGCTCTGACATTGGGAAAGGAAAGGCTTCACTGTAAATGAGGTTGGTCGAGTGTATTGTGAGAAGAGAGCACGAGACCCCTTCATGGCGGAGAGTGATCGCGACATGGCGGCAATTCGTGGTTATTGTTGCTTTGGCAGATGTATTTATGATGAACCCAACCAGTACGACTCAGAATAACAAAGAGGATATCCATTGTTGTGCTGAGAAATGGATATGTCGAGTCGTGAACCATAATACGCGGTAGACACAATACTGCAATCTTTGCACCGAGACGTCGGTGTCATTCCCGAGGCACGAGGCTTGGGGCAGCCCTAGGCCGCTTTCGGACGATAAGTTTTCTTTGGGACATTTCTTTCTTGTTTGCTGCTTTAGAAGGTTCAACTACTCAGATCCGAAAGTTTTAGATTTGAATAGATTGCTCATCCGGAGCTTTTGTATAATTATGACATTCTATTTGTGTCCTGTCGCTGTACAGACCTCTATAGGGCTATACTTACAAATGACTGGGTTGCGTGAATGGTTCTCATGACTCCCTCATGAACGCTCTTACAGTAACCCCATCAATGTTTAAATTTACCAAAGAAATAGCCCAATTGTCAAAGAAAATCTGCTTGCGGTTTCCCTGCTCTTTTCAAATCTATTCAAGCAAGCAAAGAAAGTGCCCTTTCCGGCAAACGGAAATACTAGTAGCCGTCCGATAAGTCAACCCGATAAGGCGTCCCTGTTCTCCGCTTCGTCACTTCATCCTTTTCAAAACCACAAAACGCCACGTCAAAATATCAAGTCTATCTACTCTCGTGAAGCAGTTCAGTACCTTCGCAGATCTACTAGAAACCCTAATTTGAGCGATATCGCGAAGAAAAAGCGAACCGTAGCGAGCAAAGAAAGGTCGTGTTTCAACGACGCAAGTAGACACGCTTCTTTGCAGGACTAGAAGTATATCACAAGGAACCAAAATGTCAAGTCCACGCCGTCGAATAGAGACTGATGTAAGTAATTTGATTTATTATACCAGGTCAAGAGGCTGATGGAGGATTTTCCGGCAGGTCATGAAGTGAGTGCTCAAAAATTGGATGGTAGAGGGTTTGACTAATATTGAGTTTAGGATGTAATACCCCACCGACCATGGTCTTAGAGTAGAACTCACAGTATGGCAGGCTCATGAGCGACTACGAGGTCACCTTGGTCAATGATAACAGTAAGTCAACCTCTTCTACGTCCCACTGGTTGTTGATGCTAAATCTTGACTTTGCAGTGTATGCCCCGCCACCCTTCTCTCCCTCGCACAGCGTTTCTCATACACAGGCTTATAGGCAGGAATTCTACGTGCGCTTCAAGGGCCCTGAAGAGAGTTAGTGATACCCCTCGTGTGCCAACCTTCAACACTAATGATATGTAGCTCCATTTCAAGGTGGTTTATGGAAGGTCCACGTTGAGCTCCCCGACCAATATCCATACAAGTCTCCAAGCATCGGCTTTGTCAACCGCATCTTCCATCCAAACATTGACGAGTTGTATGTTCTTCCCCCACAAAGATGTCGAAAGCTAACTCCTATGTAGGTCTGGATCCGTCTGCCTCGATGTCATCAACCAGACCTGGTCCCCTATGTTCGACATGATCAACATTTTTGAGGTATTCCTCCCGCAACTCCTTCGCTATCCCAACCCTACCGACCCTTTGAATGGTGAAGCTGCTGCACTGCTTATGCGAGAACCAAAGAGCTATGAGGCAAAGGTCAAGGGTAAGATATATTTTCTGGCGGGCGAGCTCTTGCTGAACTTAATGACAGAATATGTCACCAAATACGCCAGCAAGGACGCAGCAGATGAGGCTGGGGCAGAGTCGGACGAGGATGATGAGATGTCTTCTGTTGGCAGCTTCGGAGACGATGAGGACGAACAACCAGCTGGTCAGATGGAGGAGGTCTAATGATTACCACCGAGTCAAGACTGCAAGAAAACCGGATTCATACTTGGTAATGGCGTCAGATGAGGTGATCATAAATTTTTAATGCATACTGTCTGGGTGTTTGTTTATATGGTGGTTTGCTTCTAGGGTTTTAGGAATGGATATCGGGGCTTTGACAAGGAGTATTATGGTGTGGTGATTCTGCATGCTTTTCACATAGCGCTGGCTACAGTTACATAGTTGCTCAATAAGGAAGAAATAACTCAACTATCTCTCTTGCTAGCAAATTCATGATGCCCTTTATGTGTGACTAACTGCTGGATGCTAGATATCGACACACTTCGTCGAAAAGGGGCTCGCTTAATTGCTTTACTCTGCAGCATCTTTTCATTCAGATATATTGAAGATCAAGAAATTAAAAATTCCATGGACATTACACTTACACAACTTCTAATGTCTCCAAAATTCCGAAACAATCAAGATATATAAATGCCTAACAATTTTCCAGACAATCGGGACTCTGGATGCCTCTAACTTTTCTGAAGAATCAGAACAATTCAGGAGTCCTAAATGTATCACAATTTTTCAGGGAATGAGATCGAAAAATTTTTAACAAAAATTTAAAATCTAGACTCACTATTTCGTATTAAAATTTACTATTTTAAAATGTCCTCATTCTTTTTAGTGCCAACCTTGCGAATTCATTCTGTGAGAGATAGCTCCATATTCCATGACCTACCTATCTCACTGAGTTCATGAGAAAGACATCTTACATTCATGAACATTTTAGAAAAAAAAATCTCAAATAAGGATACCAATACAAGTTAATGGGTCTATTCCAAAATAAGACATATAATACACTCTTTACTCGCTAAGTATGTGATGAAATATACCAGATACCGCCACGAGCATTCCACTACAGGTAACAAACACCAAATTCCTGTAATCATCGCCTTCCTTAATCAAAGACAGAGCCACCACCACAAAGGCATTTAATGGGATCCTCAACATACCATAGACTCTTGCTCTAATTCCGTCATCGATAAATCTCCCCTTCAAGTATCCTACACTCGGCCAGTACATGCCTACACATGCCTCGAAAACACAAAAACTCCAGAAGGTCATGGCTTCGTTCTTGCCTAAGACTGTAACGAGGAGACTGCTGCTTGCTGTTGCGAATATAATGGTGAGTAAGCGTGAGGGAGAGATTATTTGGTATTTAGAGACCAGAAGGTTGAAAGCTAAGGATCCGAGCATGACGGATCCCATGAAGCAGGCAAATATCATGCCCAAAGGTAAATCCGGGGGTGAATTCGAGCCATATAGTTGGGCAGCTTTCAAAGCTGGCGTCCAAAAGAAAACGAAGAGATACATAGAGCCTTCGAAGAAACAGGATGCGAGACCGAGGGTCAAAATTTTCTTGTCTGAGAAGACAATCTTGAGAACATTTTTGGCTGGGACATCGGATTCTTCGCCTTGTCGACTATCTCCGTAGTTCTCACTCTAATTTGCACGTTAGTAGAGTGTGGAGTTGCAAAAAAAAAAAAAGCCAAACTTACCCAGCACACGAAGATGAACCAAAAAGCTATGGTAAGCAAACTAGCGCTGGCCATAAATGGAGCTCTCCGCGTTCTGGTGATCTGAACAAGCCACTCGCTGAACACACCAGACAAGATAGCCACAACACTATTCAGCGTAGTCATAAGTCCGAACATGCTGCTCAAACTTGTGCCAGCGAGATCCAAGTGTCTGTTGTGATATTCGGTGACCATCCAGCTCTCAAACGCGCTGTACATCAGGCTCGTGCTCAGTCCTCCAAAGACTCGTCCGAAGAACAGTACCAAAATATTGGGTGTAAGAGTCGAGAAACATGCTATCGAGTATGTGATGCAGAATACCATGCATGCTGTCTTCCTGCCATATCTATCTGCGAATTGGCCCACGAAATAGCCCGATATGCCTCCTGACAAAAATCCTGTTGTAAAAAGCGCAGCCACTATTTCTTCCTTCAGTTCGAATTGGTCTTTGTACAAGCTGTATACATATGGCCCTGGTAAAATTAGTGGTCAACTTGGAGATCGATAACGGGATTGTACCTTGCAACCAATCTGATGCCATGACAATGCAATAAACCGAAAGGAAAAGCAAGTTAAATCTGCTCGCACCGTCTCTCGCTCCCGGAGTGTTTGCATCTAGAGTGAGTTTTGTATCTTCTAGGGCTTTATTTCGAGTACGATACTGTCGCCAAGTGAGGATAGAGCAGCTCGCAACAATGGCAAGAAAGGCAACATCGTAGAAGTTCATGTTGAAGACAGAAATTGAGAGTATTGGAAGCACAACCGGGAAGGAAAAGGATATGAAAGAAGGAAGACTGAAATATTTAAACATCTTGACTTATATGTAGATCTAACGTAATCCTACCGTTCGATACGCCGCCATATGCGTGGTAGCTTCATACTTGAAACGTGTTGGAGAGGATTGATCGGCCTCGAGGCTTGATGTCAACCTTCCCACCGCCTAAATTCCAGCGCTAGATTCATTTCGGAAGACATCACAGCGGCAGAACTTGGCTCGTCGTCGCTGTCGTCGATTTTGAATTCATGAACAAAGTATGGCGTAGTAAATGACGTTCGCCCCAACCAAATGGATGGTGACTTCGAAGAAGTACGTATCGTCATATCCTTGCTCATTCTCTGCCTGTTGTTACGCCATGAGCGCAATCCATTCACGATGTGGGATAGCCTTGTCACGATGATGCTGAACCTCAGTTTTCCAGGTCTCGAGGCTTCTCCTCCCTCCTCCGGGTGCACATGCTGCTCCAACTCCAGTGGTAGCTCTCTCATTCGATACGAACCAGGAGCTACTCTGGGTCAGTAACCAATATGGACGCGTTACAAGCTTCTATGGCAGCGAACTTCAACGATATACCTCTTTCAAGGCTGGAGATGGCCCCATCCACCAATTACTCTTTCACGAAAAGGGAGTCATTGCCTTGGGATCGAGGAGCATACATATGGCAATGCGAAGGGGACCTCCAATGTGGCATATTACGTATGGATCCATTGTCCTTAACAGGCCAGCAGAACAAAGCTGACACATGTGGGAGCTAGACATGACGATATAAAAGACCTCCGATGCATGAGCTTTACTTCTAGAGGGACCTCCGAGATTCTTGTTGCCGGATTGCAAGATCAGATGTTTACTATTGATGTGGATAAAGGCACCATCACAAAACAGGTAGAAGGATTCTTTGATTGATAAAGACTTTACTGACATTCTAGATACCTACCAATGATCACTATATGATCATGAAGCGAAGCCGATATATTTGTGCTGCCAACACAAATGGCGCGGTCAACATTCTGGATTCCATTACTTTCAATGTTGTGAAGACTTGGAATGCCCATACTTCACTTATCAGTGACATGGATGCGCAACATGACTTCATAGTGACTTGTGGATTCTCCCTCCGCCAGGGTCAGTCTTATATGCTTGACCCTTTAGTCAATGTATTCGACTTGAAGAATTTGACCTCATTGCCTCCGATCCCTTTCCCCGCCGGCGCCGCATTCGTACGGATGCATCCGAGAATGTCCACAACTAGCATCGTTGTATCCCAGCTTGGTCAGATGCATATCGTAGATCTGATGAATGTGAACACAAGCAATGTGAAGCAGGCAAACGTTTTGAGTTACCTGAGCATGATTGAAATAGCCCCATCAGGGGAGGCCATTGCTTTGGCTGATGCTGAATGTATGGTCCATCTTTGGGGATCTCGTTCGAGAATATGCTTTGCGGAACTCAGTAATCCTGTGGAATTCGCGGATCACGATGAAGATCAGACTCAGTTAGACTGGAGCCTCGATAGGTAAGTCTCCCGGTTCTAATCGTGAATCTTGGCTAAAAATACTCGGCGTCAGCCCCTTGAGCACCATCGGTATGCCATATTACCGGGAACAGCTTGCGTCTGCGTGGCCAAGTCACATGATCTTTGAAGTTGGGGCTCCTCCACCTAAGATTGACCAACAAACCTTATCCACTATGAAGAACCTGGAATGGGGAGTTTATGGTCATAATACCAGGAACGTGAGAAGAAATCAAGTCGAAAATACTAGAACGACGGAAAAGGCTGCCACCAGTCTTCAAGCACCTAAATTCCTCAGTGAAAAGGCCAGAGAATCTGCGAATGATGCTTCTATGGAACGACGAATAAGTGACGTGGCTGATGCTATCGGAGCTACGGAGCTATCGAGTTTGAAAGCAGAAGTGCCCGTGATGTATCGGAACGTGGAGATCAAGTACAGCAAGTTTGGGGTGGATGATTTTGATTTCGGGTCAGTAATAGTACATTCCACTTTTTACATGCACTGATAGCGGTAGTTTCTACAACAAGACGACATATTCTGGCTTGGAAATCCACATCTCCAATTCATACGCCAATTCCTTACTACAGGTTATGCACTTCACACCTTTAATTCGGAATCTAGCGCTGCAACATACAGCAACCGGCTGCCTTAACGATATGTGTCTGTTATGCGAAATGGGGTTTCTCTTTGATATGCTTGAGAAAGCCGAAGGATCAATTTGTCAAGCTACAAACATGCTGAAAACCTTTAGTAACCTCCCACAAGGTAGGTGATATTAGAGATTATACCTGTAAAGAGCACTGATTACTAGTAGCTGGAACATTGGGGTTACTTGAGGAGGATTCCCCTGGGTCATCACTCACCACAATGCTACAAGGATTAAACCGCTTTTTGTTAGATAGAATAGCTCAGGATTACAGGAGTATACCACCCCATTCATCTGCGTTTGATCAGGTAAGTTGATTGTTGAGTGCTCTTGTCTTCATTCTCACAACAGCAGGTGTTGGCTACCTCAGCAACGACAGCTATTCGATGTATGAATTGCCGAAATCAGCACACCCGCCCAGGGACAACATTTGTCAATGAGCTTCTCTACCCCTTACCAGTACGTATGTCTCATTCAAATTTTAGCACTGCTCATTAGTTTAGAAACTTATGGTGAGAAATCCTCGAACGCCAAAGCTTTCCTTCTCTCAAATTTTGAAGGCGAGCGTCGAGCGTGAGACAGAAAGCCGAGGATGGTGCAGTAGATGCACACGCTATCAATCCCTTGTGACGAGGAAAACTATTCATAGTGTTCCTGCTGTTCTCATGCTCAATGCAGCAATCAACAGCCCAGAAGCGAAACAGTTCTGGTCAACACCAGGCTGGTTGCCAGAAGAAATTGGAGTAATCATTGATCAAGGTCAATTCTTTTGCTATCAAGGCGAAGACTTAAAGCTTCATCTCCAAAGGGGCATTCACAACATCACAGTTTACTCTCTAATCGGACTAGCCGCAGATATCGATAGTGGACAACATCAGAAATCCCATCTTGTCTCACTAGTTAACGGTAAGTAACCTTGAGAACATTTATGCCATTTCGCACTAAATTGTCCCAGTGGCACACTCTCGGCCAACCGCGCCGGCAGAAAGTCAATGGCATCTTTTCAACGATTTTTTGGTGCGACCAATAAAATCTGAAGAAGCCTTGACATTTAATACAGCCTGGAAACTACCTTCAGTGATAGCTTATCAGGTCAAATTAGCCAATAATCGGGTTGATGATACATGGAAGCAGAACTTAGACACCTCTCTGCTATACCTGGATCGCAAGTAGGTCTAAGCAAGTTGCATTGACAAGAATTTCACTAAATATCATCAGTACACATCTAGTGGAGAAGACATATCGTCCGCTGACACCACAGGAAGCGCCAGGCGAAGGAACCGTCATTGCACTGGATACTGAATTCGTTGCAGTGCGCCAACCTGAGATTGAAATGAACTCAGATGGCGAACGCGAGACAATAAGACCAATCGTCTACGCTCTAGCTCGGGTCTCAGTTGTACGAGGCTCAGGTGAAGACGAAGGTCTTCCATTCATTGACGACTATATCGCCAGCAAAGAGCCAATTGTGGACTACCTGACCTCATATTCCGGTATCGTACACGGAGATCTTGATCCACGACTATCAAAACACAACCTGGTTTCTCTCAAAATAGCTTACAAAAAGCTCTGGATCCTCCTCAACCTTGGATGCAAATTCCTCGGCCACGGCTTGAAACAAGATTTCCGAGTGACGAATATCCACGTCCCTAAAGCGCAAGTAATCGATACCATCGATTTCTTCTTTGTCAAAGCACGTCTACGAAGACTTTCACTAGCGTTCCTAGCCTGGTACCTTCTGAGAGAAGACATCCAGCTTGAAACCCATGACAGTATTGAGGATGCTAGAACTGCTCTCAAACTCTACAGGAAGTACCTGGAGTATCAAGATGCTGGAATCCTGGAGACTATTCTACAGGATATTTATAGGGTTGGGAGGGAGATGAACTTTAAGGCGCCGGCCGCGAAGAAGGACGGTCATATAATTGAGAGGACGGAGACTCCTCCTGTCTTAGGCGCTGGGGAAGGCCTTGGACTTCCGGGTGCAGCATCATCCGGCCCAACGACACCAGTGAGGAAGCCGATTGGGTTGGCTCCGGGGACGGGAGGATCATTTGGCTTTACGCCAGGAAAGGGGTCACCGCTTAGATAGATTGCAGTGTGATTCAATTGAGAACGAAGATCTTGTCAATTATTGAGAAACTGTGATGGCATTTGACAAGCCCAGATTAATCATATCCATTTGTGTTCAGTATCAGGGGACAGCGTTGTCATGTCATGTGCCATCAAGCTTAAGAACAACTAGATCACAGTACCGACAGACTACAATAATATATCGAACAATGCTAGACAAGCCCAATCAAGCCCGGAGACAGCGTACTCGCACTCAGTGAAAATATCTAATTGACGATCATAAATTCTAGTAGTCGACGCCAAAGAAGCCGCTTATGCTACCTATATTCCGTGCGCCCTATCCAAATACCAACTGCTTATTGACCACCCCAACCCCAACGCCTCGCAAAAGCAGACCAAGCGCAGATAAAGGTACCCTCCTTAAGCCAGCAACCTAATCAGCACTAGCACTCAAATCAAAGCTCTTCTCCCATATCGATCTTAACAGTGCCCCAACCCCCTCATCCTCCTCACCCCTCCCATTAATCCCATTCTCATCTTGACTTCCCACCCCTTCAAAACTCGATCTTCCCCCATTAGTCGTCGCGCCTTTATCCTTACTCTTATTCCTGGACTCCTTCAGACTCTGACTAAGTCCATACCTTCCAGCTCCCGCACCCTCTCCCTTCTTCCCATTCTGCTGCGTCGGCGGTATTCTCCTATTCTTCTCCGCACCCGGCAACTGATCAAGTCTCTTCAACGCCTTCCCAACAGGGTCCTGATGTCTCCTCACAACAAGATACTCCAACCCCGTCCTTTCCAATTGTAATTTAATCCTCGGATCCCTACCATCGTATCCCGCGCCTACAAGTGATGTCCCTAACCCACCGTGTATACTCGATAACCCATTTATGGCCACGCCCGTCGTCATCTGCTGGGGCTCAATATGTGAGCTTGCTCTCTGTAACCATAATTTCTGCTGCGTTCTAGACGATTGACTAGGTGTATACCCCTGGCTCGTCGAGGACTTCCTCGATCGAGGAGCTAAAGCGCTCTGCGCATCTTCATTATCAGAATCTTGATGTCGTGTCAGATTCCCCATCGACCTAGTTCTCTTAAATTCTTCATGTTTTAATTCTTGTCCTCCATCCGCCGTTCCATTGGTATTGAGAAATGGAGAGCTTTCCCCCGGTGTCCCAGACCCGCTCACGAATCGAGATACAAACTCCTGATTCCCAGACGAGCCTTGGCTTTTCCCTCCCGAGGACGAGGGACTCCGTCCCGGCGTAGCGGTTGTCAACGACATCTGCGTAGTGCGAGTCGAAGGTACCCGTTGCAATAACCTCTCCGTGATAATCTTTCCATCTGCGGCGTGGCTACCGTGCCGCTCATTCACATTCCCTTCCCCAACCGTCGACGGCTCTCTATTCCTCAAAGGTGAGGTTTGCTGAATAGGCGATTGCGGAACCGAGTTATTCGCACTTTGTTTCGCGGACGATTGACCACTTGATATCGCAGTTCTAGACAAGGCTGGCGACGCTGAACTCGAAGCTTCTTCCCACCCTTCCGCGTCGTCTCCGGGTTCCTGATCACCAATCTCGAAATGTACCGATGCAGGCCTCTTGTTCTGGGCGTGCGAGGATTTAGGGCGTTTAGGTACGTCGGCGAGAGAACGATTGCGCTTTAGAGTGACATGTGAGTTGTTCTTTAAGGAGGTGGTGGATGAGTTGCGATTTAGTTTCTTGAGATCGGTGTGCGAGCCTTCGTTTCCTTGCGCTTTCTTATGTAGGCCTTTACTTGAAGGCACGCGCGTGTGAGTTCGTCCTGTGCCGACTACGTGCTTTGAGCTCTTCTGTTTGTGTTGCGGAGGCGATGCGGTGGGCGAGTCGGTCTGCAGGCTTTGAATGGAACTCGTGGAGCGGTGGTGACCGCCTAGGCCTGCTCCTTGGGTTTGCGAGGGCGCATGCTCGGAAGGCATGATTGTTTTGCTGTTACTCGTTCGATTGATTCATTGCAGGTTTTATTTGCTTCTTGCTGACGCCGCCGGGTAGTGGTTTGCGTTGAATGCAGGCGGGCCGGTTGCGCTACTGAGAACTCACCGCACCCAGGTATGCGCTGGCACCGATCACGCTCAATTATATGTTGGGCCTGTAGCATGTTGCAGATGGCAAATATCACATTGCTGATGAATATTGAATTTACTCTTCTTTGGAAAATATTCAACAGACCGCCCTAAGCTTGCTGCGAGTACAGTCTATAAGCTGAGAACTTCTTTACAATGTGAGACATCGGAGCCTCGTCTCACAGACAAGGCTTCAGAGCCTCGATCATGTCACCAGATCATTTCTACTTTCAGAATAATGTATTTGTGTCGCTTGCTATTGATACAGAAAGCAACAACAGGATGAACGCCATGCAATTTGTTTACCCATTACCCCCAATAATCTAAACCTTTACGTCCGGTCCAGCTTTAATAACTTCTTCCGTAGCTTCACTTGAGTATTTCTTGAAGTTCTCGACGAACAGACCTCCAAGTTTCGTCACTTCAGCTTTGAAGCTGTCGTGACCTTGGCTCCAGGCGTTTCTTGGGTTCAATAATTCTGATGGAACACCAGTGCAAGACTTTGGTACAGCAAGGTTGAAAGTCTCGTATGTCTCAAAGTCAACCTTCGCGAGCTCTCCAGAGTGAATAGCATCAAGGATGGCGCGAGTGTATTTCAATCTAATTCCATTAGCATGGATCAGAAACTGGATCTCGAGTTACTTACGGGCAACGCTTGCCACCGGTGGTAGCACCGGCACCAACCCATCCAGTGTTCAACAGCCAAGCATTGGCCTTGTGTTGCTCAATTTTATCAGCCAACATCTTAGCATATCGCATTGGGTGTAGGGCCAAGAACGGCTGAGCGAAGCAGGATGAGAAGGTGGCTTGAGGCTCGGTAACTCCATCTTCGGTACCAGCCATCTTTGAAGTATAACCAGAAATGAAGTGGAACATAGTTTGGGCCGAGTTGAGCTTTGAAATGGGTGGGAGAACACCACGAGCATCACAGGTGAGGAGAATGATATTGCTTGGGTGGTTGGTTGACATGCAAGGAATCTTGGCGTTTTGGATATATTCGATAGGGTAGGCGCAACGAGTGTTCTCAGTGAGAGTCGAATCGTCGTAGTCGACAAGACGTGTCTCGGGATTGAAGACAACATTTTCTAGGACTGAACCGAATTTGATAGCGTTGAAAATATCAGGTTCCTTCTCTCCCGAGAGACCGATACACTTGGCGTAGCACTATATTTTCATTAGCCACTTGCCTGTTAAGATGTCCTTTGAGAGACTTACACCACCCTCAATGTTGAAAACACCACGATCGCTCCAGCAGTGCTCGTCGTCACCGATCAAAGCACGGTTAGGATCAGCCGACAGTGTAGTCTTACCAGTACCCGAAAGACCGAAGAACACAGTGACATCGCCATTCTTGCCCTCGTTGGCGGAGGAGTGAAGAGTGAGGACGTTGTGCTTAACGGGCATCTCGTAGAACAAAACGGTGAAAACACCCTTCTTCATCTCTCCAGCATACTCAGTGCCAAGAATAACCATCTCCTTTTCGGCAAAGTTGATTGCGACTGAGGTTCCTGAGGTCATACCCTCGGTATATCTGTTTGCTGGGAAAGAACCGGCATTATAAATGGTATAGTCGGGATGGAAGTGCTCCAGGTCTTTTCGCTCAGGTCGAATGAGCATGTTACGCATGAAGAGGGCATGGTAGGCACGAGCGCAGACCACCCGGACTCTGATTCGATACTTCTCGTCCCATCCTGCAAAGCCATCGACGACATAAATGCGGTTTCTTGTGTTTAGGTAATCGATCGCACGTTCACGGTTAATTCTCCAAACCTGAAAATCACAATGTTAGCCCCTTCATGGATTTCATCATTTCCCTTCAATTGACGAGGCTCGGAGTAAAGGGGGGGAGGCACGTGTGCGAGGCCACTAATGGTATTGCCGAGGAAAAGGCGAGGCTATGACATCGTTTGGCGAGGCCGTTCTGCATTACCCCGCATTCTTGACGGGACGCAATCGCCAATGCATATGGAGAAAATCCGTCCGAAGAGACTGCATAACAGGTGGGTTTTGACAGCTTGGCGACGGTAATGAAGACGACAAGAAAGTGGATGGTGGCAATTGCACGCGTATCCGTAACATGTAGAAGAAGAGTAATTGTATACTTACGTCAGGCGTCATTGCCTTGTTGACAGGACCCCACTGATACCAATATTAGCTGTGGTTTTTTTTGTTGCTAAGTTTGGAGAGCTTTACCCAGATTTCATTTTCAGAACTTGGCTCTTTGACAATACGTTTATCTAAAGGTGATCGACCGGTCTTGGCTCCGGAGTATGCTGTGAGGGCACCAGTTGATGTGATGGCAGAACCGGTTTCGTAGACAAGGGCATCTTCGTAGAGGGCGGCGACACTTGGGTTGGGGACCTGAGGGAGGAGAGGTCAGCAGAGGAAGGGAATGGTAGTGGTGTCAACATACAATTGCTACACGATCATAGTCGATGTGTGCCTTGTCATGAAGCTCATTCTCAAGTTCTGTATGCTCGACTTGTGGAACAACACCACCTGGATGTAGACCTGGGCAGGTGTCAGTTTTTGTCATACATTGAAGCAAGGCGAGGAGGCTAACCTGTGCGGTTGACGCTGGGATTATTGGAGATCACTAGATGTATTAATTAGCTCTAGGGAGAGAGTATCTGGTGTGCGGATGGGTTTGATTACTCTTGCGTAGACTTGTGGAGTGATAGTTGGAGGTTCCTTGAGCGAGAAGTTGGGATTTTGGACCAAGTTGTGAGGGGTCTGGATATGGAGAGGAGGTTCGATTGACTGGATCGGGGAATGAAGGGCTCTTTATCAAATTCGACATGACTATACTCGGCAGTCTGTGGTAGTAGCAATAATGCGAAGGAGGCCAACCGGTAGTGGTATTTCGTAGTAGTGGGTTCGAGCGAGAACTCCCTAAGCGCTTATTGGCTCCTAGATTTAGCAATGACTTCCTTCCGAACTTCTCCATGAATCGCTACGAAAGTGCCCGATGGAATAACAGATTCGAGTTTCATCACACAGCACTTCCGATCCAGCTGAGTCCAAGCAGATGCGAGGGCAAGGAGCTGCTCCCATTCGACCGTGGTGGTTTGGACCAAACAAAGTCACCTCAAGACTCCGTCGGATCAAGAATACTAGTGCAAACAATAGGAACTCTTCCCGCAACATCTTCTCTGACCACAGTTTCTCGCCTCATTTACCCAGCGTCAAAGGAGCCAACGAAAATAGCCAGAGAGACGCGGAGATCATGCGAAGCCTTCCCTTTGCGGCTGCAACAGTAAGCCCTGACATAGAATTTACCAGGACTAGTACCTGGGACAGGCTGGTGGTGGGGGTTATTCGTACTAGTACAAGTACCTGTTGCCTGAGGCCTTAATACTTTGGTTGTCTCGCCCCGCACCCCACTCGTTACTAGTACTAGAACTAGTAATCATGTTCATGTTCATGTTCATGTTCATGCTCATGTTACTAGTAGACCGAGGCCATTCTAGGGTTGGGGATCGCTTTTCTCTGCGTCAAGTAACCTGTGCATGCATTCTATTCTTTGGGATAATTAGACTTCCTCATTTTGCATGTGGGTCTGGCAATATCGCTCATGCACAGCCATGATTTTATGCCGCATGAAGTTTTCGTTTTGAAGGGGAGAAACCGGAGAAGATGCGGACTTCAAACGTCAGAGAAAGCCAATCCACCCTTGTCCCCGCGATGTACCTTTTTGGCCCCTCGGGAGAATTCTTATCAGCTATTTGATCCCCACGATCTCACGTGTCGCTCGTAGACCTTGGCAAAGTCTTAGAATTCTTGTCGAATTCGACAAGAATTTAACATGCCGCAATTGAATGAACTTTGCATACACGATGGTGTTTACTACTTGGAGATAAAGAATCCATTCCTTGAGAGGGGGACGCATCCGGTCGATGTTTCAAGGTCTCAAGTAATCAAAATGCCTCAATCTATTCTCTCAATCAGCTAGTTTGCCGGCCGTCACTGCACAGCCGCAGGAGTTCCTATCAGATATAGTGTGCCAAGATGACAATATCGGAATTTGGCATACCAAGGGATGTTGCAGTCCAGTCATCGTAGATTTCTCGCTCAAGAGCTCACGGTCGAGGATATCGTTCCCCTCTGAGGAAAAGTCTGAACGCTCTGTAGATCCTCTTTTGGAGGTTTAAATTCTGGATCTTCATTTAGTCTCTGGAGGTTTAGACAAGCTGCATTCGTTATACCAACGAAAACTATGATAGAGCAAAGTGTTGCAAATATAGTATGCATACGGTGAAGTCAGTGTTTCAATGTGACACTGCATTGCTCTTCCTTTCAAGCCGCTACGTTGTCAAAATGAAGGGGAAATGACCTCCCAGAGAAAATCAGCAGCTACAGAGCTTATTTCCTGCCAAGAGACTTGCGGAGAGCTTCCATAAAGATGTCCTCTGCATTTCTCTCGTGTCAACGATATTTTGATGAGTGAGCTGTTCTTTGTTTGCCATTTTACAATGAGCTAAGAGACAAGTTGCGCTAACATCCTGACGAACACATTACAACAACGACATCCTATTCCTTAATTTCCTTACAGCCTCATACCCAGAATTATTCCTTTTCAAGCCATAGGGCCGTTACCTTTTTGAGCCTCTCTTCTAACCACGGCGTATTCAGAGGTAATTCTACGTCAAAGCCATGCTCTACTCCTGGTTCGATATACAAGTCAATCTTTGCCTCCCCAAACTTCTGCTTGATTTTGTCAACCCATTTGATACTTTTTGCTACCGGTACAGCAGTATCCTCACTTCCATGAAGAATCAAAGTGTACGGAACCTCGCTGGTCTTTTCCAGAAGTTTCCAATTGTCAAATCTCTCGTCTGTGCCCCAAAACTCCATCAACCTGCTTTGTTGGGCTATCGACAACCACACATCAATTCTGGCTGGTGGGTCTGCGGCGGTGACAATTTTTCCCTTCTCCATAGACTTCAAGTGTCCCTCCAGAACCTCAGGTGGAATGATCGGAGCGCCGAGAGGGGGTTTGTCACGTTCTATGATGGGGCTTATTCCGGGGTACGTTGCAATGACAGCTTTGATAAATCCGGGAGATTGAGTAAATCCCGACCACATGGATAACGTCCCTCCAGCGCTATCACCATGCACAATTACTCTCGAGAGGTCGGCCTCCACGTCAGGCTTAGTCGTGTTCAGGATGGATTGCAGATCTTCTCGAACCTAGGCTCAGAAATCAGTAACGTCCTCGAACATATCCTTTGCAGATGACTCAGGAAGAAGACGATAATCTCCGGTCACGACGATGGCGGAATGTAGGAGACAATACTCCAATGCCCAGGTTGGATACCAGTCAGGATATAGACTTGAACCCGTGATCTAAGCCGATTAGCGACGTTGGGGCTACTTTTCATGAGAAACTTACATAACCTCCACCATGAAACTTGGCAATAACGGGATAGTTTCCCGGTATTATGTCCTTCGGGATAAGTATATAGGCCTTAATCCCCTGATCATTCACAATCTTGTAAGTCACTTCTGTGATGTCGAATCTTGAGTACTTCTCAGAGACCATCTTGAAAAAGGGCTGTGGGTTGAAGTGTGGGAGTGCTTTTCTGTTCCGATACAGAAAAGAACAGGATATTACTAGGAGGAAAGACTAGACTTTATACGCTTTTCCGGTCAGTAAGAGGGACCGTCGGCTCCCACAAGATAGTAGCAGGGGTACTATACGTGATTCACCTTGTCACAATTACGAGAAAACGAATCAGCGGAGATACCGCACCAAAGCTCCAACATGATTAACGATGGAAGCAACGGGATATGCAGCTCTATTAAAAATCAAGCCATCAGATGTCTAGATATGGATGAATCTTAAATTAGATGTTGTCTAAACTCCTCGAATTTTTATTCTCATGGAGATAACATAATACTTTGGGTAGCAAAATTAAGAAAGAATAGATTCATTATGAACCAGAATTCCGTTTCTTGAGACGACATGCTTTTTGATACCTTACACAATCAAATTCAATCATATCAATTCAAACTATTTTCTCTCATTGCCACCTCAGTGATGAACAACCTGCAGCTGAAACCCTTATCTTGGATTGAAGCCAACAGAAAACACACCACGATCCACACCGCCCAAGTACGTCCAATAGCCCCCAAAAGGATACTCTTGCCTCCTATAGCCGACTATTCGATGAAGGAAAGAATCCTTTCTCTCTGATCTTCAAACTCATGATCACGTGGGTTCGTTAGGCATCACCCCTTCCACTCTAGGTATCCGTTCTCTTGACTTCAAGAGTTGGTAGCCTCACCGAATACGTCGAGGTAAAATCTTCGTCCTTGAGGCATCAGCTCCAAAGCCCTATATAAGGGAATGCTCCTAACCTCCAAACCTCTCAACCTCATCCTAAAACTTACCAGAAAAATGGCCACCTACGGCCCCAGCACCTCTGTGCAAGAATTCGGCGAGGTCCTTAAATCCTCAAAGCGAGTCCTGGCACTATGTGGTGCCGGGCTCTCCGCAGCTTCCGGTCTAGGAACTTTTAGAGGTGCAGGAGGCATGTGGTATGTCCTATTTTCCCCCTTGGTTTACGGTATTAGGGGAGCCGAGCTCTTGAGACATGTCTTGAGAGCGAGTTGGCTCCTTCGCTCCTGAATCATCAGTGAAAACCCACACTAATTCGATGATTAGGAGGAACTATCAAGCTACGAGTCTTGCTACGCCTGAAGCTTTTGCACGGGATCCCGGGCTGGTGTGGTTGTTTTACTCGTATAGACGACATAAGGCACTACAGGCTGAGCCGAATAAGGGACATCATGCTTTAGTTGAGCTTTCGAAGAAGGTGCCAGATTTTATTACGTTGACTCAGAATGTAGATGGTAAGTCCATGGATGGATCATGTGATCCTTCTCTCCTATTTTCTCACTTCACTTTATACCTCCAGCTTCTTCGCAATCTAAGGTATGCAAGGATCCTAACGATGTACCAGGCCTCTCCCAACGTGCCCACCACCCAAGTTCCCAACTCAAGCTCCTCCACGGCTCCCTCTTCGATATTAAATGCTTCAACTGCACCCACCTCGAATCCAACAACTTCGACGATCCCTTCCACTCATCCCTCGCCATAACCTCCGAAGAAGATTCCCGCCTCGCTCCCTCCTCCAATACAATGCAAGCACGAATTAACCAAATGGACCCCAACATCAACACCACCACCATCTCCCGAGACGAGCTCCCCAAATGCCCAACCTGTAAAACCGGCCTGTTAAGACCAGGCGTAGTATGGTTCGGCGAGCCCTTGCCAGAAGATACGCTGGAAGAAGTAGATGATTGGATAGATGCTGGGAAAGTAGATCTCATTATGGTGATTGGGACGACGGCAACGGTTTACCCGGCTGCGGGGTATGTGAGCCAAGCTAGGAGTATGGGAGCCAGGGTTGCGGTGATTAATATGGATGGGGAGGATCTTGGGGCTGCGGGGACGTTAGGAAGTGATGATTTTTTGTTTGTGGGGAATGCAGCGGAGATTTTGCCAGAGATTTTGAAACCGGTTATTGGGGAGTTGGAGGTTTAGGGGGTTTATGGGACAGTAGGATCGAATGTGAAATGTTGCTTTGCTTTGAGAAAAGGAAAGGGAAAAAGTAGTGATATATTTGAGGGACCGGGCACTAGCATGGGAAATGCATGGCTTTCAAGAGGGACTAAGAAGTCAACACATAGGTAATTAGTTCACCTTAGTAGATTTAGATACCACCACAATGAACAGCCATGGAATTGACGAGAGAAAATGCTTGAGATTCTTTGATGAACAACCAGCCTTTTTGGACGAGTCTAACCACCACCAAATCTCACCCTTCTGACCAATGCCTATTTTACATGAATATCCTCCATGCATATCAATATCCATTCGGCTCGACGGCTAGTCGGTTTTATATGTTGATCGTTTTGAGCAATCACCTTTTTGCTTTCATTTAAGCAGCTTCAGGAACATCCTCAGTGATCAACTTGGTGATCTTGCCAATAGCAATGGTTTGTCCCTGTTTCTTGTTAGTCTTTATCAGAATAATTGTCTGGAGGTTCTTACTTGATCTCTCAGCGTGAACCGACCAAGTTGAGGATAGTCCTCAAATTTCTCTACACAAACTGATCCAGCACCACCAATGATCTGCATCCGGGCAATGATACTATCGCCCCTCTTCGCGTGTGAAGGCGGAACCTTACTTTTTCTGTTCGTACCCTTCTGCAGTTTGTGAAGTAACGCTGCAAATGTGACTTCCTCAATAGCCGAGTGAACATGCATCACACAATCAAACCCAGCCGAGAGAATATTCTTCAGATCCAAGACACGAATCTGAGCTTCAAATGCTGAAACACAATGGACGAGACGTTTTGGCGAACAGAGCACGAATCCAGGCAGGATGTCTTCTTCTTCGATTCCTCGTAACCGTAATCGGACTTGGTCTCCACATTGAGCGGCGTTGACTTCTTCCTCAGTTTCCCCATAAACAGCAGCGGCTTCAACCTTGTCTCTGTTCGGCATCATTACCAGACCCATACCTTTCTTGACAACACCTGACTCAATCTTGCCCTCCACAATGGTACCCATATCTCGGTATTTTCCATTGATAGGCATCATGAAAGGAGCATTGACTTTGCGCTCGAGCGTGGTCATGTTGTCGAGGTATTCTAGTAAAGATGGTCCATCATAGAATGGGGCCAGGCCTTTGGGAATTCGGTCCTTGATGCCTATCGTTTGTTGAGCAGCGATAGGCATGAAGAAGACGTCAGTCTTCATGTTGTAACCCATTCCCTTCAAGAACGCGGCGAGCTTCGTTGTGCACTCATTGTATCGCTTTTCAGACCATTCGACTGTGGGGTCATCCATCTTGTTGATCACAACAACGAGCTTGTTGACACCCTGGGTTTTCGCTAACATAGCATGCTCTCGGGTCTGTCCTCCCTTCTCGAAACCTGTCTCATACTCTCCTTTCCGTGCACTGATGACGAGGATTCCCACATCAGCTTGGGAGGCTCCTCCAATCATGCTAGGAACATATGTTTTATGCCCAGGTGCGTCCAAAATGCTGTACCGTCGCTTGTCCGTTTCGAAAAATCCTCGACCTACTTCAACTGTCTTGCCCTTGGACCTTTCTTCCTTTGTCAGATCTAGAGCCCATGATAAGTACCATGTCTCACGACCCATTTCCTTCGCTTCCTTCTTATTCTTCTCCATCGTCCGCTCATCCACCATACCAGTTGCATACAAGATGGATCCACCAAGGGTTGACTTCCCGGCGTCAACATGCCCAATGAAGATGATATTGACATGCTCTTTGCCATAGATTTCCTTCAATGTCTCCTCGTCTACATCTGCCGCCTGCTCCTTCTCAACGATATCAGCTTCACGAACGGCTGCCTTTGCCGTGCTCCGGGACGGGCTGGACCGTCCGGATGAAGGAGTCGGTGAAGTCTTGCCACTGTCTGAGGCAGTAGTCTTCTCTGTCTTTTCGATCGCTTTAGCCGCAGTTACTTTGGCTCCTGCCTCTGGTACGTCCTTTTTGACCTCTTCCTTCTTAGCTGCAGGTGGGGCTGTTGTAGCTCCTATGGTAAGGACTTTAGCCTTTGGCTTGGGTGCATCTCCGCCAATGCTGAGTACCTTCGGAGCCCCTTCCTTTGTAGTTACAGGTTTGTTTAATTCTGCTGATCCTGATGAGCCATCGGTTGGTCGCTTCGCGATTGTTGGGGTTGGCTTGGGAGGTTGTTGTGAGGATGCCGCTTGTGGTTGTTGAGCATACCCAGGATACTGTTGGTCTTGAAGAGTCTATCAGTAAATGCGCGCTGGCAGCAGACAAATTCGGCCTGTTGCTGAAAGGGAGCAACGGGAGAACAGGGTTCAAAGCAATATCTTAAATGACAAATGGAGAAAGCTTACTATATTGCTGATTGTAGCCACCTTGCTGGTTATATTCTGCATTATATCCTCCTTGGGGAAATTGATTGTAGCCCTGCTGGCCATATTGAGGATAACCACCATAGCCTTGACCGCCTTGACTATTATAGTAGTTCTGATATCCGCCCTGATCGTAGCCCCCTCCGTATTGTGGAAAGTTTTGACCTGGCTGGAAGGATTGCGCTCCAGGCTGGAACGAGTTTGCACCAGGTCGGAATGAGCCTGCTTGTGGGTTGTTCAGGTTCATCTGTTGTGTTTGTCTTGAAAGATTATTATCATCCTGGACGGCGGGATCATCTTCCCATGAGTTGAGGTCCGACATGATTGCTGGTGAAAGGGTAGTTGCTTTGAATTGCAAAGTTCTGTTGCGAATTTGATATCGAATAATGTGGGAGACGTGGGGCAAAGATGTCAGCGGGGTCGGTCTAGCAGATAGAAGTGTGACTTGGATTTGAGTCACCTAGATACTTGTACCCCAAACAAAAAAAAGGTTGTAGCCAGTAAGAAAAACAAGGCAGGAATGCTCTGAAGTGAAGTGAAATTATCGTAGTGTAATATTATATCTCAAATTGTGTTTAATGTAATTCATATCTTTTATTTTCCTTATGGTTGTGCAAGGAAAGGTTGACACCACTGGCAAGTTAGCGCCATCAGCCAATGAGCGTGCCCGTTTGACCCTTCTGTGTCCATTCATATAAATAAATCGCGTCCTCGATGGCAACAGCATACAAGACGCGTTCTTGGGGGAAAATTGCCTCTTAATGGATTGGAATTCATTCTTCAATATTTTCATGTTGGACTCTTTAGTCAGGAAATTTGGGTTTTGAATCAGGAGATTAAATAACTATGGAGGCCTTCTTAAGCAAGGTAAGTGGAAACCCTTGCTTGGTCCTATATACTTGTTCTCCAAACCCATACTAATATATATCAATATAGATCACCTCCCATGCTGTCAATTACGCCATACGGTAAAGTCACAAAAGGCTTGATCCCTCCGTACTGAATCTCTATTGACGCTTTGGTAGATCTGGCATTGGTATCACAGCTACATATGCTATCAGCCAAACTTCGAGATTGCTCAAGGTTAGTATTATTGCTGTCTTCACTAGACTATTCTGATTGAGAACCATAGACCGTCGACGACAATGGCGATCGCCAAGAGCTACGAGATCTGCAGGAGCACCTCAATAGCAGAATCCGAGTAAGTCTCTTTTAAGACATGGTTACCCAATCCTCAGATCAAGGGAGCATAGAGCCTTTGCATTCTGAACCATGCTGACATTATTTCTAGATCATTACTCCCGCTATTGATTTGATAGAGCTCATGTGACTAGGCGCTTTCACTCCCTGTCTCGATAAAAACGCTGACGAGTGCCAGATCAGCACGAGGTAACACTACCCTAGAATCCGCTGTCACAATGACCAAGCAAATTCGTTGGGAAATACAAGCCCTCGGTGTTCGACTAGCCAAAGCTGCCAGTGCAGAAGAATTATCAAGACGGAATCGCACTAAAGCCAAATCTCGTGCAGCACATGAGGTCGAGATCCGCCAAATCGTGCTAGATATCCGAAAGCTGATATCACGTATCGACCACGATATTCCTTCCATCAATCTAGCTATTACTACCTCAGGAGCTAGTCTGTCGACCACAACTCCAGCTTCAGTATCCCCTTCGAGAATATTGCAAGCTAGTTATTTCCTTAATGCTGGCGATGCACTGTATTCAATGAATCCAGATGCACCGGCTCAAGTTGGCCCAACCTTCACATTGTCATTATATATGCTCTTTGCGGGCCACGCATATCGAGCTCATAATGACCTGGAAAGCATGAGGGATACCACTTGGAAAGAAGTCATTCATAAAGCCCGGGTAAAGCTTATACGGGTACCTATTCACTTCATCTATTGTGATGTTAAGGAGCTATCAGCCTCTTCTAAACCAAGTGGAGGTCCTTTGAGCACACCTATCGTTCGGTCGATTGAGGATGCAGCAATACCTGGTAGAGGAAGTATAAGCGAATTTGCGTACCAGCTTAGTATAGTCGAAGACCTGAATGATGATAGGATGCATTCCTTCGAGGATGACGAACCCCAGCCAGGACCCTATGAGGACGTTGCTCTTGCTGGCATTCGAGAGATTTTACCAATCCACCAGATCTCTAAAATATTCTACGCCGACACTGGCAAGATTCTGAATATTGGCAGCGAAGGCGAAACGAACAGTCCCGTTCTCCTTTTGAAAAGAGACATCAATGCTCCCCCACCACGAAAGAAAATGGAAAACAGTGAAAGTAATTACGAAGATGAAGATCCGGACAATGTCGAAATTCCGGAAAGAGAACCAGATGGGTCTCAAAATGATGTTGACGAACAACTACATCGCGAAAGCTCAGTACTTCATATGGACAATAATGCAGATAGCGATAGCCTAGAAGGTGTCTGGCGATTCCCACCGGATCTTGACCCAGAATGGCTTGCGCTCGAAGTCTACACGGAGACAGAAGAGTCCTCTTCAGATGATGAGCGGGATGTAAATGATGACTCGGCATACGCATCGCATCGACCTAGCTCTTCTGGTGAAGACCGAAATCAAGACGGTCTTGCGGCTGATCTTGCAGATCTCACCATAGACCCAAAATCTTCCCCACCATCGTCGAAATCTCATAACCAAATTTCAACTTCAAATCCATTATATGCTCCCTCATATCCCACGGCGTCAAATTTTGGTGCTATTCGATCTTCACTTTCGCTATTGGAGATGCTCATTCGTTTGACCTCACTTCAACAATTTCAGCAAGCGCCGCATCTTACCGTTCATGATGAGATCCTCACGTTCTTCCTTGAGGAGTCTTCCACGACTGGAGGAGATGGTGATGAACGTCGTCGACATCGCCGTGAAGCAAGAATGAAAGTGGGTTTCGATCCGTACGACGAGAGCCCGGTGAAAAGAAGAGGCGAGGAATACCAGTACCAAAATCAAAACCAAGACGGATACCGAGAATACTCTCGAGGTGGTACGCCATACGAGGACTATGATCAACGAAGTGGTTATGCTTATGGACGCAGTAGCCCGCGTTTCTCGAGAGAAAGAAGTATGACACCTCAAGGATCTCCTTCTCCACGCGGCGCATTAGAAATTCCTCCTTCTTCACCCATCCCGCCCTACCAAGCACTCCCAAGAAAAGGATCGAGGCCATTGGACCGCGTGAGACACGAGAGAGGGGATTTGAAGGCAGGAAGTCTTCTTGGAAGAGGCATGTCTGTAGAGACGGATTCTACTCTGGGAACGAGCCCCGGATCACCGACACTAGTAGATAGAAAAGACAGAGCTGAAGAAGCTTGAGTACTGAGATTGCCCAGACTTGGCTAGACTAGAACGGAAGGAGACATCATAGCGAACGATACCCCAAATAGAATTGTATTTACATATTTCCTTTATTCTTCTATCATCTTGTATCTAGCTAAGAGTTCCGTCGGTGAAGATATCTGTCCACGTGTACCTCCAGGCGTCCCTCCTCTGCCTATCCCCGCGTTTTTTCTACTTCCAAGCAGGAATTTCAGGGGTCTACGTTGATTCTGCAAGACCCATAATACAAAAGCGCTTGAACTATCGAGACCCGACCCTTCCCCGCATATTTTCTGGATAAAATGCGCTTCATACTCATAACTCTTTTTCAGCTATTAGTACGGAGAAGGAGGTGCTGCATAATGCAAGTTAGGTTTCATTTTGAGACTGCATTACTGCATAATACAATCTCCCTGAGGCTCTCCCATAAGGCACTTAAACAAGACCAACACCTAATCAAGGTATATAAATAAGTCCACCGTTAATGGTCTACAACGAATATCTGGATAAATGTACAATTATCAGAATCGAAGACACAACTACTACATACGAATACTAGTTCGAATCTCTACACATAAATGTAACAAAGTGGGCCCGCCGTCGTACTCATCAAATTTCTTATCGTATTCCCCGTTCCTAAGACCCCCATTTCCAACCAATCATCCAAAGTTCCATTCCTACTTGGCGGATCGTTGAGGGTTGTGATGGTTCCACTGATAATGTTTTGTCGTACTGCGAGATCTTGATTTTGCCATATCCACCACGTGCGATCGATCTGAGCGTGATGTAGCCAGAACGCCGGATCACCTGGTGAAGCGAAGAAGTCTCCGCCGGGATCTCCTCCTATCGTGTAATGGCCTAACAACTTATTAGTACAAATTATCTGCGTGGGACTTGAGCCACACGAACCTCCCAGGTGCACCCCGAAAAACCCATCGATGAAGAAATTCCCCTGCATTATGGTTTGAAACCAATATATGTCCGGGTTGTGGGTGATCAGATTGTAGACATCTATGTCTTTGGTAAAATTACTAGATACCCAGACACTAACATCACGCTTCAGACATCGCGGGTCATGGGACAGGAATGGGAGACTGGCATTTAGTTCTGCTTCTGCTAGAGTTGGGAGGACTGGGGCGATATTCACGGTGTAGCTTTCTTGTGTCAGAAAACGCTCATGAGGATGGAAGTAGGCGCACGGACTCTTTAAATGGGCCCATTTCCACGCAGCCTCCTCCCACTGCGGGAGGGATGCAATTTACTGGAGGGTTGGCGACGCTTGATATGACATTGGTGCAATTGTGGGGTTCAAATACACCGTTACCGCTCATGCTGTTCTCGGAGCCATCGAAGACAGGAGAATTCACAGGATCAAACTACATGCTGTCAGTTAATGACTAGGGTGGGGTTTGATTTGCTCCTTACCGCTGTTGTGCCCCAGTTCTGACGTTGATCAGCCTCGTTTTTTTTAATGTACAGTACCAAAATTGTTGAGACTCACCCAATACTGCGAGTCGTCAATGACCATATCAGTAGATTTTGTGAAGCTATAACTTACAGGTTGCCAGCCTTGATAATTGCACTCGTTCCTTAGAGCTTGCTCATAAGTCCAAGTGAAAAGTCGATGCCAAGAAAGAAAATTCGCCTACTTCCTGTTAGTGGCTGGAAGTTCATGTTTGAAGAAATTCTCTAACCGTGCCATGAATAGTTAAAGTGTTGTTTATATGCACTGCGACGAAATCGTCGTATCAAGGAGGCTATTAGTAGATGATTCTGAATCCGGGATCGAAGGACTGACCGACTTTTTGCGCCTGGTGCCAACGCCGGATTAGTTGTTGCAAGCCTTGATGGCTTTGACATCAAGCACAAGACTGCGTCTGAATACGCCTTCCTCTCATAGGGCAGCAAAGTCGTCCTAAACTTCTAGTCAGCCATAACGCCTTTCATGTCCGAGCTCGTGCATTGTACCATTCTCTTCGTATGGCAGCATTCGCAATGGAGCAATTAGCCTGCTCATGACTATGAAATTCATAGGCTGCTAGATTCCCAAGGCCGCTCCTCGCTAACAGGTTTGTCTTTGTGGTGTCTGCTGGAGTCCAACCAGGTTTCCATAGCAATTCCTCATTTGCAGCGATATAACCAATTGAAACTAATACACAAATCAAGGTCATTGAGCCGGTGTGACGCATCATTGCAGGTGATATAAGCAGTCAGTGCGATGAATTACGCCAAGGGGTGTGGCTTGACAAACACGTCGACTATCAATATGGAACTGAGGCACTCTGTTTGTCCAGAAGTACGAAGGATAGAACCTCGAGTATTTGAACTCGCAACCACCAGCCAATTTTAAGGAGGCCCTCTCCGTGGCGTTCTAAAATTGTAAAGATGATCAACAATAAAGCATTTGCAGGAATCAGAACCATGAATTAGATTGCTACTATTAGTTCAGATGAGCTCTGTCTCCATTTAATTGCATTGTTCTAACAAAAGCTTCGAAACTTCGGCAGCATGAGGCGGAAGGAAATTCCAAGGAGCCAATATAATTTTGCCCGAGAACACAGCAGCACCTTGCAGGTCGCGGCTCCTTTAAAAAAAAGGGGGGGGGGGGGGGTTCGGTTTGGGGGTTTTTTGGTATTTTTCCCTTTTTTTTTGGTTTGGGGAAATAAGCCTTTTAAAGAAGTTTTT